>Ga0214479_101229_pt1 | contig 10797 bp, 5 predicted proteins | sample M1_20Mar14CPVII9_5_FD_165054 | JGI IMG/M metagenome (GOLD analysis project Ga0214479, IMG submission 165054) | Marine eukaryotic communities from Monterey Bay, California, United States - M1_20Mar14CPVII9sort6BwellE14 | ecosystem: Environmental > Aquatic > Marine > Unclassified | place: USA...
ATCGTTGTGCTTCTGCTTGATATTCATTCATCTGTTCGGTAGTATTAGATAGTAATGTTTCTAACGCTGATATCTCTTGTTGTGACTTGTCAAGTTTGGCTGACATGTCCTTAGTTTGTGAATCGACCGTGCCTTGGAAGTCTGTATAGGTTTTCACCGCAAAGAAGTAATCAGCAGCTACACGTTCTTTAGCCTCCACAGTCTCCTCCAATTTGACCTTACCATCTTTTAATTCTTGTTCCATATCACGTGTCTGCTTCTCCAATAAACTAATCTTATCTTTAGCCTCTTTTAATTGTCGGGCATACCGTTCCTTTAATGAGGCCGTCTCAGCCTCAATCTCATTATTAATCTCACTACGCTTGGTACGTTTGGCACGTTGTAATTCTCGTTCAACATCATTAACCTTCTTCCGTAACCTGCCTAAATCTTTCCGTTGATTAGTTAATGTTGTTTGCATCTGACGATTAATTTCGGATAAGTTTTCATTGGCAGTATCTGAGTTGTTTTCAATTTCTTGCTGTGTGGGTGGCATGGGTGGTGGTTTAGGCAAGAGTGCCTTGGCCGCCGCAAACATACTCTCGAACGATGGTGCTTCATTTATAGCAGATAGGACAGGATTCGTATCATCATCAGGGGCCTCGTTATTCTCCTCATCTTCTTCCTTATCACTATCGACCGGGGTCTCTTCCATCACCTCAACATCGCTACTCTGCTTTGGTATCGGATCAACAAGAGCAATGCCGTCTTTACTATAAACCATGGTGGAAGTGACATTGATACTCTCATACTGATTCATTGCCTTCTCTCCAGGCGTCAATACCTTCTCTGTGACAGCAGGTATGTCTTCTTCATCCTCCTCTTCTTCTAATGTTGCTTGAAATAAAGCCCGTGCCTCATCTTCATCACTAGAAGTTGGCGGTTCAACAATCGGTTCACCTTCCCCATTGTCATCAACTACAGCTGCTACTAGTGGCACGTCGCCAATCTCTTCTACCTCGGAAAGAAGAGCAGACTCAACAATATCTTCCGTGTCGTCAACAACAGCACCTAAAGATGCCGCCGCAGCAGCGGTAGTTAACTTGACTAAATCACTAGTAACCTCATCCCTCTCAAGTATTAAATCATCCTCATCACCTAATCCATCATCATTACTCCATGGTAAAAATTTATTAAATTCAGGTTCTTTATTGGATGTGTATGTTGGGTCAAAGTTATCAGTTCGGCCTAGGGACCATGGTAGATATTTGGATTGTTCCCATGGTGTAGTTTCACTTTGTTGTTTCTGTTGGTTTAGTTGAGTGTAGTCTTCTTTGATTGACCGTGTTGGAGATGGTGTAGCTATAGTATCCTCCTCGACAGCAGGTATTGTGTCAACTATATCCTCGGTAATGTCATTCGCTATTGTCTCCTCTTCCACAACGGTATCCACAACTTCTTCTTCTAGGAGTTCATCTGCTAATTCTCCCTTCTTGTCTTCGTTAAATTCCTCTTCTTCCTGCACTTCCTCTTCCTTCACTTCCTTCTCACTCTCAGCCACCTTCATACGTACATCTCTCAATCGTTGTAAATTCAACTCAGCAGCACGTGCCTTTAACCTTTCCCTTCGTTTATCTGTATTTATTGATACCTGTACTGCCTCATTAATATCTACCCTGCCACTACCGCTTCCACTATTAACTTTCTCTTCTATCTTGTTCTCATCCTTATTAACATTTATGGTGGGGAAAGAGACATCTGGTAGTTGTTTGGAAGAAGAGAGTAGGGAACCTTCACGTAATTGACGTAAGGTTGGTGGACTTTCAATTAACATGTTTGCTATATTATCAATTGTATCTTCGGATATATCCTCTTGTACTATTAGTTCATTGTAATATGCATCTTGTACGTCACTTGTATCTTCTGGAGTTGTACTTTCATCTGAAACAGATTGTTGTTCAGACTTAGATTGATTAGAGTTGGAATTAAAGTTTTGTCGTATCTTATCAATCTCCTCTGTGCTCATTATACTACTACCATCACAACTACTATTATTATCAATATCTTCTTCTCTGGCATCGTTACTGGTATCAACAATACTCAATCCCTTCTTACTATTATCATTACCATCCTTGTTATTGTTCTCATCTTGAATAGACTGAGAGGTAGATTGAGATTTCTTATTCAACAATATAGGCCACTCAACTTCATTACCGGGTGCTGCCTCATTATCAAAATTAAGACCAAATGACTTATTAGCACTACTATCTGATGTATTACTATCTGATGATTTATCATCTTGTGATGGAGGGGGTTTAGTTATTGCATATAGTTTAATACTTCTTGAATTGTGAGACATTAAGTTGCCATGATATTGTTGTGGATAATTATTGGTATAGGTGAAAGATTGTGTGGTAGTTATCAATGATGATAGAGAACAACCGGTTATTATTAGGGTTGCTAGATTGTATATAATCATTGTCTATATTGTATTGGTATTGTTATTGGGGGTACTAATAATCAGGCATGCGATATGTGGTTATCTTTTTGAAGGTGCACCTACTTAATGTAAGTTTTTGTTGCAATGATTTTTTATGCTCGACTCAGAATTGATGAAACTTCGTTCCATAACAAAGCACTCCTCTTTAACTAAGTATACGATAAACCAACAAAACAACAATGATCAAATTGGGGGTGTATTATTTGATGGCGCCAAAACCATTTGCTTTTGTGTGTGTGGTGTTTAAGTAGAAGAGACCATTATGCACTAGGCATATGCGTCCTTATGCTATCTAAAGTAGTGGCATTATCATGCACACATTCACTGTCTCCAACAGTGGGTAAAGCATTCATATCAGTATCATTATCTATTTCCATATCATTCTCGTTTATGTACGGTAACGGATTTCCAATGGTGCTCATACCTCTGATAATATGTTGTCCATTATGCAAACACGTGAGGTATCCAAAGATCTGATTTGCATAAATTGTAGGTGTCTGCGACTTGTATGATCTTCCAAAGAAGTCGCCTGGATGTTTATGTTGCCATAGTTTGTCTGCCCGTTCTAGTACACCACTCGGGACTTTGTTGCTTCTTGCTAGTTTGGCTGCAGATTTTGCATGTCGCTTGTTTATGACGGAAGATAAATCTATCGTGTTCGTTCCATACCAAAAGCGAGATGATAAATCACCAAACTTACCATAGGGGCTAATAGACCATGGTATTAATGCTTGATGAGAGTTTGTGAGTTCACCAATGATCTCGTCACCTGACAAAGTGACATTGGTCTTCTTGTCAGTACCTCCTCTATCACGATTGAACTTATCCACTTCACAGTCTAACAATTGCAGGGCTATTCCATTTGTTTGAGCGCTTGTTAAGTCGGATTGGGAAAGTTCTTCGTTTGAAAGGTCTTGAGCTGCTTGAGTCATTGTAACATCAAATCCAATTCGTTGTAAAGGGGATTTGTAGTAGGCCTCTCCAATATGCTTGTCAACTTTGAAGGAGAGGTCGAAGGGTTTGATATTGGTATTTTGTAGGCTTGGTATTAATTTTTCTTCTTCATTTTCTGTATAGTTTTCATTTTTGATAAGTTTGACTAATGGTAATATCTCTTTGCATACTATCTTTTCACATCCGTCACGCCATCCGTCATGCATTTGTGATTTGTTACATGGCTTGCATCGGAAGAGATGATCTCCAAATCTGTCAAAGTTTTGTTTGCACTTTGGACATTTCAGTTTACCTTTACCAGGGTATAAGGGCAGTCGAAGTTTACGCTTGAGCATGATAGAGAAGACATCATTCTCAAGATGGTACTTTTCATTCAGGCGTGGCATATCTAACATTCCTTGAGCCAAGTTTGGATGTAATATGTCGCTAAAGTTGGCAAGACTACTGTTTTGTTTGAAATGTTGCCATGCAAATTTAATGTTGTCTCTTGTACTATTGCCTACTGCTTCTTTGATACGCTCTCTGCATGTATTTATTGATGACTTATTAAGGAAGAAGTCTCTTCTGTTGGGTACTTGATTACTAACACATATTCTTTCAATTTGCGGAAGATACTTGTAGAAGAGTTGTAAAGTTTTTGATGTTGACGTTTCTGGAGATGACCAAATGGATGAAATAGATTGTGGAAGTTGTACAGTTGGGTGGTTATGACCTACCCATACCCCGTTGTTAACATATCCCAAGCATCTTTTGACATTGATAACGAAGGAAGGGATTGCAGTAGCTCGTGGATTTTGGATACCGAGACCACCATATTGAGTTGCCATTGAGGCGAGAAAGATTGAAGCATCTGGAATTGATGTATTGCCTGTGAGACTTGATAGCATAAAGTTTGTCATTTTATCAAAGTCGCGACTCATTGGACTTTCCCATATGTCCCAATAGTCAGGCTCGGGGTGAGAAGTGTGACAGACGACATCACTTGCAAATAGATGTGTCATTTTGGTGGCTGTACACGCTCTGAAGACTTGGAGTATAGTTTGTTGATCTTCTAGTCCATCAAGAAGTCTCGAGGCGCTTGATTTGGCTTTGTTGAGTTGCTTTTGCATGAAGTCTTGACAGAAAGAGTGATTACCTACAGGCACTCCTAGGACACGAAGACCGTCTATCACTTCATGTGGTACTATTGTACCGTCTTCGAGCTTTTTTCTTGAGTAGGTTGCAATGGCTTCTTGTAGATCGGGAGCTATAAGTTGTTTCTGGTAATCATTGGAGTCTTCTAGTCTTGAGATGACGCTAGTATTGGAGGTACTCGTCATAATCTTGGTCTTCTCTGTATTCATGATGCCACCAAGTCGTTCACCATATAATTTGAACTTGTCGAGGAAGAACTTGACATCTTCGTGAGGTATGAGACAATTGACATCATCAATGTATGCCATGACAATGGATACTCCTCCCATGTTGTCGTCCCCAGTATCATTTAAGTCGTTAACACGAGCATCTACTCGTTTCTTGAGGTCTTCATTGATTTGCTTGAGTATAACTCCTAGTACAAGTGCACCAAAGATGGGAGAGATAGGGCAACCTTGAGCAAAGCCTTCTTCAACTGGTATCTCAAACCAAGTTCCATCTTCTCGTTTGGCACATATTCTACCAAAATCATCATATAATAAGTCGGCAAAGTCTTCTAATATTGGGAAGTTGTCTCGGATGATCTCCCTAAGCTTCTCCCGGGATACTGCGTTGAACATATTTCGTATATCTATTGATACAAGGGCTCGGCTTGGCAATTCTAAGTTGTCTTCAGGAGTACTGATGTACTTTTCAACTCCCATACGAATTGTATTGGTGATAATGTCAACTCCACCACTAATACCGACTGCATAATTGAAAGGTAGAAGATACTCTGCAAAATCACTCTTGAACTTGTTGACGATTAATGAAGCAGTGATTCGTCTGATGGCTGCTGGAACTCCCAATGGGCGAAGCTTGGTTAGGTCGTTGGCATCCTTCTGTAGAGCAACAAGGTAGGTTGTTCGAATGAGATCTGTAATGGCAGGGTCCAAGTTACCCTGAGCAATAATGGTGAAGAAGGCAGCTATGTTCTGTGTTGCAATAGACTTGTCTCGGCGGTGGTCCTTCTTTCTTTTCTCATTTGTTCGTCGTCTTGCAAGTTTGATAAACAAATCTAATGAATCTACTTGAACTCCAGGAGCTTTATGACGACGGAGACGTGACAAATGTTCAATAACTTCAGTTGGGGTGAATACAATCTTTTTCTTGTTGGCTCGAGTTGTAGTTGTGGATCTTGTATTCTTCTTTTGTCCTCTTCCACGGCGGAGTCCTCGAAGGTTCAATTCTAATGAATTTGGGAATAACTTTTCAAGTATTGGTATGTTGGTATCATTCAGTGGAGCTATACCCAGATCACTACCTAATCGTTTCTCACATGCTCCAAAGTTATCATTATCAGCTGCTTCTTGAGCACATGCGTTCTTATCTGGTGGAGTTGCTATGTAACTTGATCGAGATCTGCTATGTACTGAGCAAGATTCTTCGTATAATTGTTGTAGTTGTCCCGATCTAAATAATCTTATCCTATGATAGATAAGCTTTCTGATTGACATTTCATCCTTTTTTGTATTAGTACTTCCGGAGTTGTCTCGAGGCTTTGGAGCAAGAATGAGTTGTTCAAAGATGAATGGAAGTTTCCAAATATGCTCTCGTTTGTATTCATAATCATCGATCAGTTCTGAATTGTTTGGGTCTTTGTTCACTTCCACACATACTGCGATGAGATCTTCAAATAATGTCAGTACTGCATCTTCTATTTCAAATTTGACTTTAGAGATGAGTGATTGTCGAAAGGTTGGCGGTGTAGGTTGAAAGTTATCTAACCATAATAGACCTGCTTCCCAATGATTAAGCGAAGCAGTCTTTACTGGATTGTATAATTTTGAAGTAACTATTTGTTGATTTGTCGTTTTTCTTATTTGAATGTGTTTAGATTTGATGTGATTTCTTAGATGTGCAGCTGAAGTTGCAACGTGATCATCACAAAGTCGGCAAAGGTGTAGGTCATTACTCTCTAATTCATCATCATTTAATTTGTATAACTCCTCTTTGTGGCTTTTGATGAGATGGTCTCGGAGAGTGTATTTTGATTCCATCCCACGTGGCTTTTCTGCCCCTTCATGCTGAGGACAACACGTGAAGGGACAATATAACTTAGTATACACCGCATATGGCGGATGAGGTTGTCGATGGAGATGTCTTGCCTATTTGATCATCGTCATCCTGTAATAATTTGTCATTGATTGCATTGTTACTAAAATAACATGTATCATTATAACTATCATATTCATTATCGCTTTCATCATCACTTAATTCACATCGTCCAATGAGTGATGGTATATCATGATAATTATCATCCTCTTCATCAATATCGTATAATGTAGATAGTAAATTAGAATATTCAGATAGTGTAAGTGATGGATGATATATGGGTTGTAAATTGCAATTTTGTATAGCTGATTCATTCTGTGGTTGTTTGCAATTGACCGTTGTATATGTCATTGCAAGGCCATTGATATATTTGTATAGATTTGGTATCCATCGAGGAGGAGGTTGCATTGGCTCAACGATGATTGGATCCAAATTTTGATTAACTTTAAAGTGAGTAGGGAATACTCCTGGGTAAACCCCTCGGTAAGTAGTCGGTTTTGCGGTAGGCTGTCTTTTTTTAGGTTGCTGTTGTTGATATTGACGTCGTCGATATGAAGGTTTAATGCCTCGACGATGGTAATGAGTTTGACGTTGATGCTCTCTAGCATATATATAATGCTCGGCTAATATTCGGTGGCGAACTCTTGCAATTTTGCGAGCAGGAGCTAGTTTTTTGTACCTCTTTTTTATTTTTATTGCAATGGCAAGTTTATGGATATCTTTTTTATTAGGGCGTTTTACACGATACTTCTTTTTATCAGGTGGTTCCTTATGTTTCGGCGGTGGTTCAGGTTCAATAGGCGGCGTTGTCTCCCGTCTAATTTGGCCCCGCTTGTATCGTCGTCTAAATGCTGGGTACTTCATACAGGCATCCCTCAAATAGCAATATTTAATTTGAATTGAAATCGTATCTTTTCATAAAATACGGTAATTATCGAGTACGATACTCGGGGTCAATACGTAGACCCACATAAAACTAGAACCCACCTGTCACTGTCATTTTTTTGTAGGTATTGTTCCTCACTTCCGCTATTTTCGATTTGCTATTTATCTATCTCTCACGCGGCATAATAATATCAGATACACCTATAATGAAGTCTACCTTTAGTATCATCTTAAGCCTATTGTTGGCGATATCTAGTACATCAAGTGGTTTTGTTGGTAACAACAATCCTCCCATTAGAGTTGCTAATTCAAGACTATTCGAAGGAGAGGAAGAGGATACAACAACAACACCTTCTAATAAACCAACGTCACGACGTGACTTTGAATTCTCATTTGAGGTACCTAAAAAGGGTATCGGTGAGTATATAATTATTTTAGATATTATCTACTACTTATCTATTTTTTGTGTTGTGAACATTTATATCTTTCTCTATTTGCATCTCACATATTTATGCTCTAAAACATATTGTACGCTTTTATTCAATCATATATAAAAGCCGATATCGGTACTGCTCAAGTTTCATTACCACCATTATTAGAATCAAGTGAATTAGTAGTAGTACGATATGCCTTACCATTTGGTTTATCGGCAGAACCAAAAGATGGCCAGGTAGTAGTAACAAAAAATGGTAAAGAAAAGGATGGTGAAAAAGTTGGTGATATATTACGACAAACTACCTATTGGCGTGGTAAGGAACCAGGATTATTTGATGTTAGTAAGAATGCAGACAATTTTGATTTAGTGGTGGAGGCATTAATTACGAATGATTTAGCAGTTGCTGATGAGATTGTATTGGTATTTGAAAGACCGTGTTAATATTTTAATTTAACAAGAGAATATGTATATGGCTGAGGATGAACCGTTCAGAGTATACGATAACAATTTGAGATACTACTAAGCATCATTGGCCGAAGAAAGGGGTGTAGTTGCAAAGCCTACCAAACTGCACTGCTGTTAACATTATGTAATGGGGATATCCACTTCTAATCAACCTTATACTTATATCTCTTTACTTCTGCCTGACATATTCACACATCTCTTTGTGATCAGGCCAATCTTGTTTCTGGCAGCCAACACAGCAGTACTGAGCGACTCTGCAATCTTTACATATCATTAGATCTTTCCTCGCCATCTGTTTCTGGCATCCGGAGCAAGTTCCAACTTTGGGTAGCTTCTTCGTCTGTTTGTATAGATCGTTTAGGCAATTGCATTTGATACGCTTCTTGAGAAATCTAACAACGTCTCTTTCATTACCTTGAATCAAATCTCGAGTCTTTGGGTTTAGCAATGGTACCTTGTCATCTACTATCCATCCAATTTCTGACTCCTCTACTTCGGATATAAATAAAGCGATTGAACATGCTGTTTGTGTCGCCCAGGCAGAAGCAGAAGTTATATCGTCAACAAGTAAAGCAGTGGCCAATCCCAACAAATACGATCTTCCCCACTTCTTTTCAGCTTCACTGGATAGCAAATTGAAGAAACCTCCATCCTTGTTAGACTCTTTAAAGTGACAAAAGACGGCCATAGACCAAGCTTCGGGCGTAGCAGTGCTCATGATGGAATCAGCTGAGCTCATGACAGCTAAGAATTTATCCATAAAATCCCAGCATCTAGGCGATGTCTTTGGTAGAAGACCATGTTCGCATTGTTTGTTTGCTTGTTGGGTTGCTTTTCTAGCTTTGCCTTTGGCACGCTTTCGTGATGACGGCATTGCAATGACGTAGTTTGCAGTATGTGGCTGGTCGGTGTATGCTGCTTAATTGTTATTGTTGTAACTTTGCTGCCGCTGCTTGGTAATTAAACGACTGCTACTACCGCTGTAGAATTATGGATCCAACAGTGTGTGTGGTGGTGCCCGAGTAAAGAAAATGAAAAGCGTGGGGCACGTAGGTACTTTAATAATCTACTCTCCATACTACTATCTGATTAGACGTATTGTGCGTTGAATAGGTTGACTGCTACGATGAATAACTGCACACTATTTACAATTCAAATAACTCTCGTTATTGCCGTTTCTATATCCTATTATCTTTATGCCAATGATGTTACTTCTTCATTCACGAGTAACAAGATCAAACTAAAGCGACACAGATCAAGCATTACAAGTACAAGCCACATTGACATTGACACCAGCACTGATGGTAGCCAAATAAACAATAAGGCTACCGCAGTTGGAGGGAGCTGGCATTACGTTAATGATGAGTCCGTTATACTACCATACAACTTTACCCCAGCATTGTGTAACAACTCATTCATTATGGAAGGGGATTGTATTAAAGCTAAGCTCTGTAATGCCAACTTGATGAACGGGAATATCTAGACAAGAACAAGAAGCCCTACCCCAAGTTTGAAGTGACAAAGTTCAGAGAAGTCACGCGAGATAAATCGATTGTATTTGTTGGCTCTAGTATGATGCGTCAGCAAGTACAGGCCCTCGTCTGGAGCATGGGTCATGAGCAAATCGACTGGAATAGACAAGCAAGTCCTATTGCAAACTGCACCTCGGCTGAACGAACGTGCTTTACTGATACACAAGACAACATTACAATCTGTCATCAATTCATGGGATCATTCGCTGATCCATCAAAGACGTATCAGGAAGGCAACTACACTTTGAATCATACTCAAAGGGGACACGGAGATAGCAGTTGCTTACTACGTGATGAAATGATTACAAACCTGTCACAATTTGACTATGTCTTCGTACAGGAAGTTGCCTGGTGGACATCCCTAAACAAGGTACTTGACTCTCCTACGTCTCCATCAGATTGGATATCAACAATAATCCCTACTCTTTACTATGATGCCATGAACTCCTTCCTCTCGAGGTTATCTAAACAGACGAGGACAATCTTTGTACTTGGACAAATAGGTGTTCGATGTAGAAACAAGACAATGCCTGAACCATTTGTAGAAAGGATATTGCTAATGACTTTGGTTGGAATGTAGCTCCCAAGCTATGGAATGCATCACTTGAATTGATTAGACAAGATCGGCTTGATGTTCAAATTGTTGATGCCCGAGATCCATTAATGCAGAGTGTACATGCTCATCCTTGGCGTGCTCAGCCAGCACCTGATTGTTTACACTTTTGTATGAACTCGGCTGCACTGAACATATACCTTGACATATACTGGAATGAAGTGTTTTCTCAAATATAACTAATAATATAATATATCTTGCATTA
>Ga0214479_101232_pt1 | contig 10777 bp, 5 predicted proteins | sample M1_20Mar14CPVII9_5_FD_165054 | JGI IMG/M metagenome (GOLD analysis project Ga0214479, IMG submission 165054) | Marine eukaryotic communities from Monterey Bay, California, United States - M1_20Mar14CPVII9sort6BwellE14 | ecosystem: Environmental > Aquatic > Marine > Unclassified | place: USA...
TGGGATGTATATTGATTTAATATCTATACAATTGTATGAGAGTTGGTCCGACGCGGGTATGGCAATCTATCATGATGGAATGAAAGGATCGGATTATTTATATAACTTTGTACATGACTTGGCAGTGAATAATGAATCGTACCATGTTGAGTTTGATCAAGATACAACACTTGGTATGAAGGCTCAAAATGTATCTGTGCCTCTCTCCAAGTTGGTAATCGGATTAGCCAATGGGTGGGCAATCAATAACAATCCCGACTCATCAAGTTATCATAAAGCTCTTTACATATCTGGTAAAGAATGTGAAGTGGCATATAAACGACTGTTAAATGATCAACATGTACCACGAGGGTTCATGTATTGGACTATTGAAGAACGGGGTAAGAATGATGTATACCTAGCAAAAGATATTGGCCAGTTTCTATTCCATTCTGATAATAATGATACATCAAAATCGGATGACAATAATAACAAGAAGAAGAAGAGCCACAATAACAATGCAAGCCGTAGCAGAGGTTCACATCATTATATATTAGGTACCGTGGTTATTATTGGATTATCAATCTATTGTTATATTAGAAGGTATGACATTCGAAGTTTATGGATTAGAGTGATTGATCATTACCATGACTATGTTAGTTCACTTGAGGAAAGTAGAGGCCAACAACAGACACCTCTGCTTGATGATAGTAGTTTTTTATTCGAGACTGTAAGGTGATAGATTGCCATACCCGCGTCGGACCAACTCTCATACAATTGTATAGATATTAAATCAATATACATCCCATACTTGGCAAGTAGATATGCATAAACATTCGAACCAAAGTAATGAAAGTCTGAATGCCATCTTCGATTCGGTATTGATATATTAACATATCTACTAAAGTTCGTGCTGTTAATGTTGAGATACGATTGTGGTGGTGCAATTGATACTATATATCCATTATCATTCATCAATGTAATAATACTACCCATTAAATCTAAACAATCGATTGTAAATACATTGTGTATTGATGTTAGATTGTCATTTCCTTCTAAATCAAAGTCTATACCATGAAATATTTTTGATGCATTCGAATTTTGCCATATTGAGAACCACTCATCAGGTGAGAGCGTTGTATCTAAATGTGGACCATTCCAACCACCAAAACTTGTTAAATGTATAATGTTTGAATACCCGTCGATATCAAGTTGGTGTATGAATGATGCAATCGATTGTAAATCCAAGTTTGTTCTGACGCGTCCAAGAGTATTATTGGTTGATGTATCAGTATTGTTTGGAGTTGTTGGAGTTGTAGCAATGTCAATAAATGACCATATAACAATATTCACACCATCATTAACAATAGCCTCTTTAACTTTTGTATAGTTATGACCACTTGTATAACCAATTAATACTTGTTTTGGTAGTTTTCTAATTTTGGAAGTTGTTGCAATGATGGTGTGTTGAAGAAGCTGTAGTGTCGTCAAAATGACGAGCCGCCGCATACATCTATTCATTGTGACCCTTTCTTAGATGTCAATTGCAATAGATTGCATTGCAATGTTGTTGAGTATGGTTTAATACATCATGCCATAGTATCAATGCATGCATAATCACTTACCTGAAAGTTATGAAAACTGAAAACTCTTTAAAAGGATAACAGTCGTATCCTTTTCTGATGATCATCACCACCAAGAGAAGATAGATGCTACATACTACTTTGTGCACTTCATAATTACTGGAGGCTCTCGGTATTGATTAGATATCATTATATAATAATCTAGCACTTATTACATCCACGGAATAAACTATGGATATGACTGAGAGCTCATTTGGACAATTGAAAAGTGCACATCATATGTGCACAAAAATATGTCTCAACTTCTTCCCCTCTTCTTACCTCTACTATCACCACCGCACCCCTCGTCTCCGGTTGTTGATTGTCTACTATCCTCTACATCTATCAATGTCCGACGGTTTTTCATATCATTATTCTCCGCGGTAAGACGGGATGTCTCACTCAACAAGTTCGTCTTTAGTGCAGCTATTTTCTGTTCATATTCAGCTATTTTCTGTTCGTATTCGGCAACTTTCTGTGCACATTGTTGAGATAGAGCAGTTGCTTGTGCTGTATTCTTTGTCATTGCACGATCAATCAAAGCTTTTCGATCAATATAAGATAGTAGGTTGGGTGCCGTATGGATGAGGGCAGTGTAGAGTTCACTTTGGCCATGCCTTGACCTAATCAATGCAAGAATATCGGGAAGAAGAACAGGCTCAATATCTGCAAAGATACTGCCGGGGGTGTACTCAATGCCTTGTAACTCACATAACTTCTTCAATGTCTGACTATTTAGATGACTTCTGATAACTTTGGCCTTACCCGCATCTATAGCTCGATTATCTTTGCATGCTTCATCGATAAGGATTAACGCTCCCCTGCCTGGGGCAAGACGGCCTTCTCTCCTCATCTCAGTGTTATACTGAAGTGTTGATACGATACATGTTTTAAGAGTGTGGTTAGAACGGTATGTATTTTCAATGGATGATACGTCATTCAGTAATTTCAAGAAAGCGACGCATCTTCTCTCTGTAATGCCCTCACCATGTACTAAGGTAATTAATTCTAATTTGTTGTTGTGTTTTAGTGAAGTGGCAAGTAATTCTACTTCCTCATCTCCCATACCCGTATTGTTTAAATACACACCTCGTAACTTTGATCCTTCTTTTTGCAATTGGTTGGATATTACGATGCACCCTTCTCTCCCAATATTGCAACCCGCCAGAGAAAGGGTATTAAGATTTGGTAGATTGTTTGTCTCTAATGCTGATATGTTTGTTATATTGCAATCACTTAATATCAGTTTTTTGATGCCTCTATTATGTAATGCGCTTATTAAAATCTGAAAGCACTCTGAGTTGACATCATTGTTGTTAATAATTGAAAGAGAAATGAGTTGCGGAGAGTTCTCTAAGAATGGACATATGCTTTCCCCAGTTACACCAAAAACGCTCCTACCCAAACGTAATGATCTAATTGACGAACTTCTAACCAACAATTCAAATAAAGTAGATGCATTGACATTGGTGCTTTCTATGTTGATCTCTGTCAAGTGCGTATTCTTTGCAATGTATCCTCCGAGCAATCTCCATCCTAGTTCTGTAATGATTTCTTCATTGCTGTTAATGTATAAGGTGGCAGTATTAGGATGGTTGTTTTTGATACGATTAAGAGTATCCACACATTCTTCAGTAATGTCGCAATCTCCAAATACACGACGAAATTGATCGTCCTCTTCTCTCTGATTATTGATTGACATTGTTATAACTCTACCGCTTAGTCGCCTTGGCTTATATATGTGGAGAATATAGATATCCGCCCAATCTCCAATCTTGACCCGCACCAGCTCCTTAAGTGTTGTATTAAACTTAAACTGATGTTAAGGGGGGTTGGGTTCTAGTTTTAGTTGCAATTGCAAAAATTTTGTGCATATGAATATGATGTGAGCAAACTTCTTTCTATCTTCACTTTCACACACTCACTGCCGTATTAATCCTAAATCCATACGCGCCTGTGCCATCTCTTAAACCATTCTAATTACTCCCACCTTATCAATATGGTAGCAGCCGCTGCCTAATCCACACAAATAACAGTATATGCAGAGGTGATTCTTTATGTCTTGATGTGACACTACCAAAAAGATACCTCCCATCTGCCTTCGATTCTATATTTTTTCATGCCGACAATTTTGATGCCAAAATATTAGCAACGGCATAAACTGCACAACAATATAAACAAAATTTGCTACGCCACCGGTTGAGATAGTATTAAAAGATTTAAACTAGTAATAATAGTAATAAAAATGGGTATAACTGGTTTAATTAAAGAGTTGCCTGGCGGTGATTATAATAATGATCTGAAACATGGTTTAGATAGTTGTGATGTTTTGAAGAACAATCGAATTGATATGGACATGGGTACATTAGTCTTCTCTTGTGCCATTATCCATAAAGCTGCATTTATTGCTGGTGACTATAAACCTGCTGTGACAGAATTTCAACGACGGCTAGTATTGCTAACGGGTGTATATGGATTAGATATTAATTGTGTATTCGATGGTCAGCGGCCATATGAAAAAAGACATGAACATGCTAGACGTAGTAATTCGAGTGGTATCACCATTACATCCAATTACATTTCAATGTGTATCAGAGTATGTAAACGGTTCATCATTGATAATGTAGTAGCATTTGAAGAGGCTGATGCACAAGTAGGCCGGTGTAAGGAGAAGGCGGAAATTATAATGTGCAACGATTCGGATGAGTTAGCTCTTGGCAATAAGAAGGTCGTATTTGTTGATAATTTCAATCAAGAGACGTATCGTTACATTGATATGACAGTGCCTATTACGGATAAGACGAAGGAAGAGCATCCTCTATATTACTACTATCACAAGTATGGTATCAAAATTATACATTGGTGGGCGGCTACATTAGGTTGTGATATATCTGAAAGTAAAAGTGGAGATATTATTGGAGCTGGTAGAAAGGCATTCATGGATGCATTGGAATCATTTGAGAATAAAGATCAATCATTATTGGATACACGTTCATTTGCAAGAGCTTTAAGGAATAGTGGAACACGAAAGACACGATTATTAGAAGTTAGTTATATTGAGAAGGAGTTGACTAGAGTATCGAATTGGTTTACAAATGGTAGTAAATATTATGACAGTTCTGGTAATGTACTTTCAGTGGACGGAACACTGATTGAGAGTAGTAGTAATATATCAATACGACATATGAATGGAGAATTAGACACGAGGGAACGTACGGAGTTAAGTAGTGAGGACAAGATTAGTATTGATTTGATACAGCCACACAATCTACTACACAATTCAGCTGTTGATACGAATAAGATCAAGGGGATATCATTACCCAACAATAAATCATCTTTAACAGAGTGTGTCGTTCCTGAACTTAAGGCCATGATTGTTGCTAGAGGCGGAGGATTAACATCAAGAGATGGAAAAGCCTACAACAAAGACGACCTCATACTCCATATCAATGCGTATCAGCTTCTCGAAGAAGAGAACCCAACGGCAACAGTATACTTTGATCGATCTGAAACTAACAATGGATCTTTTGCACAGATTGATACAAGTCAAAGTAGAAACATTCCTCAAATGTTGGCGGCTCTTATTAAATGCAACAGTTATGAACCATCACTTAATAAGTTGTTCTGTGATGTTGAGGAACGATATAGATCGGACAAGGTAGTAGAAGACTTTGAAACTATTGCACTTACAGCACCCGAGATGCCGTGGACGTTTATCCAGGAGGAGTGTAGTCACATATCCGATGATATGAAACAGAAGAACTGTACATCAAGTTTGAAGAAGGTAATGGAAATGGAGACACGTTTGTACCATGCCAATGCCACCGCAGACAACAACAAATCAATATTCATTATCTCTAAGCAGAGGGCATCACAAATAACTGATAGGAAAACAAATAACAAAACTGGTGTCGGCGAGAGGCCATTGTTTGCAGAGTACTTGGTGATAATGGAGCTGTCTTTTAAAGAGACAACAAACAACTCTCACGGTCATACTCTGGGGGTATTTACTCGAGTGAGACGGCACTTCTGTGCAATATGTAAAGCAGGATGTGGCTTTTGTATCCATAAGGCGAGCTGCCTTTGGATGCAACATCTACACTGGGGAGAAGGGCGGCCTACTGAGCGACCTTCCACTGTTGGACTCTGCTCATGGATTCCAGGTAGCGGCCAAGAGGCTAGAACATGCAGTACTGTGAAAGAAGCGAGTAGTACACACATCTTACAACTTCCAAGCACACCAAAAGAAGCAGAGGAGAGAGAAAATCGAGGTATACAAAAGAATATGCACCAAGGAATAGCAGCCAAGTACGACATATATGGTGCCAATAAAGATAAGTGGGCAAAGTTGGATGATCCTCGCTTGTTTAGTAAGGAAAGGGCAAGTAAACTATTCAGTATTTTGAGATTAGATAATAATGTATAGGTGAAGGTGGTATGGTGCAATGGATTGGTTAAAATAGCAATATATATATGTCAGTATTCGGCTCTTTACTTACATATCAGTGCAGTGATATATACTCTTAATCTTAATAGAGAGGGACGGAGGGGAGGGGAAAAAAGGATACAAAAAAAGTTCCGCCGCTGAAAAAGGATACCTGGATACCGTAAAAGTGTCTATTCAATCAATCATAAAAATCAATCATATTGCTACTAACGATCACAAATCTCCAAATACATAACAAACATCATGATATCAACAACTTCTGCTATTCATCATATCCTTGCCTTTGGCGGAGTCGATAGCTCAATAATCATCGGCGGCTCTGACACAAAATCAACACTCGATCGAAGATTAGCTACCACCACTAACGACGACACCATTGCAATGGAAGACGAAGATGATACACAACAACAACAACCAACATGCTACATCTGCTACGAAACAAACGATACTAACAACCACCCCACACAACGATATTGTGCATGTCGCGGTACATCAGGATACGTACATACCTCCTGCTTATTAAACTACACAAAACAACAAATGATTATTCAACAACAATACAATAACAATCATCACAGTATTAAAAAATTAAAACCATCAACATTATTATATTGCAGTATATGTAAAAATCGATATAATCAACCATTGTATACTAAGTTACGGAATGTTATATTAGATTCAATTACTAAAAAGAGTAAAAGTGATAGGGGTTATGGAAGATTGATAAATTTGCATACACTTATATCTGTTGGATTGAGTATAGTTTATATATTTGATATACTCAGTATATTAGATGTCATCACCTTTGATGAGAGCAACATAGTGCCTATGTTCAATAATCTACCATCAATCATGCCGACGCTACACATTACACAAAATCTACTCTTACTAACACTCGACATACTCCTCTTCTTACTACTAACATCACAAGTATCAATAAATACCAAGCAATATACATATTGCTACATTACTTTCTTAATATCAAGAAGTTTATTTAGTTATAAAATTGGTTTATATCATGGTATTGAAACTGCAGAGTTAGATGAAGGAGGAGAGATGGATGTTTGGAGTAGGATGGGATGTAGTATATTTAAATTGGTGTATGATTCGAATGTTATGAGTGTTGATGAACGATTATTATTAGGTTGTGCTGACCAATTATAAGTGAAAGTTGGATGGACTATAAGTGGATTGAAGTCGACGGTCCTTTTGAATGTACAATTGTAGAGATGTGAAGGTCTTATGAATATGAGCAGAGGGTTGGACCCATTGCCCATAAGACTTGAAATATACACAAAGAAGAAGAGAGACACGTCAAGATACCAAGTTGTCGCGGATGTATAGAGGATTATGAAAGAGGATAAATAAAGGATTATAGGCTATAGGGGCTAAAGTCTATTAGATATGAACCCTAATCGTACTCTTTACGCGTCCTTTACTTATTACTCCTTATCCTCACTTCTTTTGTCTCTTCTTTACACTTTCTGCCGCTGTTTCCCCAATGCCTTCTTCAATAGTTGACTGCCGACTGTCACCCGATTCTTCTCTGGCTGCCAATCTTCTGCTCAACTGATCATTTTTAGTAGAAAGAGCTTCAAGTTGACGAGTCAATTCAGCGATTTGTACTGCAAGATCTTTGGCATGAGCCTCGTTCTTTACCATTTCGTCTTTCATCATACCACTTGTATCAACGCTTGACATTAAATCAGGAACCATTGGTATAAGTGCAGTATAGAATTCACTTTGGCCGTGTCTACTCCCGATCAATGAAAGAACCTCAGGCAGAAAAACGGGCTCGATATCTGCAAATAGAGTGCCAATGGAACAGTACTCAATCCCTTGCAAACGGCACAGTTCCTTCCTTGTTGTGCTATTTAGTTGGCACTTGATAACTTTCTCTCTAACTGCTGCAAAGCCTGGGTTACTGTTAATCTTAAATATAGAATCAGTAATATGATTACATTCTTGTCCGTAGGAACATTCGGGTAGATAAAGAGCTCTCAATGTGTGGTTCGAATTGTGCATATTTTCAATTGATGACACGTCAAATATAAGCTTCAAGAATGCTTTGAAACCCCTCTCTGAGATGTTGTCGTTCTCTTCCAGTAAAAACGTACGCAATTTGGTATTGTTTTCAAGGGAAGTTGCTAGTAACTCAGCCTCCCCGTCTCCCATACCCGTATCGCTTAGATCTAAGTATTTCAAATTTGATCCCTCTTGTTGCAGAAGGTTTGATATTGTTATACACCCCTCCCTTCCGATGTTGTTACCACTTAGTTCGAGGTCTTGAATGTTTGGTAATGCATATCTATCTAATGCCGAGATGTTGGTTATACCGCATTTGCTAAATGATAGTTTAAATTCTAAATTTCTACCGTCTAAAGACCTTCCGTGTAATATTTGTACTACCAATTCAAAACAGTCCGTATTTATGTTGTTGTTTCTGTCGAAGCTGATGTTAGATAAATTTGGAGAGTTTTGCAAGAATGTAACCATACATTGCACTCCATTGATACCAAACTCATTATCAGCAAGCCACAAATTAGTTAATGAGGTGCTTTCTACTAATAATCCGCCGAATAATAATGCCATATTTTCATCAGTTACGCTGCAGTCGCCTATGGCCAACTTTTCCAAATATGTGCTATTTGCAATGTATCGACCAAGCAATCTCCAGGAAAGATCCGTAAAACCATCCTGATTGAAATACATGGAAAATTCTCTAGTCTCATTTTGTCTGATATCATTTATATCATCCCTACGCCTTATAGATATGCCGGTGTGCTCTCCAAAAGCTTGATCAAATTGTTCGTCATCTTCAGACGTAGACATACTTTATTTAGTTGGATGGACGTTGCAACTACGCCTATTTATATAACAGCCCAACTCGTCTAAGTTGATATAATGGTTAATTCTCCTTCCGTGGAATTTGTATATTATGTTTTGTGTATGGTTAAAACAACTCGTTGAGAGGAAGGTGGTGCACAAGGCGTGTGTACTTTTTTGCAATGTTTATTTCTTCGAGCTAATTATCAATGCTACCGCCAACGACATACACCAAAACCACTGCAAATCGAAAGGGTTCAAATAACTGATGAATTGAGTAATTATCGACAGTGTACGATCCCTAATTGTTACCAATTGATGATTATCTGCCGGCCATATAGCCGCTGATTATCATCAACTCTATCACACTCTCATAAAAGGATACCGCTTTGATAACCACTACCAATTGAAAGAGTCGATGACGAATCCAGTGATAATAAGGTATCAGCGTATATGGAGAGGACAGGGGTATGTTTGTTTTACTGCCGCCAATACAGTGGGATTGTGATTGTGAAAGTTCGTGTGAATATCTCATCGGATATCAAAGCGGTATCCTTTTTATGAGAGTGCCATGTAGAAATGACGATCAAGCAACGCTACGATATCGTACTTACGATACTATCGGATCAATTGGTATAATTAGGGCTCGTACACTGCCAACATTATACTCAATTCATCTGTTTTTAACAACCTTTCAATCGATAGAGATTTGGTCATGTCGGTGGCGCCAGTATTGGTAATCTTCTTAAAGAAATTATACGCACCTGTAGTACTACATAAACAATAGATATTGATAAGATTAGAACAGATGTCAAGTAATGAAAATGAAGACGAGCAATTTCGTCGAGTATTTCATGGCGAATGTGATATAAGAAATAGATGTCTAGACATAATCAATAACATCAAGAACAATTATAATTATCCTGGTAACTACCTCACCATTGATAGTAATAACGATCACTTGACAAATCTTGCATGGAAATTACTCGGGGGGTACATTGCAAATAATACACACTTGGACGAGTTCACCGTAGACGGTCGTGATCTAGACAATATCAACATGTGTACATTATTTGAAACTCTTGTTAGAAGTAGTTCGTTGAGAATACTATTTTTGGTAAATAACTCCACTGATGCGGAAGGAGTTCGAAGTATTGTACCATTCTTAGAGAACTCTCCAGAACTAGTTGCTCTTTCGATGAGCGGCAATACTAATATCAATACAGAATGTTTCGAGATTGTAATAAGTGCGTTACATAATAGAGGTATTAGAAGGCTAGTCTTTGACGATTGCAACATAACAGACGTATCGGCACTAGTCACATACAACTTACCAAATCTTAACAACCTTAGTCTAAATGGAAACAATATTAGTAGAAGTGGATGCATCACGCTATCTAATGTATTACAGAAAGAAGGATCAACTTTGAAATATCTCCATCTAGACTCTACGGGCATAGGAGATGAGGAAGCGGAGCTAGTTGCCACTGCTTTGAAGCATAACACAAGTTTGAAAGAAATGCATTTATCTAATAATAATGGCATTACTGAGAGAGGATATGTCGCATTCTTGAAATTACTGAATGATGTTTCATCACCTGAAAGTACATACACTTCCAACCATAAATTGACCAGACTCCGAATTACGGGTAGTAGTAGGGCAAAACACATTGCTATTGCTAACTGTATATCGGATGCTTTAGTTAAGAATAAGGTGACTCTCCCCAACTATAATCCCGGGCGTGCAAAAGTTATCGGAAGTCATCTGAACAGTCAGACATTGAAGAAGCTTTGCAATTTACAGGGTATCGAATTCTCATATAGTAATATCTTTGCAGATATTGAGCCTGTTCTTCTGCCCAAGATTCTTGCATTGATTGGCAATGAACACGGACAAAGTGAA
>Ga0214479_101235_pt1 | contig 10753 bp, 8 predicted proteins | sample M1_20Mar14CPVII9_5_FD_165054 | JGI IMG/M metagenome (GOLD analysis project Ga0214479, IMG submission 165054) | Marine eukaryotic communities from Monterey Bay, California, United States - M1_20Mar14CPVII9sort6BwellE14 | ecosystem: Environmental > Aquatic > Marine > Unclassified | place: USA...
AGAAGTACAAAATGGATTAGAAACAGAAGAAAACAATATGTCTTTATGTGCCAATTGTGGCAAGGGCGAAGAAGCCGGTATTAATCTTAAAACTTGCACTGCGTGTAAATTGGTTAAATATTGCAGTAGGGAGTGCCAAATCGCTCATCGACCTCAACATAAGAAGGAGTGTCGGAAGAGAGCTGCCGAGCTACACGATGAAAAGTTATTCAAACAGCCTCCACCTAACGAAGATTGTCCAATTTGTATGATACGATTGCCAACGCTAGGAAAAGGACAGACATATAAAGTATGCTGTGGTAAAATCATATGCAGTGGATGCGAGTATGCTCCTGTTTGTGATCACGAAGGCAATCAGGTTGATAATATTTGTCCCTTTTGCAGAAGTTCACCACCTCATTCAGCGGAGGAGATGATCAAAAGATATGAGAAACGCCGCGTGGAGATGAATGATGCCACAGCAATCTACAACCATGGCTGTAATTATTCTGAAGGACGATACGGGTTACCCCAAAACGATGCTAAGGCATTAGAACTTTATCATCGTGCAGCAGGACTTGGTAGTGCTGACGCATATTATGGAATCGGTATTGCTTATCACATTGGTAGAGGAGTGGAAGTAGATGAAAAGAAGGCTATACATTACTGGGAATTAGCATCTATGAGAGGGCATGTTATGGCAAGGCACAATCTTGGATGTTATGAGGGGCAGGCAGGGAATATGGATAGGGCAATGAGGCATTACTCGATTTCAGCAAAGGCAGGGTATAAAAACGCTTTGAATGGAGTTCATACCCTATATTCACACGGATATGCAACAAAAGATGACTATGCCAAAGCATTACATTCCTATCAAGCATATGTAGATGAGATTAAGAGCGAACAGAGGGACGAAGCCGCTGCTGCCCGTGAGGTTTTTCATTACTATTAGTACGCTTTATCCGTAGGGGATCGTCTAGAGAGATAAAGCTGCTGTGGCCGATGAGGAGTATTGTCACTATAAGTGCGGTTCATCCATGAAGAGAGGAAGTTTGTAAGTTCTAAGTCGACACGAGTATTACTAGGTCTTTCCACACACTTATTTAGTTAGAAGTTTGCTAGAACAAATTCAAAACATGGCTTCTAATTTTTGCTCTGATGTCGGGATCATCATAATCAACTATCCTCATCATGAAGACGAAGAGGAAGAAATGTGGGTTAGCTTCTTGGGGAAGTTTGGTATCAAGGAGGACACAAGATATATCAACACACTTATGTCTATATTAATATATGGCTAGTAAATAGATAAGTCAAGATCTAAGTTACTAGTTTCGCTATGTATCTCCTAGACAGCAGGTTCATAGTATTTGTAATTAATACTGAAAGCCGCAGCTTCGTCCCTCTGATCACTCTTAATCTCATCAAGGTACACTCGGTAATATTGTAGCGCTTTGGTATAATCATCCCTTGTTGCATCTCCATTCCTATACATGCGTATGATATTCTTTAATGAGTAAGAGTCCCCATTCTTCACTCCAATCATCCAATGCTTTAATGCTCTATCCTTATTGCCTGTATTCCCCTCCATATCTCCTAGACTACACCTTGCATATGCATTTCCCTTCATAGCCGCTAATTCCCAGTAATGTTCAGCCTTCTTCTCATCAACTTCTATCCCTAAACCTCTCTCATAAGCAACACCAATACTATAATATGCAATAGCGTTTCCAAGCTCTCCTGCGCGATGCCATAGTTTTATCGCCTTGGCATAATTTTGAGGTAATCCACGTTGTCCATGAGCATAGAAACTTCCCAGGCAGTAAATTGCTGTTGTATCATTCAGTTCCGCACGTTTATTATATCGTCCTATCATCTCTTTATTAGAAGTTGGTGCTGGAGTTCTACAAAAGGGACATACATCGTCCTCTTTCATTCTCCCGGCTTTAATTGCTCTCCATTGAAATGAATGTACGCACCCTCTGCATATCATTTTCCCACAGCATGCCATATATACACTTCCCAAGTCCAGACTTGGTAACCGTACGAAACAGATTGGGCAATCGTCATCTTGAGGAGGTGGTTCTTTGAATAGTTGTTCATCATGTAATTTAGCCGCATGCTCAGCGGCACGTTTGACATGTTCCTCACACTCCTTCTTATGCTTATGACGGTGTCTCTTTTTACACGCGGCGTTGCAATACATAACCTTCTTACACTTATTACATGTATTCGTAACGTCATCACCTTCCTTGCCACAATTGGCACATACTGATATTATATCTTCGTTATTGGTGCTCATATTCTCTAACTTTCCTATCACCTCACATACATCAACATCATCATTATTCGATTTTGATGTACTACCACCAACTTCCTTATTGCAAACATTAGATGTGCTCATCTTTATGTCGACCCACACCGTTTGATGCTCGTTCTCTTTTAGTATGATACTCTCTTAACACTTATGCCCACCTAGACTAAACACCGCCGCGTCACTATCTAATACGAAACTATAATAATGAGATGCGCTGATAGTACTGTCGCCAGGGAGATATGAGGGCTGGTAGACGTCTTATATTAAAAAAAAGACTTTATCTTTGCGGCACCAATACTCACTCAATAATCGCTGATACTACCACCAAACCACTACTAACCGATAGACCGACAAAAATACTGATATAATGTCTATACTTTCTATACCAAACCTCTTATTGTGTATGATATGATTGGTTTACTAATACTACTACTGCTTTCATGTTTTATGAGTTATGAGATGCGTTCATATTAAGCCAAAAAAGACTTTTACCTACCAAGTCAACATGAAAACTTTTTATTGTTACACTATTTACTATTTGCGAACTTGACTCTTGACATAAAACATAGGCAAGCGAGCCATCTCTAATCATACCGCTGGGTGGACAATTAGTTAATTGGTAGCAGTATTGGAGTATTTAGGAAATTCATCATCGTGTGGCGTCGTTTGTTGTATATCAAAGTATTGGCAAGATACCACACAAGTTGCAATTGCAAACACTCGGTGACATTATTGCTTTGGCTATAAGTGTGCCATTATCCACCGGTTAGGTATTGATTTATTTGGTACATCATAAAAGTATTATTATATTGGATAGTATCAATCCGTAAGTTACAGTTCCGTAGGTGTGATCCGTGACAAATATACTTTATTATAGTAATAGTTATTAGCAACGGAAAGTATGAGCAACACATCAACATAGAAACTACATCGACTTGTGCCAACTGCGGCAAGGGTGAAGGGGCTGCTATCAAACTGAAAGCATGCACGGCATGTAAATTGGTTAATTATTGCAGTAGAGATTGTCAAATCGCCCACCGTCCTCAGCATAAGAAGGCATGTAAGAAGAGGGCGAAGGAATTACATGATGGCAATTATTTAAACAACCTTCGTCAAAGGATGATGATTGTCCAATCTGTATGTACGATTGCCAATTCTAGGATCGGGACGGACTTATATGAATTGTTGTGGTAAAATGATATGCAGTGGGTGTGTATATGCAGTTCAATCAAGAATTACTAAGAAAAAGCATGACATATGTCCGTTTTGTAGAACTTCAGCTCCGGCTTCTAATGGTGAGATGATAGGACGATTTGAGAAACGTGTGGAGATGAATGGTGCCCAAGCATTGTATGATATGGGATGTATTTATAGAGATGGGGACTGTGGATTACCTCAAGACCACGCCAAGGCATTAGAGTTTTGGCATCGAGCAGGAGAACTTGGTCATGCTGAATCATATGGAAGTGGATAAGAAGAAGGCTGAACACTATTGGGAATTAGCTGTTATGAAGGGAAGTGGACAGTCAAGGCACAATCTGGGAGTAGTGGAGTTGCAGGCAATATGGATAGGGCATTAAAGCACTTCATGATTGCGGTAAGGGATGGGTATTCTAATTCTTTAGAAGGCATCAAATTAATGTACAAGCATGGAGATGCAACAAAAGGTGATCATGACAAGGCCAGTAAAGCTTATCAGGCGTTTATTGATGAGATTAAGAGTGATCAGAGAGATGAAGCAGCAGCTGCTTGTACATTACAGTGAGTTGGCAGCCATGAATGGATGCCCTACAGCAAGGTTCAATGTAGGTGCAAATGAGGGGAGTTTGGGCAATATTGACGGAGCATTAAAGCATTGGATGATTGCAGCGAGGGATGGGGAATGCAAATCTTTGAAGAACATCAAATTAATGTACGAGAACGGAGGTGCAACAAAAGATGATTATGCCAAAGCATTATGCTTATCAAACATATCTAGACGAGATCAAGAGTGATCAGAGGGATGAAGCTGCATTCGATACCAATGATAGATACAAGTACTATGAGTCTGCTTTGTAGAAAATACCCGAGAAACTAATAGATGTGTTTGTCTATTTACTAGCATATATACTGACACCGCTGATTTAGGGTTTAGTTATTAGCAAGTGATCCATAAGAGTACGTAGAATCAGTAAAGCTTACTTATTGCCCACTTCTGCCTCTATTTAGATTAAGATATCGTATCTCTAAACAATTGTATCGTTGCACCCTAACAAAGCCAATCGGAATTGATGCGTCCGAATTGTCTAGTAGTACTTGCCATTGACATAAGCTGCCGCAGCTTCGTCCCTCTGATCACTCTTTATCTCACCTAAGTACACTTGATAATATTGTAGTGCTTCATTGTAGACATCTTTTGTTGCGTGACCATTCTCGTACATTCTTTTAATACTTCTCAAAGAGTAGGAAGATCCATCCTTCACTGCAATCATTAAGTGCTTCAATGCCCTGTCTATATTGCCCTTTTCCCGTGAATCTACTCCTAAATTGTGCCTTGCGTCTATTTGTCCTTTCATGGCAGCTAATTCCCAGTAATGTATTGCCTTCTTTATATCTACTGCTACACTGTCACCAGTATGATAAACATTGCCAATACTATGATATGCTACGGCACAACCAAGTTCTCCTGCACGTTGCCACAGCTCTAATGCCTTGGCATGGTCTCGCTGTAATCCTCCACATTGTCCTTGTTTGTAGTAACATGCAAGATTGCAGATCGCCTGTGCATCATTCAGCTCCATTCGTTTGTTGTATTGTTTAAGTCTATCCCTATAAGGGGGTGGAGTTCTACAGAACGGACATACATCATGCTCTTCTTTAGTAGCCCTTGACTGATACCCATGGCAGCATCCATTGCAAATATTTTTTCCACAGCATACCATATATGTTCTTCCCGTAATCATCTCTGGCAACCTCACAAAGCATATTGGACAATCTTCCCTAGGTGGAGGTTGTTTAAATAGTTTTTCATCATGTAATTCTTTAGCTCTTATCTTGCACTTCTTCTTATGCTGAGGCCGGTGGGCGATTTGACAATCTCTATTGCAATATTTAACCAATTTACATGCCGTACATGCTTTTAGACTAATACCGTCATCCTCAACCTTGCCACAATTGGCACATACTGACAAATAAATATCAGTTGATACACTACACATACACTTATTATACCTGGACGCCGAAACTAATAGTTAGGGTATTTCTGTGTGAGGTTATTCAATGATGATAGATGACAGTACCGTCTCGAATGAGAGATCGAGGGCTGGTAAACTTATGATGACGTATTGAAAAATATCTCAAAATTGTAGACTTTATCTTTGCAGCACCAAGCTCACTAAATATTATCGCTGATATAACCAAACTACCACTAATCGATAAACCCCGTTAAAAATCGATATTATAATGGCCATACTATTCATACCAAACCTCTCTTATTGTGTATTTATTGGTTTACTACATAGTAGACAAATGCGCAACAAAATGAGTTCAAGTTGTCCAAAAAGGACTTTTACCTTCCAAGTCAACATGAAAACTTATTTATTATTGTTTTTATGAACTTTGAAGGCAAGCCGCCATCTCAAATCATACTGCTGGGCGGACAATTAGTTAATTGATAGTAGTGTTCACATATTTAGGGTATTTGTCGTCGTGTGGCGTCGTTTGTTGTATATCAAAGTAGTGAAAGACGAGGTATAGAGATACACCACAATAGTTGCAATTTCAATGCAAAAAACTCTGTGCACCTTATTCTCGACCGGTTAAGTATTGGTATATTTGGTATATTGAAAGCAGTAGTATATTATATTGGAACAGTAGTATATTATATTGGATAGTATCCGTGGTCTGCAGTAGCGTGTATAGGTGAAGAACGAAGGATACGCATACCCAGAGATAGAGATCGATTTTTTAGTTTCTGAGGAACATACCATCTCTTCTTATTTCTTTGACAAAAGTACCATCCGCCGGTGATATATTATATACCTAGTAGCATCATATCGTATTGGTTAGTATCGTGTGTATTAGTGGAGAGATATAGACAAGCTATTAGAAATACACAACATAAAACATATCAAAATCATGAGCAACACATCAGAAAATAATGTATCAGCATGTGCCAATTGTGGCAAGGGAGAAGAGGCCGGCAGTAATCTAAAAACATGCACAGCATGTAAATTGGTAAAATATTGCAGTAGAGACTGTCAGATTGCGCATCGACCGCAGCATAAGAAACAGTGTCGGAAGCGAGCTGCCGAGCTACATGATGAAAAGTTATTTAAACAGCCACCACCAGCAGAAGAGTGTGTGATCTGTTTCATACGGTTGCCAACGCTGATCACGGGATAAGTATGCTGTGGAAAGGTTATATGCTGTGGATGCATCTATGCTTTTAAAGCAAGGACTGATAGACGGAAGGGTCTTTTATGTCCCTTATGCAGAACTCTAGCACCAAAATCAGAAGAGGAGACAAGGAAAAAGGTTGAAAAACGTGCAGATCTGAATGATCCACTAGCAATATGTGATCTGGGAAGTTACCACAATGAAGGACAATACGGATTGCCTCAAAATTATGCCAAGGCATTAGAACTATGGCATCGGGCTGCAGAACTTGGTAGTTCTGATGCATATTACAATATTGGAATCGCTTATGATAGCGGCTTAGGAGTGGAAAGAGACGAAAAGAAAGCTAATCATTACTATGAGTTAGCAGCTATTCGAGGAGACCCATATGCAAGGCACAATCTGGGTGCATATGAGGCCCGTGCAGGCAATATGGACAGGGCATTGAAGCATTGGATGATTGCTACGAAGGATGGGGATTCCAACTCTTTGCAGAACATCAAGGATTTATACATTGTTGGAAATGCAACAAAAGATGATTATGAGAAAGCATTATGTTGTTATGAATTGTGTGTTAATGTGATTAAGAATGATCAAAGGGACAAAGCTGCCGCGATTCTTGGCAATAGTTATTACTAGTACTAGGTAATCGGAATGGAAATATGTATTAGTTTTGAAAGTAAGTTAGTTGAGAGAAGTTGTATATCTTATGATCAGTTTACAGATTAGAAGAAGAGTAGAAGTATAAATGTATCTTGTAGGTATACCGATATACAGGTACGGCACAACGGATTAGATTGAGAATATAAGATCAGACCCATGCTTATTTACTTTAGCTTTTCTAGTTCTAGGCATCTTCTACGGAGCGGATTCATAGTATTTGTATCTATCATTGGTATCGAATGCAGCTTCATCCCTCTTATCACTCTTAATCTCATTTAAATAAGCTTGATAAGATTGTAGGGCATTGGTATAATCATCCTTAGTTGCATGTCCATACTCGTGCATTCTTTTGATGCCCTCCAGAGATTTGGAATCCCCATCCTTAACTGCAATCATCCAATGTTTCAACGCCCTATCTATGTTGCCTTTACGCCCCTCCATATTGCCTAGATTGTGCCTTGCCAATCTATGACCTCCCTTAGCCGCTAATTCCCAGTAATGTATAGCCTTCTTTTCATTTACTTGCACTCCATCACCAAACTTAAAAGCATTGCCAATAGCATAATATGATTCTGCATTTTCAAGTTCTGCTGCTCTATGCCAGAGCTCCAATGCCTTGGCAAAGTTTCGAGGTAAACCCAAATGTCCCCCGGCATAATGACACCCCATATTGTTAATTGCATTTGAATCGTTCAGATCTATACGTTTCCCGAGTCTTTTCATCGTCTCCACGTGTGAAGTTGCCATGGGAGTTCTACAAAATGGACAAACATCATGCTCTTTTTTAGTAATCCTCAATCGAAATGCATGAACACAGCCGCTGCAAATAATCTTTCCACAACATGACATATATACCCGCCCCGATTCAAGACTTGGCAACCGCATCACACAGATTGGACAATCTTCTAATGGTGGCGGCTGTTTAAATAACTTTTCATCGTATAGCTCGGCAGCTCGCTTTTTACACTCCTTCCTATGCTGCGATCTGTGAGCTATCTGACATTCTCTATTGCAATATTTAACCGATTTACATGCCGTACATGCTTTTAGATTGATTCCTGCCTCCTCGCCCTTGCCACAATTGGCACATGTTGTTATATTCTCTGTCGTGTTGCTCATATGATTATGGATATGATAACCGCTAACTGTCATGTCCCCACACACTTATACTCAAGATAGATATGACTATACGAGGATACTACTACTTCTACTACGACGGCCTATATATCGAAGGTCCTAATTCAGGTATATTATAATGTAATATCAACGTGATCAATTGACAATTATTGCAATTGCAAAAGTGAAGAGTGCTACTCTCTTGGTATCCTTGATATACAGCTAGCCTCGAACCTCAAAGAGATGACGATGATCTATACTCAACTATATCGATTAATTAATAGTCTCCACAACTCAATGTACAAGATAGGCAGCAGCTGTAAGCGGCACAACACAGCATCGATTTGAGGTCGGAGGGAGGAGGGAATTGAAGGATACCTCTAGCTCGAAAGCTAAAAACTCTACGAAAAATTTGTTAGCTGTTGCAACAAATACAACTCAACACAACTTTGATAATAAGTGCACGTTAGTCATTAGTTTAGTATCGGTTGGTTATATAATAATAGCATTACAATAACAATAAATCATGTCTGAAGAATCTAAAACATCCGATTCGGACTATGTTCACATGAACGATAATACAAAAGTTGCTTCAGCAGCCAATGGCGGAATTGCTGCAACATTATCATTAGATGATCCAAATTTATCACAAGAAGATCGTGATTTACGATTGGCAATAGCACTACAGCAGCAAGAAAATGCCGCAGCATATGATGCACATAAAAAACGTCACGATGCCGCCGTTGCCGCCAACACTAACCGTACTTCCCGTTCCAATGTTCATTCTCGATTAGCACAAGTACGTAAAAAAGATCATGGTATGTTAACCGTCCCAGACGAGTGCACTACCGAAAACGCCTATAAGAAGGGTGATTCATCCAATTACATTTCACCACCAACCGATAGTGGTGTAATTAATACTGCCACAGCCAACGGCGCATTGCCACAGGAAGTTGCCGATTTGAAAATTGCATTAGAATTACAAAAAGTTGAACAGACTGGGGCTGGTACGGCACAGACTATGACTAAGATTTTAAATGAAGAGAAGGAAGATGATGAAGCTCAGGATATGAGGAATGCACGTAGTGGTAAGGCAAGCTTTCATCCTACTAGGGCTAAGAATATGAAATAAGTTTGTTTAGTTTAGTTTGTTGGAGTTGAGTTGGTGGGGAATTGTTTAGTTTGGTTGGTGTTTAGAGGGTTGGATATGTTTAGAGGGTTGGATTTAGTTAGATTGGGGGCTAGTTTGTTTAAGGTTGGTTTAGTTGTACATGCGGGGGAAAGCATGTATTATATTTACATGCCTGGTGGGGTTGATATGGATTAAGTTTTGGGGGGAAGTTGGTTGGCTCGGGGTATGTCTATGAGACAACAGCCTCGGCTTATCCCAACCTACCCAAGGAGATATGGAAATGTGATTTGAGTTTAGTGAACAGATTATTCAAGTATGAATATGATGAACAGTGTTTGAAGGATAAGTAACCCACAAAATATTATTGGGAAGGGAGTTATTAGAGCTATAAGTACGTGTCCAATAGATTAAGGACACGGGATAAGATATATAACTCGATATTATATGTTACTTTGGAATATGAATAGATCTCTGAGTATATTAAAGCAGGAGAGTGACCCCATCTACCCAGCACAAACCTTCCACTTTCTCCTCGCGTATCTTCGATCACTAACACAGTCTTAAAGCATTAAAGTTCCTCAGCATCTATTTGAGCTGACAAATAGAATGGCTAATATCTTACTGACAAATTAATATCCATATTGGTCTCTTTAGTTTTAGTTACTCTCCTACACACAAAAAATTTCATTCATAGTACATGTTTTTGTTATCGAATGCAACAGCTTCGTCCCTCTGTTCGCTCTTAATCTCTTCTAGATATTCTTGATATAACTGTAATGCTTTAGCGTAATCATCTTTTGTTGCATGTCCCTCCGAGTAAAGTCGTTTGATGTTGTTCAAAGAGTTAGAATACCCATCCTTTGTTGCTATCATGAAGTGCTTCATTGCCCTATCCTTATTACCCAACTCCCCCTCAAGGCAACCCAGATTGTGCCTTGCATATGCATGCCCTCTTATGGCTGCAAGTTCCCAGTAATGTGCGACCTTCTCCATATCTACACCCACTCCTCTACCATCTAGATAATCATTAGCAATAGAATAATACGCATCCGCACGTCCAAGTTCTGCTGCCCGATGCCATAATTCTAATGCCTTAGTGATGTTTCGAGGTAACCCGTATCGTCCTTCAGCATAATCACAGCCATGGTTGTAGATTGCTAATGAATCATTCA
>Ga0214479_101237_pt1 | contig 10726 bp, 7 predicted proteins | sample M1_20Mar14CPVII9_5_FD_165054 | JGI IMG/M metagenome (GOLD analysis project Ga0214479, IMG submission 165054) | Marine eukaryotic communities from Monterey Bay, California, United States - M1_20Mar14CPVII9sort6BwellE14 | ecosystem: Environmental > Aquatic > Marine > Unclassified | place: USA...
TGATTGTTGTATCAATAGTCGGGAGTTTAGCATTAATGGATACACACTTTACGAATGATTTACTACATGTATTGGAATTGAGAAAGAATGCAGCTTTTGGATTTACATTGTTGGGGATATTAAGTGGTATGGTTGTTGTTGAGGTAGTGAACTTTATTACATGGACACCTGTTGATGATATTATGAGAGTGAATGCCAGTGGTTTTATACCGACTGAACTACCTCCGCCGCATCCGTCAAATGGGTCTCTGTCGAATGGATACAAAGTGAATGAGGAACAGTATGAAGAAGAAGAAGAACACGAATATGAAGAACAAGAGGAACATTTGTATGGAGAGAAAGAGAAGTATGAGTAAGAAAGAGAAGGTAAGTTCTTTCTGCTCTTACTACTTAATATGATTCAAATCTAGTATAAGTATCTCAATACCAATCTTCACCTCTCCCAGGTTTTCACAACACCAATACAAGCACAGTCATGAATACCAATTTGATGAAATGCTTGTGGACGAGATACGTCACGATCCCGAAGCTTGCAGTTACGAGGAAATGAGGACTCAATAACTCATGTATGATATCCAGCCCGATACTGATGGATACAAGAAGACAAGTGTGTGAGGCAATGTATATGAGTCAAGGATACATGAAAGTCAAGACTTGCCGTGCATATCGGTTCTGAACATGATTAGTCTTTGATTTCAATCCGCTGCGGATGAAACCAATACAAAGCACGGAGAAGTAATAGAGGTACTTCAAGACCTGTATTACTCTAATACTGACGGATATTTTGGTTGGCAGCCGAGTTATAATTCTAATACCTACTCCAGTTGCAACATTAAATAGAGTCCATACGACGGAGAAGACGAGGAAGCTTAACACTTGTTTCGTATAATACCAAACTGTAATATTATGATGTCTATGACAGTTTTCCCCCCGGCGGGATGGCGGATCAAAAGAGCGGGCTTTTTGTTGTTTTTTCGAGATTAAATCGACGAAATCATGAGCCTTAGGGCTCACAACGCTGAGAGGAGATGGTGTTACCTGTGGATTGGTATCGGTGTTTGTTGTAGTCATGACTTAAGAATACCTACGGGTGGAAGAGAAGGAAAGGCGCAAGGTGAGGAAAAAACGTGATGGATTTCGACCTAAAAAAAACGAAAATCAGGCCGAGAAGTGGTTATAGAAACTGAGCATCCAATCAATAAACTGTTACTTATTGGTAGTGGATAAACAACATGAATCAACTACAGCTGCTCTCTCCAACTACTCGTCTTCGAAAGGAGCTTAGGCGTCGTAGACGAGAGAAGAAGATGGGCATTAGTAGAACCACCACAAAGAAGGCACCTCCAAGCCCAATCGTCACGCCCAAGATACACACTAGGAGAGCATACACAACTACAAAGAAACAGAAGAAGAAGCCACCTATTGACAGGAGTAAGACACCACTACTTACTTGTTGGAGCAGCGATGAAGACTCCGAGTCCGATTGGGAAAGGGTGAAACGTCGTATTCGGAATAGGAATGCACAACGAAAGAATAATCAACCTCTCAATGGAGACAATTTTGATTGGGGGTGTATTAGTAGTTCAGACGAAGAAAGCTTTACTGCTATAATTGAAAGGAGAAAGTTGGTTATGTCGACAAGGAAAGGTACACGTCGGGCTTTGGAACAATCAAATGAATGTAACATCGAGTCAACTTTTAGCAACCTTGGATTTGTTGATACTCATAAGCATGAGAAAGGGAGGAAACATACTACACGATCGCATACTAATACTCTCTACCAGGAGAACTTACCTCAAGAGGTTGGTGAACTAGATAAGTATGAAGCTCAAGTATACAACAGTATGAAGCTTTGTCTTCGAGGTAATACGTATGATTCTAATCGGACACTATGTGAACTCATTAGACTGAGGAGAAATGATGTTAGCTTTGCCTCACGTCGGGCAAACAAAGAGGATGTGGCCCTTGAAGAACTCCAAACTGTATGGGGAGTAGGACCATACCGTACAGAGAGATTTGGTAGTGAGATCTTGGACAGCCTTGATTCTAAAAAGAATACAAAGTTGTTGAAACTATCACGAAAGAAGGGAATGGTGAGATTCGGAATGAGAATTGATAAGGCTATGAAACGGTTGGAGGAGAAAGAGAATGGTTCTAAAAACATTAGGGTGTCAAGGACTCAACCAAAGCTCAAAGCAGACGATGATGATGATGATGACGATTGCAGCCTTCCACTTCCTAAGTATGTTGCCTACAGTAAGAAGTACAAAGCATGATAACAGCTTTGTATTAATATAAAATTAGCAGATAGTATTGGGCAAGAACAGTCAGAGTTTCTGTTTAGCTAGTCCAGATGCAGACTCTTCTTCAGAACGACGCTCAACTGTGTTACCAGTAAACTTCTAAGCAACAAGTCGAAATAAAAACCAAGGGACGAACCGAGGACGGACCATGACAACAATGCGAAGATAAATATGGCGAGTAAGTAGTACCCATACAATAGGTTCAGGTCAATCATCTTGTCCTCTTATTAACGAAGTAGAGTCGAAGTAGAGTGAGTTGAGAAAGTGAATGAGATGGTACTTCTCTTAGGTACATTCTATTAATCCTACTGCTACTACCTGCCAGTGCCTTGGCTAATGTCATTGTCCATGATTTATACCACAGATTCGATAGGAACGCGATAAGATCGTACATCTACCAAAAAGTAACCGCAATCAAAGATCGTTATCGTCGTATCAGAAATCGTACCGTCACGGAGGAAGAGGCACGTCAACGACGACTTGAATCAGCTACGAAACGAATGAATTCCAATTGTAGTACTATTAATGACGACGAAGTAAATGATGAAGAAAATGCACTGTTGCCAGTATCATCGTTGATTGCAACACAAACGGAAGAGATCCATCAACAGGAGACACATCAACAGGAGATCCATCCAAATACCATTGCAGTATCATTACCCACTGATCCAATCGACATGACGAGAGACGGAGTTAGGAATAGAACAGCAAATGCCATCTGTAAACATTTACCACAGGATAGACTTCATCGTCTAGAAGAATCAGGACAGCTTGATTTGTTGATGAAGAATGTATAAGATGGTTGGCACTGCCGACAATCCTGCATCTTGGGCATGTTTGACGATAGCATTGAAGATTCTTCGTCAGTACATGATCTTAGAATTGTTTAGAGGGTTGGGGTGTGTATAGATATTGATGGATAGTTTGTGGGTGTGTTTGGAGAAGTTTTAATGTAAATTTAACATTGCCTTCATCAATCAACAATAAATGTTTGTTTTCTGTCTACCATATCCTAAGATTGTGCTTCCCTTTCTAATATAATGTGTAGGGGCAGTTAAGACCTTTTCTAATGCAAGGTCAACAATCAAAACTCTTGGGGTTGTATCTCCTCTTCCTCTAACAACTGTTGCAATGAGTGCAATCTTTCGTGCTGTATTCATTGATCTAACAAACCCCATCATATCATATGCTGTTGGTATTGGAAACTGACTCCCTTCATTATTATTGTTCACGTTTGAGCTGTAGATACGAAGACCAGCAAAGGAATGTCGTTCGTCACGCTTTCCATCGTATAGTAAGAAGTCACATCCGAATGCTGCCCCGCATGATATATGTAACTCGGAGTGTTGATGTAAATGCCGGAATATAATGGATGCATCAATATCATAGGATGGCGATGAATTGCGTATTATGGCGAGAGACGTGGCTGCTGATGAAGAAGACAAAGTAGGCCGCTTTTCGCCATCTTCCTTCTCTAAACTACAACTCATCTTAACACAATCTTCTTCTTCTTCTTCGGAATCTGCATCCGTCCATAATGAATCAGGACAAAGTCTCTTCCAAACTTCTGGAACTAATCTATATGCCATTGGTCTCATCTCCTCCTTTCCCCGTGATGTTTCTGCTGGTATCATACTCTGTTGCAATTGTGTTGCCCATTGAGCTGATAGTATTGGATCCATTATAGTTTGACTACATTGGTATGATGATGATAATGCTTCTCCCCCTTGCACTGATGGTAAGATACCCATATCTCGGGCTACACATGTTGCTGCTGGAGTTAACATAACTGGGGGTATATCCTTCTTCTCCACAGTAGGAACTTCTATTCCATCATGATTAGTATATTCATCTGATATTTGGTTAACACTTGATAGTTCAACATTGCAATTCCCTTTCTCGCCATGTATTTTTTCTTCATCCTCTTCCTCTTGCTCATGATTAGTTTGTAAATTATTATTCATCCGACCTAATCGTTTCATCTGTCTACGTTCCATCTTACCCATCTTGGCATCTAAATTATGTTGTTCATGCTTCCTTTGTTTCTCATCCTTCTTTAGTTTATGTTTCGATTGTTTTAATTGATATTTCAGTTGTTTCTTCTCTTGTGTTGTCATACGACGTTTTGTGCCGTCTGGATTTGTAACTTTGTAAATGACTTCTTCTTCTTCTTTAGATATGTTGCTTGATTGTTGATCATTAGTTGTGTTATTAGATTTGCAACTACTACTATTACTACTGTTGGTTACATTATAATTTGGTACCCAATCGTCATCATCTTTATTATAAATATCAGAAGAGTGTTTCCTCTTCTTCACATTAGGATATTTGTCATTATTATCATCTACTTTAGATATACCACTTCCTACCGCTACTAATAACTTGGGACGGATGCGACGTACACCAATATATGTAGATGGTAATCGAAGTGATTGATTGTTTTCAAGTTGATGTATAAGATCACTGGAATAGATGATTGCAGATTTAGAAATAGAAGTATGATGTGTATATGTGGATGACATAATTTATGTGTGTTCTAGATTGATGTGTATAGAGGTTTGTTGTATTGTCCGACAACCGAACGAGCACAACGCTACTCCCTATCGGCTGCATAAAAATGTATCACTGGTTCTAGAGCAGCAGCAACAGTAATCCCTCGCAGCAGCAACAGTTCTATTGTTCATCCTCTCGAATCAACTTACTTCACTGAGGTAGGAACATACATAAAGATACCAACTCTAAGATCCCTACTATGTTTTCACCCTCACGCGAAGAGGGAATCTATCTAATTGTTAAAGACCCAAATTGAGTTTTACCCTGGGGCATGCGCTCGCGGTACTCATTGTGCTAATTTAGCTCAACAGCACGCATCAAAGATTTGATACAAACATCATCTTCCACTCATTGCTCTGCTCATAAATTATCATAAACAACCATCATACCATCAATACCAATGAAGCTTTCACTTGCCATCGCTCTCTCTGCCGCCTCCCTCGCTGAGGGATCATTCGAAAAGATCGCAGGATACAAGCCCGGATCCCAGGTGTGTTATCATTTTTGTTCTTTGCAATGATTATATGATACGATGCTGTTGTATATGACCTTTGCAATCATAGCTCATATTGAATCATGTTCTTTGCAATCTCTATCCCTGCACACTATCATAGGTTACAGATCACTGCGCCGTCGACTTAGATCAATTAGCAATTGAAACTCAATTAGCCAAACAAACAGATGAATCATTCGAGGCAGCCCGGAAAATTTACAATGAGGGTGGTAATTCCAAATCATATGCACAAGTTAGTTTAACCACGCCATTATCATTGCAAATTACCAAGGGTGATAGTATCATGGGACGGAATACCGATGGTGGAGAAGTATCAGGAAAAGCATTTGCCGACTATCCATCGGGCACACAGACTATTAATATATTGTATGAAACTAGTGACGTACAAGATAATTATATGGAATGTCAAGTTGGTGGATTAACGGTGCCTAATCTCAAAGGATGTTTCGAGCAGGATGGTACCTTGAACATTGGTGGACAAGAGTATCCATACACATACACTCCCGAGAGTGATAATAAGAATGATCGTACTATGTAAGTCTTTGTGTGTTTTGTTCAATATGCCTCTATTCCGTGGTATCCTTTATGCTCACATCTTACATATGTTGTTTCTCTGCAGTGCAAAGTTCTCAAAAGGTGCCGAAGATAAGATGCTCAAAGGATGTCCTGGATGTCCGTACACTGACTTTAAGTACTTCAATGATTACTATGGCACACCAGATTATGCTCATCAGTGGGTTGAGGCGGCCTTTGCAGGTGAATCTACCAAGTTCTCACGAGGTAATGCAGACTTCTCCAAATATGGTTTTGATGGACGTGAACAGGCTATCAAGAAAGGTTCAGCTTATATGAACGTTTTCATGTACGTCATCAGGGAATTTGAAGATGCTCTTGATGACTGCAAGAGGGGAATTCTTGAGGATAATTACAACTCTGTACATGCTTGGGATGAGGGTGTATGTTTCTACACGGGAAGTATCGAAGGGCAGGACGGTGTTACCGATGACGGGAAGCTATTACATCAGCTAGCCGATAAGCGTTGTGAAAACTTTATGACATGCGGTCCAGATGGAGTCGACGAGGATGGTATGTCCAAGGTTAACTATGACCTACTTGACCTATTTGCTCAAGGTAACGCTGAGGTAGACTCTGGAAATTGCCAAGCTGCTCGCCAAACTACCAAGAAGATCACCGCCAAGATGTATGTGCCCATGATTCAAGGTACATTGAGGTATGCCTACAAGGTTGACAAGTTGTCAGGTGGTGAAACTGAGAAGGCAGAAGGAGCTATCTTCGCAGCCTCTGTACTCCCAAGAGTCCATGCTGCCAATCCTCAAGCAGCTCAGATTATTTACGATAATATGAAGGTCGGTGCAACATCTACGAACTCTGCAGCTGTTAAGAATGCATTCGAAAGTGTCTACTCTGAGATGGGCATTGATTGTGCTGATGTTGGTGGACTTTGGAATGAAGCGACCAAGGACTACTATCCAGGATATGGACCATGTGCAAGTAGTTTGAGCTCAACAATGTCCTCAAGTGCTACTCTCAAGATGAGCAGTGCCATGGCAATGGCATTGGGTGTAGTAGGTTCACTCCTCATTGCCCTGTAAGATCAGTGTATCAACGTCAGGGTGTATAATTTGCTATAGATTTATGTGTGATGTATGTTTGTTTCGATATCGAGTAACTACTTAAAGACTACTTGTACAAATTGGTATCTCTCGAGCATCTCGTTTCAAATAGCAATATCAGTATTTTACTTTAACCATACAAAACACTAGAAGCTACCCTCATGAAAAGTTTTCTAATTCCAGTTCGAGCACTTCCCTACAAATCAGGGCCTATATTCAGTCCACCCAACTCTAACAACATTTGACTCACAGGATGATCCTCTCCGTTCTCTTTAATGCTCCAATACAATGCAGTCTCACCCTTACCCTCTCTAGTACGTTCGTTGATATTAGCACCTCGATCAACTAATAGTTTGACTACCTCCTCATGTCCAGCTCTAGCACCCTCGTGAAGTGGAGTCCAGCCGTTGCCATCCTTGGCATTCAAGAGGTGTCCTAACTTATCAATAACTTCACCCAACGCCTCGGCATCACCCTGCTGTGCTGCATGATGAGCAGGAGTACTACCGGTAGTGAAAGTCTTCTTCTCACTTCGATTCTTGTTATGATTGGGATGACTCTTGAACCACCGTTCCTCCTCGACAGTTCCTCGAACAATATATGGTGGCAACCCATCAGACATGTCAACTTCATGTCCACTTCCTTCATGATCGTCCTTCCCTCCCAAAGCAGCCTGTCTATCTGCTTCATGTGCTTCATGCCGTAACGAATGTCCAACAGGTTCAAAGTGGATGAAGATATTTGCATAGAATCGACCCTTCAATGGAAAAGGACGTCCATGTAATACTGAATGACTCTCATATAAGACCATATCGCCGGGCTCCATAGTGATATTGTACGCTTTCCCATCATGCGCATACACCTCAATTGGCCATGGTTCATCAACATCCTGGTCAACGTTCAATATCGCCGAACTAACCAATGGCATACGATCTACATGTGTTGCTAGGATTGATCCCTCGGTATATACTCGAATACCATATAAACTACAGTCGGTTAGCTCCTCTTGTGTCCATTCCTGTAATGTATCCCTAGCAGCATTCCAAATATTGCGTTTAATCTTAGATCCGGCACCCCGAAGGCGTGTATCTTCTACACTTACCATGTGTGTTGGTGCTTCCCACTGAAGAACAATATATAAGAATGAGCGAGATGTAAGCAAAAGGTTTTACTAACATAATATAGCATATAAAAACAATAATATCCAAAAATATAAAAACTTACATGATTGGTATAAGTATTCCCTCTTGGCCAATTCTCCGTTTTCCAATTCTCTCTACCTTTATTATCTTCCCAAAATTTCTTAACCTGTTCCCAAACAGCTTTGGGTGCTTTAATCTTCTTAAATCCTAATTCTGTATAGTTTTGCATGGCTGCTGGTTGTCTTAATGACATTTCAACACGATCTTCTTCTGTTACCTTACATGCACTATATGATCGTCCACTTGAATAATGTTCATCACATCCTTTCATAAATTCATCATACTCGGCTTGCTTGTTACCTAAATATTGTACATTCTTACCAATATATTCAGGTGGTGTGGGATTATTCTCTGGATCAACATTATGTGGTAACCAGGCATAATTATCTGATAATTTACCATGATGCATTGGAAATGAAACATCAACACCGTAGGTTGGCTGGCCGAAGGAATTTACTTCTTGATTTTGTATTGGTTCTCGATCCTCGAAGTGATAGTTGTCTTTGCCGTTGGAGGAAGTTGATGATGAACCGATTGCTGAGTCTGATTCTGAATTATCTGAACCCCATAATTTAAGTGCCGTCGATTTAATTGTATTGGTGGATAGAGTTAATGCAGCAAGGCACACTACCCCTTTTCTTCGTACTCCCATTGCCATAATGTTTGCAATGGTTTACTGATACGAATGCTAATAATAACTGTGTTTAGTAGATCTACCAATGTTTGCAAATTTTTTGATACGAATGATATATAACAATAAGTGTAGAGTTCGTCGACCAAAACAGCTGATCAGGTTCGCCAGAGAAATGAAACAATAATTGCAAGTATTAAAGAGTCTCCCACCACGCCAGGAGTATCAATCAATAATTGAATGAGGCCAGCGCTCGGAATGAAAAAGTATGGTGATACAGTGGTAACAAAATTATGATAAGGATACCTTCATTGTGGGAAACATGCTAACACAATCTCTGGCCACACAAAACCAACATTCTCCCAATGAGGAGCCACACAATCATGCTAATTAGATATATATGCCATCTGAAACAATATATACTCGGCGGCGGCGGCGGTAGTCGTAGTGTTGTTGGCCAAAATGGTAGCATCTATCGATCACAAATAACATCACAAGAAAACATTGCCTATCGAACATCATACATCAACTTTCCAAAAAGAGGTAGAAATAAGATACACCCTCCTCATTTTATATGAAAAGCAGATGTATAATAAATCCCTATTGTGGTGGTGATTACTATATATGGATTGGAGGGGTGAAGAGCTGTAGGTTGCAGAGAAGTAAAGTGAGCACATGATGTGTCATACAGGTAAGTTTCACTGCAATACATAATTATTAGTTTGATGTTTTATACTGTTTGAAGAATGGTGAAGAGAGTAGAAGTGATGAGATCCTTGCTTTAACAAAATTAATCATTCATGCGTGTCATATGAGTAAAACTTTGTTTTTGTGATATAATCGAAGCTCTGATCTATTCTTGATGGGAAGTTATGATGTTTTGTGTATTATTGGTGTCTCTCAAATCTTACATACCATATTTTCATATTTTAGATACAGGTGTTGGAATTGTGAGATTATCACGGGCACTACTTTTCCACATTATATAGATCTGTCTATCTGTTGACATGTCCAAAGGTAAGATTACATCACACTTTTAATTATACACACACACACACATCACAAGTCGAAAATAATAGCCAGTGATGATTGTCATTATTAATGACAGACCTGTACTTAATCTTTGGGCATTTAACACCCCGAAAGAGGTGTTGTGTCATTACATGTGGACTAACTTTATGCACCACCACTCTGAGGTTATATCGACTTGTTGTGTATGTGTTGGGATATTGTGATATTCCGCCCTAATCTTCTGACATAATATTATGATACTACTCTCGTCTCGTACTTAGTCCAGATAATGGGACAAGCTCAGGGATTCCCCACCGGCTCGAGTTGGAGAAGATTGGGTGATCGGGGTACTAGCGTGAACTGACTAGTAATATTGCTCTACAAAATAAGACGACTAATAAGGCGACAAGTAAAAAATAATTTGATCTTCTATTTGTTTACACTAATAACATATATTTTGTAACTTTAAGTTTTGGACATTGAGTTATCACATTCCAAGTAACTAAATTCTTCACTACTTCACATATAAGGGGGGTGACGGTCTGATTACACATATCCTTGAGAAACGATTTAAGAGATCTCAAGTCCTGCATCCTTGATATATCCCTCTCCACCATTTCCGCCTCCAGCCCTCTTGGCCTTACGCCTCAAGTACACAAAGTGGGCAAACAATCCCATGTTGGTACCAATGAGAAGTAGCCATGTCATCTTCTTCCATACCATGAACATGGCGAATAAGATTAGGAAGATGATACCTAAAGCAATGGGGAAGACGTGACGCTTCTTGAGACCAACCCCATTCATGGCAGCTTCCTCAACAATCGCATCTTCTCGGGACATCATTCGGCGTTGCTTGAGTACAACCCAGACCAGTGCAA
>Ga0214479_101238_pt1 | contig 10714 bp, 9 predicted proteins | sample M1_20Mar14CPVII9_5_FD_165054 | JGI IMG/M metagenome (GOLD analysis project Ga0214479, IMG submission 165054) | Marine eukaryotic communities from Monterey Bay, California, United States - M1_20Mar14CPVII9sort6BwellE14 | ecosystem: Environmental > Aquatic > Marine > Unclassified | place: USA...
TGTTACCCTCATCGGATGCCCGATCGTCAAGTGTGTGTCAATGGTGGGAAGACATTTGAAAAGATATTAGGTGCCGGTGCATCCAACCTTGAGAATTTCTTAATCAAGCGTCGTTTAATGGGTCCGGCATGGGTACGTATTTATAATCCCCAACCACTAAGAAGTGGTAGTGTTAGCTGGTGTAAGTGGGAATGTACCATCGATGGTCCCAAGTCGTTGAAGCGTTTAGATTTGGTTAGTGTTAATGGAGAGAAGGCTGTTATTCCTCCCTCTCCACCCGTCAGCACCTTGAGCATCAAGTTCAAGACTGTGGTTAATCCCAAGTCACACAAGCTTGAGATTGTATGTGTCTCTGCCATTTGCCACTCGAAGGTTATGGTAGATGGGGCATCCGATGAGGGTAACAAGCACATGACACAGTTAACTCTTGTCCGTCCTGTTAACTTTGATGTTAATGGTGCCACGCCACAATTCCCACGTGATATGGAGAAGGAAATGAAGAATATGCCCGGTCTTGGCAAGAGTCCGAATGAACGTGCCTTGTTATCACGTCTATTTGCACAGATTGGTACTTGGGATCCTGATGTTATCGTTTCTCATCACGGATGGGGACATGATATTGACGTCCTCCTGAACCGATGTGTCGAGCTCAAGGTTAGCATGTGGAGTAAGATTGGACGTCGTCGTCAGATGAAGCTCCCCTCGTCATCTCAATTTGGTAACGGTAAGGATTGGGCAATCTCCCAAGCCCTCGATGGAAGGTTGTTATGTGATACCCTCCTTAGTGCCAAGGAATTCTTGAGGGAGACTACGTACAGCTTGACGAACTTGGCCAAGACACAGTTGAATGTAGCACGTGTGGAAATTGAGCAAGTTGATATCCCCAACTGGTGTAAGACGGGTGCCCACTTTGTTAGTTTGGCCAAGCATACATTGAATGATGCCGAGTTGGTACAGAAATTAATGTTCAAACTCCAAATCTTGCCATTGACGAAGCAATTGACCAACATTGCAGGTAACTTGTGGGTTCGTACCATGAAAGGAAATCGTGCCGAAAGGAATGAGTACCTATTGTTGCATGAGTTTCATCAGCTCAAGTATCTTGTGCCTGAGAAGCTTACTGCCAAGCAGCGTAAGGAGGATGCCGAGGCAGCTGCCGGTGAGGGTGGAGCTACTGCTGGTAGCAACAACAAGGCCAAGTATGGCGGTGGATTAGTCCTTGAACCCAAGAAGGGATTGTATGATTCGTTTATTCTACTTTTGGATTTCAACAGTTTGTACCCTTCGTTGATTCAAGAGTACAACTTGTGCTTTACTACAATGGAATGGGCCAAGAGTAATACACCCATCACCAACGCCGAGGGTGCACCTCAGGGCGATAACCTCCCTTCTCTACCCGACGTGGGCTTGGAACGAGGTGTCTTGCCAAGGGTGATTAAGACTCTTGTTGATAGGCGTAGAAATGTCAAGAAGTTTATGAAGACTGAGAAGAACCCAGACAAGAAGGCTGAGGTAAGTCTGATCGTTGTTTAAACGCTGCATAGATTTGCTCATGAGATGTGTCACTAACACGCCTCTTTCTTTTACTCACTATCTCCGAGCTTGATATTCGTCAAATGGCACTCAAGCTTACTGCCAACTCCATGTACGGTTGTCTTGGTTTCTCACATTCTCGATTCTACGCCCAGCCCATCGCTGCTCTTGTTACTGCCATGGGCCGTGAGACTCTCCAACGTACCGTCGACTTGGCCCAAACTACCATCGGCCTCGAGGTCATTTATGGAGATACCGATTCCATCATGATTAATACTCGTATCACGGACATTAAAGAGTACCCCAAGGTGCTATCTTTAGGTAACCAAGTCAAGCGTGAAGTGAACAAGCTGTACAATACCCTCGAGCTTGAGATTGATGGTGTCTTCCGCTCCATGCTCTTGCTTAAGAAGAAGAAGTACGCCGCCGTGACCATTTCAGAAGGTCCCAACGGACAGCTCACCATGGGTAAGGAAATGAAGGGTCTTGATTTGGTCCGTCGTGATTGGTGTATCCAATCTAAAGATTCAGGAAAGTTCATCCTTGATCAGATCTTGTCGGGTGATGAGAAGGAGCTTGTCGTGAATAACATTCATGACCATCTCGAGGAGGTGGCTAAGAAGATGCGTAGTGGAGAGTTACCAATTGACAAGTATGTCATTACCAAGGGATTGAACAAGCATCCTAATGATTATCCCGATGCCAAGACATTGCCTCACGTGTTCGTGGCTAAGAAGATGCTTCAGGAGCGCAAGGCTGTTAGTATTGGTGATCACATTCCCTACGTTATCACTGAGGAGAAGGTCGAAGAGGAGGTCACCGCAGCAACCAAGAAGTCATTGGCTACTGAACGTGCCCGTCATCCCGATGAGATTGCTCGTAGCAATGGAGAGCTCAAGCCAGACGTTGAATGGTACTTGACACAGCAGATCTTACCTCCAATCTCTCGTTTGTGTGAGCCCATCGAGGGTACCTCGCCTGGTATATTGGCTGAGAAGTTGGGATTGGATGCTAAGAAGTACAATGCCGTTTCTGTAGACATTGATGAGGATGATATTGTAGACTACACTCCTGCCTCATGCTTGCCAGATGAGGAACGGTTCAAGGATGTTGAGAAGCTGGTAATGACCTGTTCGGGATGTAACGAGGGTGCTGAGTTCCCAGGTGTCTTCCGTCTTGTCAAGGATGCCGAAACTGGTATGACATTCTGCCAGTCTGGTCTACGCTGCCCCAATCCACACTGCCAAAATCCTGATAACTGGGGCGAGGCTGATATGTGGAGCTGTGTTGCCAAGATCCTCAACAAGATGAGCATGATGAAGAAAGAGCAACAGAAAATCTACTACGATGGCCTGGTTAGGTGTGATGATCCCATGTGCAACTTGGAGACACGTCAACTTTCCGTGATGGAAGGCTGCTGCCTTAAGCAGGGATGTAATGGTCGGATGAAGACTGTCTACACTGAGTCTATGCTTCAGACACAGCTCAAGTACTTTGACTCGTTGTTTGACATGTCTCATGCACTCAAGCAGCTCAAGAAGTCACCGTCTACCATGACTGAGAAGGAAATTGTCAAGAGTATCGGATCAGAAGATAAGGGTGCATTCCAAATGATGCATGGCTTTTCAGGCCATGCTTTGAATCAGAGTGGATACAACTTTGTCAGTGGCCAGTTCTTCCAAACTCTCTTTGGGGCATACCTTAAGAGTTAGAAACGTACAAGTTTATGGGGGATAAAGTGCTTGGGGGTAAGAAGCACTAAGCGGGGAATAGTCAGTGCTAATTGCATTATATGACACAGTGGGGGACAATATGAATCAAATTAAACTAAAGTGTAGTATCGAAGTTAGCTTTTGTATTCATTTCTAGCATTAGTTGTATAGCTCTCTACTAATTGAAATGATACACCCCCAAAACTGTAGCATTCTTAAGTCTTTGGCAACCCACGTGCCTAGCATTTATCATTCTTCATTTCCCATAGCAAGTAGCTTTCTCGTAGAATAGCACCCCCTTCATAGCACCAGCACACCCGTCAATCCCAAACATTCGTTTACTCTATTCTACATGTGAACTTTCCAATTCATTAGGACTCTCGTCCCCTCCATTAGCCCACCCTTAAGCACGCTTAACATCCTCTAACTTGATACTATTCATATCCCTACTTAAATTCTTCATTTTCTTTAAAACTCGTTTACCCATACTTGGGTACATTACAATTGAGAATACTCGAAATAGAGCACCTCGCAACACCGCCGGACTTGAATAAACAGTTAGTAATGTCCTCCAAGTCGATGTGCTACTACTAATGATACTATCATACAATGCCTTATCAAAGTCACAACATGCCTTACATGCCATTATAGAAATACCCCAGAAGAAACATAATTTGTAACATAACTCAATACAAACTGCAAATTGACTAGTAAAGATCCTCTTATTCATTGTGGGTATCTCTCGAAAGGAATGCACACCCGATAAACTCATTTCGACACGTTGGAAACACATGAAAACTTCATTTAATGAACTAATGTAGGCAAATCCTGATGCTAATGTGTATGAATTAATAAAGTGCGTACGTAGTTGTTCATCATTAGTTGTATTTTCTAAAATGTCGAAGGAGGTGATTTCAAACTGCCGAAGAGAGTTGGTACCACTCCATAGTGGTATTGCTAGGGGTAATGCCATTAGTAATGTTGGTACATGATGTCCGATGATATCTCGTGAACAATTGCATCCTATTTGTATGATATATTGTGGTGATGTTTTGAAGTGATGTGTCAGAGGTTAATATAAGATATGAGCAATAACGATACACACTTGCAACACACAACAAATAAACAAATATAAACTTACTCGAGAATGGTATCACCTTAAAATAACAACATAACAAATCAAAGACATATGCCATAAATATTGCTCGATCTAATAAGAAACATTCATTACGAAATTCATCCGAGGAGACTGACACTGCTTCATTAGATTTGAAGTAGGCACGGAAGATACAATGTACGGCGGCATAATAGAATACTTGAAGGTGAAGTAATCCTGCTATTAGGGGGAGTGTTATTGATTGCCATTTGGGTAATGGCTGTGTAGGGGTAGAGATAGTAGATGCCGCCGCCATGATGGCTGAGGAAGTGTAATGAGTTGTGTCAAAAAAATGCTTAAAAGATTACCTTCAATTCCAAGAGTGGAAGAAAGATTGAGCGATCAAACAGTAGATGTTTATGATTGGATAGCATGTAAGTAGAGTTGGACGGATGGACGGTGGACGGCGGCGGCGGCCTACCAATCTCCTACTCCAACAGAAGCCCTCCTTTATCATGATACTACGGACAATACTAAATCTCATACTTGAGCTACTTCTCGGTATCATCATCGGTGTAATTACAGTACGATTATATCGACCAATTATCATTGCAACACAAAAGAAGCATAATGTCAAAGCAAATGAAAATACTATTGGATATCACACTGCAATGATACTCATTAGTATTACGAAACTAGTTATAGCATATGTATCAGTTTGTTATATTCTAGAAATTGATATACTTCATCAGATATCAGCGGCAGTGTCAAGAGAAGATCGAGGAATAGTTAGTACCTTTGAGAAAGGTTTGCAATTGATACATCCACTCATCTATACTACCGGCATCAAAATCGGTCAAGCATTGCAGCCAGTTGGATTAACGGGTGGTATTGCCACTGGTAAATCGACTGTATCTAGACTTTTGCAACAACAATCATCAAAACAACAAAGAACGTCAGGTGATGCAAAGAAGGATACCGATGAGGTTGAGTTTGTCGTAATTGATGTTGATGGGATAGCTCACGATATACTATTGCCGACATATAATGATTCTGTATATGATCGATTAGTTGACGAGTTTGGTACTGATATATTAATGAAAGATGAGACAACGAGTGGCAGCGGTGGAAAGGATACAACTCGTCGTCCGCTTATTGACAGACGAAAGCTTGGTGATGTAGTATTCAAAGATAGAAGTAAACGACGGAAATTGAATTCTATTACCCATCCAAAGATTATTAAGATTATGATGAAACGTATATTATATGAAGGATTGAATTTGGATAGGTTCATGATACCATCATCGACCAACAACAAGAGGAAGAAGGCAGGACGACGAGTAGTATGTGTAGACATACCACTCCTCTTCGAGGGAGGCCTACCTATGAAGTTACTATTCGGAAGTTCAATAATAGTAGTATCATGTAATCCAACCTTACAGTTACAGAGATTACAATCTCGTAATACCGATTTGACATTGGATCAATGTAAAGAAAGAATAGCAAGTCAAATACCACTTGAAAAGAAGGCTAAGTTGGCACAGTTTGTTATTATGAATAATGGTAGTTTCAAATCTTTAAAGAATGAGGTTGAAGAAGTGAAGCTACAAGTTGGTAATGCCATATCGGGGAGTCAATGTGGTATTATTGAATTGCATTGGTTGATTATTGTGGCATATCATTTATATTTATACTTCTTTTAGTGTAGAATCACGGCTAGTTAACAAATAAAAAGTTCTTATCCTATTGAATACCTTAGTTTACACTTTTATACAGGCTTGAGAACACTTCCTACTGTCATTGATTACTAACTTCCTTTATGTTGAGTCATGAAAGGAGGGTTCTTAGTGGGATTTACGTATCGACCTCAAGACTTAGTTAGACAACCTCAGCTCAACCTTCACCTACTCGCCTCTAGTGTTGTTCTAGGCCAACACAACCCTTGTATTATTAACCATGCCACGCTTAGTAAATTTATCAGATGGTCGTCGTGAAATTGAATGTGCCAAGCAGCGTTTATCTGCTGCAAAATCTAACGATGCATCAACCACACAAAATTTAACACATGCTAAACTTTTAGCTGCACAATCCAAGGCTACGGTGAGTTGTGTTTGTCTTAACTAATCATAGGATGTGTTTATTTATGTATTAACGATGGTGGTGGTGGCGGTGTTTGCTATGATGCCGTGTGTTCATATCATATTATGTATTTGTGCATATGATATGTATTTTTTATTGAAATAACGGTGCACCTTCTAACTTTTTACATCGCGTATTAATTATATATCACACATACACAGTTGGAATCAGCACAATCCATGCATGACAAGGCAACTGCTACCGCAACCGCTGCCAACAAAGTGATGGAGAAGGCGAAGAAAAGTATGGATATGTCAACTAAACATGTCGAATCAATGCATGACATGTCAACTAAAGCAAAGAAGGAAGTGGAGGATGCACAGAAATTCTTGGCAGAGACCGAGAAGAGGCATGAAGTTATTGAAATTACGGATGATGATGATACTGTGTTATCGAATGAATATGGTGGTAATAAGAAAAGGAAGGTATCATTATCTCCTCAAATTAGTAGTAATGTTGGTTCACGTGACACAACATCAAACAACAATAACAACAGCAGCAGCAGCACTCGAGGAGTTGAACAGCTTGTAGTTGAGGGATGTGGATTATCAGCTGTCAATGGCACGTACAAACGACGTCCAGGTTTATGCAATAACTTTCCCGTGTACACAAAGGCTACCAACTGGAACGGAATACAAACTAATTTCCTCATTTTTGCCTGGACGAATCAGTTTGGAAATCAAATGTGGGCTATTGGTACAACCATGGGCACTAGTAATATCTATTTCTACAGTACAATCCAAGCTGTGACTGCCACTGCTCCTTCGGAGAACTCTATTTGGATGGCTGAATACCCTTATGGAATTTCCCCCTCGCCTCTGGTGAAGCGGGGATGAAATGCATATTGAATGGGTGAAAGGAGTCTGCCAGTGGAACAATGACCATGGAGACTTTAGAAAAAGTTTATTGCAATTTTCAAAGAGCAGTACTTGTTCATTATCGGGGTGAACATTAAGGGCTAGAATATAATATAAAACTTCTCAAAAACAATGATTTGTAGTAGAGTATGCAATTAATATGTAATGTGGTATGCCTACCTGTCATAATAAACGGTATTGAAATCATTATTTCAGATTCTAGTGTCAATGTGTCGGCATTAAAGTTTTGAATGAGTAGTATAGGATATGTTGTGGTAATATATGCTTCTCTTATCACTTTAATAATGCATCCTCGTCTTCATCACTCATCTCCTCCTTTGGTAGCAATGACTCTATCGGTTTGCCCTTTGGCGGACATGGCTTTGGCATTGCAAATTCTATATTGCTATCATTTGCTGAACTTCTAATACCGGTCTTTGTTGAGGAAGTTGCAGCAATTGGCAAGATGGTATCTCTAGAATCGATCTCTGAATCATCATCATCATCAATCTTTGCCATCCTTGGTTTCTCCACTATCAAATAACCAATCAATAAAGCACCAACTAAGTTCTCAATATTAACCCATGAATGATACTTATCAAATAATGATGTTGCATCTTTACCTAAACAACTTTCTATTATTGCCGAACCACCTGGATGGTATGCTAAGTAGGGTGTAATGTTGTATACCTTTCCTCTTAGTATTATCCACCCGTCATATGGTTTAGAATGTTTTTGTACTTCTAATAGTGTAATGTCTTTTCGTATTGGTGCTCCTGGTATAGTGTGGAGAGGAGAGTAGCGTGTGAGATAATATAATGAGTCTATTCAATTTTTGTGCACATCATATGCACACTTTTTCACTATAGCAATGATTACATACCTTTACGCTGTGCCAAGTCCTTAGCATGACGTAATAAAGTCATCCAATCATGCAGACCAAACCCTTTCTTAACACGGCCACCATTACCATTACTAGGCCGACGTGTATTGCTCTTCTTTTTGGTGATTGGCAATGTGGTATCGTTCATTTGTATTGGTGCATATGATTCTAAATCTCGATGCAGCAGCGGAGCCAAACCACACTACACTACTAACTCCTCCCGCTCTAGAATGGCGTCATCAAGAAGACAATGATTTGCAATAGATAATTCCTTCTTCTTCGACGAAGATGATTACGATTAGGCTTTGACACCGTTTACTCGCCATTTTACTCTAGTCATTTTTTAGAGGACACTCTTGCGCTCTTCCACCTATCGGGATCATGATCTGTTTGCGCGAGACAGGAAGTTTGTTATGATGTTCAGGGCAGAGAAAATAGTTAATAACAACAGAGATTTTATTGCTCTTCAGCGTGGTATGATTACTAACTACAATTACTTACCATTGTGCACAACTCTCAAATAAATAATAATGGAATCAGCTACAAAAAGTATTGTTGCTAGTGCATTGTATTTGGGATGTAGTGTTGGTATGTTCCTTGTAAATAAAAGTTTGGCACCTAGGTATGTTAATGTTGTTATTCTATTTTATATTGTGTTCATTTGTTTTGTATTGAGTTGTCTGCATATTATATACTCCCATGTACTAACATATATGAACTGCTTACCATTACCACTTATACCTATATATTACTTGCAATTTTATTAACGAACAAGTTATGGCCCCTTATATGGTAGTTTACACATCCTTCCACTAGTCTTCCGGGCAATAACATCATTAATTGTGTGTCGTATTCTCCAAATAAACCCCGCCTTTAATCTCCACATTGCAAAACAATGGGCACCCGTTAATATACTTTTCTATGGTATGATTTTCACCAGTATGGCAAGTCTTCAATACAACAATAGTGTACCAATGATCAGAGTATTCAAAAGTATCGCAACTATAATGACAGCTACCGGTGATTTTATTATTTACGGTGCATCTGTCGATTTATTAGTTATTGCGGCATTAAGTATGATGTTGGCTGGAGCTGTCATGGCGGCAACAAATAGTGCTGAAATTACCCACGTTTGTTTCTTCTGGATGTTGGCCAATTGTGTATTTACTAGTGGATATGTATTATATCTCAAATATGCTACCAAGAGTGTGAGATTATCCAAGTTCGATATGGTGTTCTACAACAATATGTTGCATTCATTATTCCTATTCCCCATTTCGGTAATGAATGGGGAATTCAAAACATTTATGAGTACACCTGCTTTACATTCCATGGAATACGTGATGATTGGATTTGCAGGCCTTGCTGGGTTCTTTCAAAACCTTGCTAGTTTGAATTGTATAATACAGATTAGTCCAACAACGTATGCCTTGATTGGTAGTCTGAATTATGTCGCGGTAGCATTTATTGGGAGTTCCGATCTCGAATTTATCTATTTTAGTTTAATGGGTGGCATTTTGTATATCGTTGCCAAGACATTTATTCTTCTCGACCCATTTGGGATGAACGATCTGCTTGCTTGACTGAGTATCCAATCAATTGATGATATGATTATGATAATATACAACCGATACACTTAATTCAATAATAATAATAATAGCATACTATATGATAGGTGTGTTCATTAAGAATCTGCATAGAAATGTAAACATACTACATAGTTTACCTTTTTTATGTTATTTTATAAAATATTTTTTGTTTTTGTTGTTTTAGGCCTTGATAATAATATCTTTTTCAAACTATATACACTCATTCCTCATCGTAGATATTGTAGAATAGTATCCTTCACTGGACCGGGCACTTCAATACGGCATGCCCCACGATTGAGAAGGTTTGATATGTCTGTCTGGTCAAGCTTGACCTTCCAAAATGCTAATTCCAATAGTGTTGTTGCCTCCTTTCTCTCGTAGTAAGCAACCAATCTCAAAACCTTTTTCAGCTTGTCATTATCATTATTGACTAAGTTTTCCATAAATCCCCATCTGTTTTCTTTTTGTCGATGAATAGTTGGGATGGAGAGAACTCCGCCTCTCCATTCTACTGCAGCGATATCATCCATCTTGGTCTCTATATCTGTTTGTCCAGCCTGAATGATATTTGTCAAGCGAATAGAAATGCCAGGGAACTTGAATCTTTCCAATGATGTGCATCCGCTATATGCACTGCATGAAACACAAAAACCCTTATGTCTTGCAAAAACAAGTTCCCTCAAGTTAGTGCAATCTTTAAATGCATCTCCACCAATCCCTGTTACTGTAGTAGGAATTGTAATACATTCTAATGAAGTACAGTCTCGAAAGGCACCGGACCAAATAATCTCAACCCCCTCTCTTAGCACAACCTCTCGTAAATTTGTACAGCGTTACCGAGTATTAATATGCCATCTACTGTCAGAAAGATTGGTGGAGATGCATTTAAAGATTGCACTAACTTG
>Ga0214479_101240_pt1 | contig 10688 bp, 11 predicted proteins | sample M1_20Mar14CPVII9_5_FD_165054 | JGI IMG/M metagenome (GOLD analysis project Ga0214479, IMG submission 165054) | Marine eukaryotic communities from Monterey Bay, California, United States - M1_20Mar14CPVII9sort6BwellE14 | ecosystem: Environmental > Aquatic > Marine > Unclassified | place: USA...
TTAGTCAATTGGACTCCCAATTAGAACCACCTTGGGAAGATTAAAATAGTCCAAACGGCTTTCTAGAACTTTCTAGAGCGGTATCTTCCTAACTTTCTAGAAAGTCAGTAAAAAATCCACAAAAAAATTAAAAAACAATGACTCACTCAGAGAGAGGTAGATTAACCTGGCCTACTTGAAAGAGATATCCAATTATAATACATATGTATCAACACGATATGGGGGCTCTTTACTGTGTAGGAATCCTACTGTGTCTTATAGTACAGACGTTGTCATTCGGGCTTACACCAACGCGATTCTTCTATGATCATCAAAAGCAATCATTTACATCTCAAATGGGGAAGGTGCATCATCTTGCAACACAATTTCATCTCGGTAGCAACAGTGACAATGAAATAGACAATACATTACTAGAATCACTAAGGTCAATGAGAGTGAAAGAGTTAAAGTTTGAATTAGATACATTAAGCATATCGACAAGTGATGTCTTTGAAAAAGAGGAGTTGGTTCAGCGATTGTATAAGGCACGGATTGATGGGGCGTCAGCCAATGTTATTGCAAACGGTATAGATAATGATAAGAAGACAAAGAAGAAGAAGAAGAAGAAGCGTAGAAGTTATGATGTAGATGATACTGCTGATATATACACAGCAGATTATGAGTCCACTGCAAAACAAAATTATAATGCAAATCCCATGACAAAAACTTCTAATGATAACAACAATAACTCATGGACAATAACAACACCACTTATATATCATGAATTAGAGTCATCAAAATCAGTACAGGCACAGAATGCAGATGATATATACATACGTCCATCACCTGGAAAGTATGCATCTATTAAAGTACAATTGCATAAACAAGGCAGTCAAACAAATCCTATTATAGAATGGATGCTACTTGTGGATACAGCCTGCAGTGGACTAGTCTTATCTCCCAATGCAGTACAAAAAGCAAACAATATATGCCCGAATATAATACAAACTATTGATAACGCAGGCACAATGACAATGGCTGGATCAAGTCAAGGGTCATCTGTAGCCAAATGGGATACATATACGAAGTTAACAGTCGAGAGTATAGAAATTGATCATACAAATGTAGCAGCATGTCAAGATATAGGTGCCTTGCCATCACAATTAGATGGTATTATTGGATTATCATTCTTAGAAAAGTATGCATGTGTTGATTTTGATTTTGTGAATGATGAATTACGATTGGATACATCTAATTCAAGTCCGATAATACCGAATGTGAATGATATAGTTGCTCAAGGTCCGTTATCATTGACGAAGTTACGGATACATACTGCAGATGTTACATTAGATGGACGTGGTCCAGTCAAGCTACTAGTTGATACCGGTGCTGCAAGCTCATTCTTGAATTGGAACGGAGTTTCACAAATGAAGTTATCAACTTCATCACCACAAATCGACCTAATAAAAGAGTCAGTAGGAGCTATGGGGGCTGATAATATGGCATTACAGTTAACACATCGATATAAGGTCAAGCGTAGGTATAATTTGGTAGCAGAGAATAGTAATGCAGTGCCTCTTCCGGGCATTGGTTTAGATGAAGATCAAGTGTGTAATGTTGATATAGGTGATTTACCTGTTCTTGAAACGCTAAAGTCAGATGACGTGGGGGGTATTTTAGGAGCCGACTTGTTGATGATGTGTGATGTTGTTCGATTTAGTGGATTAAATAGCGGTTCACCTACTATGATATTGATGAAACAATAACCAGAAGTCTTAAAAGATACACATAAGATCATTTGGAGACAAGTGTGCGACTTACTTGTGGTGGCAAGTTTTGCAGTGAACTTATTGCAACACACAATTGAACAGTTTATAACCTGGTTGTCATCAGGTTATAAGATTGTCATTACATCATTCTATTACATTACAACAGTTAGAAGAAATACAATCGGCTTACTTATAATGGATGATAGTAGAACACTTGATTTAGAACAGCTTTCGCTAGATGACTTTAATTGTATTAGAGACATGATCTTAGCTGACTTTAGAACTGCTTTGACACATTCATTAAGTACAGCTACGACTTCGAGTAATCCTCCAAGGGTAGAGAATAATCAGAGTAGCATCACTGGGCATATCCCATCGTGCCCAACCGTTCTTCACCAGGAGATTGAAATGCTCAAACGTAAGTATGATGAACTTGAGAAAGATTATCAAGAGTGTCGTGCTGAAAAGTCTGCTGACGACGATCGTCGTATTACCGAGTTGGACGATGTAAAGGATGATGCCAATTGGAAGGAGTCGATGATGATATTTGCATTGGAGAGTCCCTGAGTAGGAAGATGCCGTGGCACGCAGAAGGAAAGAGGCAGAGGCGAATGGTGATGTTATTAAAATTGATGATGATGATGTAGTTGTGATTGCCTGAACCGGTCAAACCTTAAGTATCAGTTATCAATCATCGGAGATTTAAGCTCTCTTCTTATAAATCTTAATCGCTGTCTTCTCCACTACTACTATCTTCCCCACTGCTACTATCATCATCCAGCCATTCCAAGAAGTCTTGAGTAGGCTGTTGCCAGAATAACATACCAAGTGGGGTATCCTTGCCTTCTTTCTTCCTCTCTGATGCCCATTCAAATATCGCCTCTTCGTTGACAATCTCCTGATCGTGCAAAGTTTGTAATACAAATCGAAAGGTCGGCTCTTTCCCCAGCACGGAAGAGGATGTGGACCCCATAGCCATAGATTCCAGTGTGTGAATAATGGCTTGTTCTTCTTTGGAACCGATACAAAAGGATTGTAACAGCGATCCCCAGTACCCCAACTTCCCCTTCAATACACCTACCAGCTTCCCTGGCGTGGGAGCGTCGCCAGACTCTTCTAGTATCTTCTCCATAACTGCCATCATGACGCCCTTACAACAGTCGGCATATGCGGCATTCTGGCTAAACTTGAAGGACTGGATTTCTATCCGTAGATTGTCTACGGGATGTGATGTTTCATGTTCAAGGCAGATATCTCGGAGTTCCTTGACGACGTCTACTCCCTTCTGACGACCGGTAATTTGCATACCGTCATCATCAAGATGAGAAGAGGATGCGGCAGATTGCATACCTCCTCCTGTATCATCATTTCCCCAATCATCTTCCATATCCATATCATCGTCGTCTTCACTACCCATACCCTCGAGACTAAACCCATCATCTTCATCTTCCGTCTGTTGCTTCTTCCACTTTTGATAAAGCAGGGTCATATCATAACCGATACTTTGACTCTGCATCAACTCCATGGCCGCCGCTTGAGCCTCCTCCTCATCGTCATCAGAGTCATAATCGTCTGGAGGAGATGGGTTGTATACTCGCCCGATGCCATCTTTGCCAACCACTTCATGGCTGGTGATTATATCCGTAGCGGCGGCGGTGGTAGTGGCTGACGTGTCTACAACGGCATCCTTGGCATTGCCGTCAGTGCTATTACTCTCGTCTTCATCAGAGGACGAAGATTCCTCTTCCTCGCTACTACTGCTACTATCATCAAATCCACTATAATCATCATCATCCTCAACTTCGGCTGCACATGTAATGCGTGTAAACTCCTTCAAATGTACACCTTCGCCAACGATACATCCTCGTCCGATAACACATCCCCGGTCAATTACCGCTCCCTTACGGATAGTGGCACCCTCACAAACAATCACGGACGTAAGTTGTGCACCCTCCTCAATTACAACATTACCCCATAAATGTGAATCAATAACGGAGCAATTATCCAATACTGTACAGTTGGGTCCTAAGACTGATCGTTGCAACAAACACTGTTCACCAATCGAGTTATTCGGCCCGAGTAACAACGGTCCAAGGAGCTGTGTTGACCGTCCCACATGTGATCGACTACTACTACCACCTCTATGATGATGTACCCCCACATCACGATATACCAAGTGCCGTTCACAGACATAACTAGCAGCATGACACATATCAGCACATCCCGAACTATTCTCATGATGTCCATAATTATCAGGAACTAATGGGTAACACCACCTCCTTAATAAATCCATACTAACACGATGATATCTTCTCATATCACCCATCCTACCCGCATATTCACCACGTTTCATCATATAGGCAAAGATACGTGATTGTAATCCAACTTCCTCCTCGGCTACACAATTCGCAACAAATTGGGAACGTAACTCACGATAATCGAATTCATCACTAAATCGCGCCAACACATCCGGTGAACAAATGTCTATACCCACATCAAGATAATTCCGTGTTAATGTTATATTACTTGAATTATCAGTAAAGAATATAGTTGGTATAGACGTATTGGATTTATGTGGATTAGAATCCCATAATAGGATACGATTGGAATGGGTGGTATCTAATGCTAGTAGTAGATCATCTGTGGATGATCGTAGTGGTGGTAATTGATTGTTTGGTGGACGGTTATGTTGTTGATTTTGATTGGTTGTTGGTGGTGAATTTGGATTATCGGATGTATTCTCCTCTTCCTCTTCAACTACAGCAGCAGCATTATCATCATCTTCAATGCCCCAACCACCAACTTCTTGTAATAGCACAGTCATAATGGCAGCATTATCCTTCTTACGACGGACTTTATGCCCCTGCATTGCGTCACGTAAATCGACATTCGTAATAACATCACCCTGCATTAAGATGAAGGGATCTGATTTGATTACGTTTCGACGGTCTAGTTCTCGAAGGGCACTGTAAAGTTGATGGGTTGTTTTTGAGTAGAGTAAAGAAGTGAGCATAAGTTGTGGTCAGAGATCGGTTAACAATTGCAATGAAAGTACACACGCATATACACACACAATACAAATCATACAAAAAACTAAACTACTCACTCTCCAGCATTCGTACAATCAGTAAACCTCAACAAAGATATAGTTAACTTACTACTCCATATAATTTTACCTTCCACACTGCTATTACTCCTGTGAAATTCTTTACTAATCTCAACTCCACATCCACCCTTTATACCACCACCACCTGATACAGTGGTAGTTGCAATACCCTTGGCATTATTAGCCTTACCACCAGCATATACTTTAATATACTCTTCTAATGCATCAGCACCTGAGGAACATAATAGGAATAATTCTTCCACACCAGAACCTTGGAGAAAATCGATTGTGTGATGTAATAATGGTACATTGTTCAATGGACATAGTACTAGTGGACGTTCTTGTCCTTTCCCTTCCTTTCCTGTATTTCCAATTGTACCATTGTTAGCAGTACTTGAGGCATCATTAGAAGAGATATTGTATGGTTCAAAAGTTATTGGATGGAAGGCATTTGAAAAAGTATCGGCTAGTAGTACTGCTTGGAGTTTTTGTTCATGTTTATTATCTGATGGATCATTGCTATTGTTTGATGACTTAACCATGCTATTATATATGGGTTGCGTTGTATCTCTGAGGGCACACGGCGCGACAACTTGATAGAGGCGGGCGGGTTGTATTTTGCAATTACTATGTGTCTGTCCGTCGAAACTAGTGTACTAGATAATAGATGATATGTATCAGTTCGGTATATAATCAACTTGTTTTCTGTCAACGATGATCAGCACCCTAGACATATAATGTTATGAATGCAATATGAGTGGTAGAGTGGTAGATGATTAATCATTTCATTGGTGGTCATAGTGACACTAAGAAGGAGACAGGAGAGGAGCGGTGTGCAAGATTTGCCAGTAGTTGTACAGATAAACCATTCCCTGCTTTATAGCAAATCGTCCTCCTTTCTGATTCTTCTGTTGCTGACATTGGTAGTTGGCTGCGTCGTATCCTTCACAAACCAAAGTCTACTGTTACCTACACGAAAAGATACACCATACCTCATACCTATCTCATGTTGCAAAACAGCCTACTCAAGCGTATTTATTGTCCCCTGTATAGATATTAACTGCTGTATTATTATCTTGTTATTGATATTGATATTAGTAGTAGTATCAGTATTAGAGATTTAAAGTTGGATCGGTAAAAAGCACAACATAACATAAATAATTATGAGCATCAGACAAAGTTTGCACGTTAGTGCATCAACAAAATCAAATGATGATGGTGTATGTGAGGTGAACGATGTGTTACAAAACATGAGTACTGCCGATGGTATATCGGTATGTGCTAATTGTGGTAAAGAAGACAGTGATATCAATAACATATGCAACAAATGCAACCAAGCAAAGTATTGCAACGCCGCATGTAAAAAAGCATCGACAAAAACATAAAAAAGAGTGTAAAAGATATATGCTGAGCAACATGATAGAGAACTGTTTAAACAACAACCATCACCACCATTAGGAGATTGTCCGATTTGCTTCCTACGAATCCCTACGCTTCAAACGGGGTTTAGATACTATTCATGTTGTGGAAAAATTATATGCAAGGGGGTGTGATTATGCTCCTGTCTTGGATGATCATGGCAATATAGTTACTGAAAAGAAATGTCCTTTTTGCAGAACCCCATTGCCTGATACAGATGAGGATGAACGAGAAAGGTTAAAGAAAAGAGTGGCTGCGGGAGAGACATATGCAATTCTTCGTCTAGGAGTTCACCATTATTATGGGGAAAATGGATACCCACAAGATTATACCAAGGCATTAGAACTCTGGCATCGGGCAGCGGAACTTGGGTATTCCGAATCATGTTGCAATATTGGTTATGCATATGAACATGGTCAAGGAGTGGTCGTTGACAAGAGCAAGGCTAATCATTACTACGAACTAGCAGCAATAGGAGGGAATACAACGGCAAGGTGCAATTTAGGCCTAATTTGCAGGGATTCAGGCAATATGGATAGAGCGTTAAAGCACTTCATGATTGCAGCTAGGGGTGGAGACACTGAGTCTTTGTCGTTTATCAAAAGAATGTATTTCTTCGGTGATGCATCAAAGGGAGATTATACAAAAGCTTTACAATTCTATCAAGCATACTTGGGTGAAATTAAGAGTGTTCAGAGGGATAAAGCCGCTGCCGCCGACGAGGAGAATTATTATTAGCTTGGTTATCCTACAGGGGATTGCAGTCATGAGAAAGAAAGAGGTCTGCAAATCAAAAGGCTCTCTATTTATATGGCTCCTATATTATGATCAAAAATGCCCCATCATCTGGATAATAACTTAAGCTCTTGGGTATTCTTGGGAACTGACGATTGACATGAGGGTTGTGGCAGGATATAGAGAGTCGTTTGATTTGGATTCCCATTAATGGTATGCTAATGCTGGGGAAACAGAAAGGTGATTTACTGCCATGATATTTAAAGTATGACGGTTGGAAGAAGAAGACTAAGTATATTAGAGAAGGATGACGAGAAGAAATTGATTAGACATTAAAGATGAACAACACAGAGATAAAAACAATCATCATGGAGAATCAAAATAGCACGGGAAAGAATCAGACAGACTAGTTTATCCAAGTTAATGATGATTTATGTATCACCACAAACAAGTCAACAAGCACTCTTATCAGAACATCTATACATAAGTGGTGTTTACCTCCACTCCAACTCAAATGATTTTAAACGGCAAAGTCTGGCATCTTCCCATTCCAGAATGGGTCTTTTAACTTCTTCCATTCCTCCATACCACCCATGGCGGCAGTCTCTTCCTCGGAAATTAAAGCTTGGGTAAGCCATGTACGCATCTTGTCTTTGTCCAAACCAATACCAATAAAGATAACCTCATTACGACGATCACCATACTTATCTGACCACTTGCCCTTTTCTTTCAACTCTTTTGTTTCACCTTCGACAAAGTTAATCAAGAAGTCATCAGGATTCTCCTTCTGTTCGATCTTCTCCTTGATTGCGGCGAAGAATGGTTGTTCAGAGAACTGCATTTGAATAGAGGTACCGGCTGTTTGAAACTTGATTGGAAAGTTACTAGCGTTGGCCATCCACAGCTGTCCTTTTGTTCGGACCACGCCCTTGAATACATTATCATGATGGTATTCATGATTATGTGAATCGTATTGGTCCTTCTTTTCTTCGGTATCATCTTGTGGGGTATCAACGCCATTGGAGATTTTCATCAACGACCCATAAGTTCTGTATGATGAGAGAAGATGATAAATCAACATGTGACATATGATGTGAGTAAAAGAGGTACCACACAAGTAATAATATAACAAAAGACATACCCGAATCCTTGGAGAGTCATGGCAAATCGCTCGGGATGGAACGGTAAATGAGACTTGAAGACCATACTGGATATACCGTACTCCTCCGTTTCAGGAGTATGCTCCTCTTTCTCAAGCTCTTCAGTCCAGGCTTGACTAGCTTGACTTTCAGCCATATCAAAGAGGCCGGTATTGATCAACGTGTTAGATATATCGAGATCTTGATACTTGTCAAGCTTGGGAATAACAATCTTAGCCTTGGGGTTCAACTTCTTTAGAAGACGTTCAATCTCATTGAGTTTGGTTTCATTCTCCTTCTCAATGAATTGTGCAGCCTTGGATACGACAATAACGTTAGCAAACTCGATCTGATCAAGCCATAGTCGACTGATTGAACGATTATCAACTTGGGCAGGCTCTGATCCGAATTCCTCCTCAAACAAGGCGACTGTTTTCGTATGGGAGGTATAATACGTATAAGATATGGTTAGTTATATGGAATAGTTGGATGTGCACGTCATATGTCAAACATTGGATCAACGACACTCACCGAGTCTCTTGGCAAGCTCAGTCTTTGTGCCCGTGGTATCATGATCTCTTGACTTGAGAAGCTTACGGAGTTGATTGATATCGGTAGCCATTGCCTTCTTCATTGCCTCTCCTCTTTCCTCTTCACTAAAGCATCCATCAGGAGGAGTATCAGTTCCGGTGTTTCCTACCATGCCTGAAATGTTGTCTTTGTCTGCCAGAGATTCAACTAAATCATCATGGGGTTTTGTGAGATTTGGGGAAACTAATAACACGATGAATAGATGTGCAGAGCAAACGAATCTACTTACCCGAGGCTAGTACATCAAAGATGTTCAAAGCATCAACGACGGTCACCAGTGTATCAAGCTCGGCATAGTGGAATAAGCTGTTCTTCTCATCAGTGGCAACAGTGAGAGAAGGATTCTCACTCTTACTCTCCTCTGTACTTCCATCGGGACTGGGCTTTGGTGTCATACTGTCAACGTCCATTGCAAACGTCTTGAAGATGCGCGTTATCACAGTTTATGAAGAAGAAAGAGAAAGATTATAACATATTTTAGTACATATGATATGCAAGGGCGATAAATAAAGGCAAAGGCAAACTAAGGTACAAATAAAGCAGGCAATTCGTCGAGACTATAAACTGAACACACGATTTCATATCATAAAACAATACTAACGCGGACTTTCCTGGGCGACGGGAAGTGGTTCGGAGATGCCAGTTGACTATGATAATGACGTGCATGATAAGAAGACGAATGAATCAACACATGTGAGCAAAAGAGATACTACACAATAAAGCAAAAGACATACCTCAATCACTAGATAATCGAAATCTCCCTCTTGAGCTATAGATTTGACCGTCTTTAACAAATCACCTCGTAATGTACAACAGATACATCCATTTTGCATCTGTGGGTATGATGGGTATGAGATGAAATATCAACAAGAAGACGAGTGATCAATTTGTGACATATGATGTGAGCAAAATGTAGATACCTAACAATATACAGCAGAAGACATACCTCAATCATTTCGGTCTCTTCTTGAATCAACTTAGTTTCTTTGATTTCTTCAGCATCCAGATTGATCTCACCCCTATAGTTAGTGTTATCAGTGTAGAATAGCGGGATATTAGAATGAGCAATAGAATAGAATCAAACATAAAATATCTTTGCAAAAAGGAGGAGGATACCATCTATCTCTCCGCCTTCAACTTACATGTCATTAACTTATATCATATATCACATCATTGAATCAAAGGTTAACATTGTAAACAAACGTATGAGAGGGTATTACAGATCACAAGATATGGTTAGTTATGCATTGAAAATAGTTGGATATGTGCACATCATATGTCACATTTTTGAATCGACGACGACGACGACATACACTCACCGATGACTGCCATCTTTAGTTTCTCATCATCAGTACGTTCATTATTCAATCTTAGAATTCTTTTTAGTAATGTTGTTTTACCAGCACCCAAGAACCCCGAGAGGAGAGTAACCTTCATTGTAGGAGGTTCATTATTGTCGAATTCTTCATCAATGTTTAGGTCGTCCAAATCTTGTGGTTGCTGCTTTGTGAGATGATCAGCCATCTCCTGTTTTAGTGATTTCCAATCGTCCGACATGTTAATAGTATATATCAGTTGTTGTTTCATTATGTAGGGAGCGGCAGTGAGTAGATCAAGTGTAGTAGGAGTGATTCTTTCTGATGTTGCTCGCTCGTTTGCAGGAGCGGTATCCCCCTGAGATTAGGACAATTATTTCTGTCTCAAGTAAGTACAACGTTGTATACTACATATAGGGTAGATGAGCCGCTATTGTTGTGCACTGACACTTCTTGTATAGCAGAATCTCATTGATAATGCCTAAAGTCAAAGTAAAAGCAAGCTCCGGCACAAAAACTTCGCCACTAAAAGCATACCCCCCTCCACCACCGCCTCCTCCTCCACCCATGGATAATCCATACTATCAAAAGTTCTTCCGTGAGTATTGGACAAAGTACGGTGCTGGATTTCAGG
>Ga0214479_101242_pt1 | contig 10681 bp, 8 predicted proteins | sample M1_20Mar14CPVII9_5_FD_165054 | JGI IMG/M metagenome (GOLD analysis project Ga0214479, IMG submission 165054) | Marine eukaryotic communities from Monterey Bay, California, United States - M1_20Mar14CPVII9sort6BwellE14 | ecosystem: Environmental > Aquatic > Marine > Unclassified | place: USA...
TATTGTAACACCAATGAACGGAGAAAAGATACCAGCACACGCAAAATTTAGACTTACTTTAATAACGTGCACTATAACCAGTGCAATGCATGCGAGGTTTCAGTGCATGAAATCTGCACTAGTGAAGCCCCAAAATGCACGCATGAGCGATAGCGAATGCGGGCAAGTGGGGCTGAACGCGTGCAGATTTCATGTACTCAAGTCTCCAATGCAATGCACGTGTTACAGTGAGCGTTATTATGTATGACAATGAGAGCACATATTCGAGCACATCATTGCAAAACAACGAGCACCGTGCAATTTCTGCATTGTATGGAACATATTGATATTCATTATGAAACTTAATAAATCTATCAACTCTCTTCCTCGGATAGTTTAAGTGAGCGGTACAACTAAATCTGCCCTCCTTTTAGCTCTTTTTGATCTTTTTTAGCGATGTCACAATACAATTGCACGGTGCAAGTTGTTTTGCACAGTATGCAAGAATATCTGCACTAGTGGTCATACAACCAGCAGTAAATCCTCGGCTCCTTTCAGGTTGTTGAGGAATAGGGTTAGGAGGCTGATCAGTAAACTGAACTTCATCCAATGGAGTACCACCTTGGGTATGAGTGGTACGGGTACTAACGCTGCTGCCACTAGACGATGAGCTGCTAGAACTGCCAGAAGTAGAAGATGGCTTCGATGAAGAATAACGGCTAGAGCTTGAAGACGAGTGAGAGTCTTCTGATGATTCATCTTGGCGACGACTACTACGGTGACGGCCTTTATGGCTACGGCCATTACGATTACGATTACGGCTCTTATGGTTACGACTCGAAGACTGATGGCGGCTTGAAGAATGATGGCGGCTAGAAGACTTCTTCTCCTCACGGTTGCGGTTTCGAGTAGGCGACAATGAAGTAGCCTGTACAGCTATTTCATCGAGAGTCATCCTCACCTTGGGTCCAGGCATTTTAGCCTTCACGTTATCATCACTTGATTCTTTAATGGCGATTCGAGTAACCAAAGTTCCTGTGGACGATGGAACCTTGTTTTTCATCTGAGAAGTTTGGAGGAAAATGTCTTCGTTGACGGCCACGATCTTCCCCTTACCGTCCATTTCACCTAATATAGAAGAAGGGGAGGGTACAAAAAAGGGATATGGAAATGATTAGAAGTGGTGGCGGTATACATATATCACACAACAACGGTACATTACACTTCATATCACACAACAACTTACAAGGATGATTAGGAACAACCAATGATTCCAGTTCAGTCGTCCCAGGCATAAAGGTGTACTCTTGATTATCAGGGAGCGCATAGAAGGCTGCTGAGGTTGTTTCCATCTCCCCTGCAACAATCATAGCATTATGTAGACGATTTAATCCGTCTCGTTGTTGTTTCTGTGCATCATTTCCGAATGCAATACTGGTAAATGTATCAAACTTCTCCTCGAAGTCATCATTAAACATACCACGACTGTTAGTGCCGGCAATTACTAAAACACCAACAGCTCCTTCTACTTCTAGGCGACCTAACAAAACGGTTGGAGAGAGGCTTTGTTCGTTGAGAATTGGTTCTTCACGGAGAAACAACAATCCTTTGGTCTCTTTAGATCCACCATTGTAAGGAATTGACGGCAATTCCGTGGCAAAAGTACGCTGTGGATCTCCGTATTTGAAACTCTTGGAACGGTCATTAGTTTGCAATACTTCAGACTCGAAGATTAAGGGTTCCCTGCTAAGATCAAATACTGGGAGTTCTCCATTGACAGCTTGGCTTATGAATGAGCCGGCGGCGCCGGTGGCGGTGGCAACGCCAGAAGCTGCGGCGTTGGCGGGGGGAACGGACTGGGTGGCAGCCTTCTTACTCTTCTTACTCCTCGAACCCATCTCTTTTCTAATATGATCTTTAACAAGAGGAGATTTACGCTTGCTGATGAGTTTGAATATATCGAACTCTGGTGGATTGTCTTCGTATGACTTGCTCCTCTTCTGCTTCGGACAGAGACCTGCTCGTTCACGAGTTCTCTGCTTACGTGATTGGTAAGTACGCTGTATGTTATTAAGTGTAGAGGAACAAAGAAAGCGATAAGTGTGTACCTTTTTATGCTCTTTCAAAATACATATAACATTACATCCATACTCACCTTGTCTTGTTTTAGGAACCAGCGATTGCCCTTCGAATCCAAAGCGTGATCCTGTATGAGATCGAAGTCAAGATCGTTTGCAACTGCAAATTTTATGATCTGATCATGATGAGGAGAGTGGTAGGATGGTAGTGCGGATGGCATTTTACGGGTCTCAATCACGCGCGTTCAACTTGTCAAACTTTAAGTTTCGTTCGGGATCTTGGAACTGGGTCTTATAATCGATTATATGGATTGTATTACACACACAATATGCTATCAATGAATTGGTTCAAAATATGATTAGATTTAAGTGAGATAGCGTGCGATTTGGCGGCAGTCTTTTCGAGAAAGCAAGAAATGAAGATTTCACACCAACCAAGTCCACATAAAAAGAAGAGTGATACACACACTATACCTCCAATGGGGCAAGTTAGGCGGCTTGACAAACTCCATCGTGGTAGTAACCAAGGCGATGATAAAGCTCATAATGCCATAAATCAATCAAAGTTACGCGATCTAACTATAATAGAATCTTTACGATTAGAAAACACTAGCCTCAAGAAACAGGTTGACTCTTTATCAAGAGAAGTTAGGTATTTACGCACTCATAACAGTGACGAGAGCTCGTCAGATGATGATAGTGATGATGAGAGCTCGTCTGATGATGATAGTGATGACGAAGGCTCTTCTGAAGATGATACGGGAGAAAAGAATGCAGCTGTGGGTACTCATAAACGCACCTTTGGCCCACAAGTACTGCTGCCGCCAACAAACCACCGCACCATTTCTTCTAACCAAGTTATTTTACAAGAAATAAACATCTTGACAGATGGTGATATTCTTGCAGCAGGGCTTTCGTACTGTGGTTATGATACAAGAAGGCAGGAAAAGGTTAAGCTTTATCGTAACATAAAGCGCTTCAATGCTTTTTTCGGAGTGTCACCCACTACTTTACTTCCATTGATGAAGGACCTGAAAGACATGTACCCAAACATGATATACAAAGACTTCCTTATGTCAATTAACTGGCTCTTTCTCTACGAAACGCGAGAGGTTCTTGGTGGAAGGTGGAACAGATGTGAAAATGATATTGGTAGACTTGTAATCCAATATGCAAAGATGATACAACAACTAAAGGGGAAAAAGATAAAGTTTACATTTACCCGTAATGAGGTGTATCTCGCTACCTACGATACAGTTAACTTCACTACCCAGGAGTTCCGTTTAGATCCATCAGCTAAATACTTCGACTACAAGTCTCACTCAGCAGGCTTGGTAAGTTGTCTTGTGTTCACATTAGATGTCATATGTTGAGGCTGATACTAACTTTTACTGTCATTATTCAATAGAAATACCAGTTCATGCTTGCATTAGAAGAGCCAAGAATTGTCCACGTCAGTGGACCTTTCCATCCATCCACTCCTGATATTCAGGCTTTTCGTGGTGGCGACACCAAAGTCGGGAAACAAAATTGGGATAAAGAATCCCTTTACTTCCAAATTCCCAAAGGAAAGATGATCATTGCTGATAGTGGACTAAACGGAGAACCTACTCTAATCACTACCCAATCTCCAGAGCACCCAAAAGAAATGAGAACTTGGATTGGTAATGCATTAGCTCGCCAAGAAACACTCCATTCTCGTCTCAAATACTTTAATATTCTTGGACATCGCTTCCGCCATGGTAGAAGTACCCAACAAAAGAAGGATCTGCACCAGACCGCTGTTGAAGCAGTGTGTGTGATCATTCAGTATGATTACGAGAATGGACACCCCCCTTTTGATGTGTAATTTGTTATTGCTGCCTCTATTAATTGAAATTGTTTTATGTCTTGTGCTGTCTCATCTAGAAGTAGATGGATTTAATGTAAAATCGATGATAATGTATCTTCTTTGATAGTACATGCAGTAATGTTATAGGATCTTCTTTTATATGCCATAGGTATTGAATGACTGCTAACTGGGTGCATAATTTTTCGAATGTGCTCTTGAATATATTTGATTTGTAGTAACTTCTCTACTTTTGAAGATTAACACTGCTGATTGATGGAGATCGTCGGTACCGATAACCACACTGTCAATAGAGAACTAAAACTTGTACTTGCATCTAACCTACCAAAGCTCTAGGGTACCATGCTATTGCCATTGCACGCAAGCCGAGGGAATATCCAATAGGATACCAAAAAATACCTATCCTCCATTCATTTTATTTGCTAAGTATCTATGCCAACGATTATCATATCGTACTTACGTCAGTAAATACATTCTAACATGGCCCTACAATATAGACAACATATTAGCTCATAACCAGTTTCTTTTGATATGGCTCTATATTCATTTACTCAAATGATTTTGAATAATACATCTGGTAAACAACTTATCCTTCTATTATGCCTCAGGCATCATTTAGGTCCAAGGTTCAGTAGTATTGTATTAGATGAGAATGTTGGACTACCATACGGCACAGGTCCAATAATCACAGCAGTTATTGGTGGTCACAGTAGCATTAGTCGGTATTATAATGGAATTGGAATTGAACAAAAGAAGTTTATTGTGAATAGTAATATATGGAAGAGAATCAACTTTGATACAAAACCTGTTATTGGAGATGATAAGATAAGGGATGCAATCTTGCACAGCCTACTAACTTGTCTAGCGCAAGAATCGGATCGCAACAAGATACTTCACAACAAGTGGCTTGCCATAATTGAAAAGTATGTCAGTGATGCTTATATATACAATCGGTATAGAATAAGCATGTTGCAATCAAATGTGAGTTATGATAATATTAATGAAGGGTTTATTAAAAGAGATCAGTCATTACTCGATAACATGTTAAGTGGTAATCACCCAACGTTCGATTGGGATGAGATTTCTCATGATTTGAGTGTACACTTAGAAGAAGTCCTATGCGGTAGTATTACTGTTTATAAAGAACAGAGGGGTATCAATGCATTAAGAGTTAAGTGTTTCATACTAGATACTAGTAATTTGGACTTAGAATCATATCCAGTTATGAATCCAGTTAAGTTCAAAGGTAGTGGCAAAAAACAAACAATCGGTCCTAATACTCACTTACAAGTAACACGTTCAGAACAGTTATTTGATGAAGGTATATTTGATAATATCGAAGTTGTATTGGTTGTTAGTGAAAGGAGAGTACACTTTGCATGCTTCGAGGATGGATTATCAAAGATTGCAGATAAGTTTATTGAAAAGAGGCTCAATATAAAGACAACCATCAATGAAGTAATCTTAGAGGGATTCGATAAAGTAAATGCTAGAGATAAAGCCCAGACAAAAGTTGATGTTAATGGTACATCAACAGCCAGATATACTAATAATTATGGATCAGCAGACAGGTCGCAGTCTAGACCACCAACAACACCTGAACATCTGGCTGTTTGTGGTGATCGAAATGTCAAATTGGTTAAAGTTAATGATGCCGAAGATCCGAAATCAATTGATACTATGGGTATTGCATCTATATACCATAAGATATTGATGGCTGTCTTTGCTCAAGAGTGGATACCTAAGAAACACAGATGGTATGACAATCGAGAACAACAAAATAAAGGATGTAGGAAAGCAAGGGTATCCCACCAAAGCCCATTATACTGTCGTAATGAATTCGGCTTCCCATACCCCCTTGGAAACAGCACACCCTTGGTATCGTCTGGCTCTATTGATGAATTGGTTACCAACATTTTTGAATTGAATAGTAGGAGAGTGCTAGAAGAGATGCTTCTTCTTTTTTTTGGTCCATTACCATTCTCACATCTTGGGGTTATACAACATAGAAATGAGAAGTATATGTTTGATAAGTATTTACCAAACAATCCAGAGATCCATCAGTCTAGAGTGTTGCCTAAAGGATCACTTGGAGTACAGCTAGAGAAGCCATTACATGATGATGGGAACGGTCTTTTGAGTTCATCAATGTGGAGGTGTTTAAGTGAAGATACAAACAATCCTGTTGAATTAGAATTCATTACAACAGTTGGGAGTTGGAAGATCATATCAACAAGCAGACGATTTTGTATATTCGACGGATTAATACCTCACAGAACGAAAGCTATTAGTAATATCGTCCGATCCAATCAAATACGAATGCATCACTCATGTTATATTAAACCAAGACATGAACACTTTGGTCTTGTAATGTGCTCTGAACAATATAGAGATTTATACAAGCTTGTAGATTAAGATAAATAATGAAGTCAACGTTATGATACATGTAGATTTGGTGAGATTAAAGACTAAAGTACACAGAGTATTGACTAAACTTGTTTTACTCTTATTAACATCTAAACAGCAATCAAATGGTATGCAAAATGATATTAACTTCGTGAGTAGTAAAATATACTTCCAAATAGCATCATGATCTCAACATGATACGGAAGGTAACATGTGTGCCAGCCAACAGCATCACTCGAGAGTGTGATACGGCTTGAGGATAAAAACACACCAAGATTTCTTCGGGAATAATTAGCGATAAACGTTGCAGTACCTAGCGCCACACTTCCCCCTTACCCCTTTTGCAAACACCACTGTTCTATCTAGTCTAGGTGCTCTCAGAGGCTCCGCAGCCATTACATCCTTAGCAATAGCACGTATATCCTACTTTCAGTGTTCTTTATCAGCAGTGATTATCTAAGGCCAGCTGTAACAAGTTTTGCATATCGAGTGTTCTTGTGCACAAAAAACTTTAGTATTGCAATGGTGCTCAAATATATTAATATCAACCTCGGCCCTCGAGGAGATGTTCACACCTATCGCTACCCACGCCCCCAGCCATAGTTCACGATGAAGATCTAAGACGGTAGATTAATATTGTATTATCTGCACAATATCATTCTTTTACAAATAATGATCACATCTTATGTACAAAATCAAGCCCAGAAATGATAGTGAAAAGTTGTGTCGGTAGATAGTATTGTTATTGGATGATCAAGGACAGTAGTTTGAGTTGGAAAACGGATTAGAGGAGTGGCATTGTTTATCTAGATTAGGGGTCAAATATATACCTAATCATCAACCAACGACAACATATCCATTCTATCATCCATCACACAAAACCATACATCACATAATGACATTACTCGTCGGATTCAAGGCCCTCATTACACATATCTTGTAGTTGAGATGAAATTGGTTGCAACTTGTCTTCCGTAGTGTTAATAAAGGAAGTAGCCCAGGCATCATATACAGCAAAAGCAGATCTTGTCAACTGATTATTGGTACAAGCTACTGCATCGGTTAATGATGATTTACTTTCCTCCAACGATGCAATAGTTTCTTTCAGCTCCCTCTCTTCATCCAAGAAAGGTTTTATACTCTGAATGAAAGGAACGTCACTTGGGGGACGTCCAGAAAGTGGTTGTGCCCAATGAGACTCTGGGTATTCTCGTAACAGACAAACAACAACCTCTCTAACGACTCGATGATCACAGCTGTTTTGGAGAATATGAATAGGAAGTTGTCCATCATGATCGAGCGTACGAACAGGAGCTGGACAGTTATCAATCAGATACTTGCAAATCTCACTCGAATCATTTCCCTTGTACTGGGCTAATGATTCACATGCAAGATGGAGTAATGTATAACCGCCAGTTCTGACCGTTTCAAGCAAGTAATCATCGGGGCATCGGTTAGCCATCCATTTGAATAGTTCTGCTTCACATTCAGAGAAGTTTCTTGTTGTTGATACGTTTGGGACTTCAAGGGAATCTTGAAGAATGGTGTGCAAGATGGTGGTATCATCTTCTGCTTCTCTGAGAGTAAAGGCCTGAGGGTATGCCTCAAAGAAGTTCTTGAGTATGGTGGATGTACAACTGGTTCTTCTCCTTCGAGAATACATATATAGAAAATCAAACACAAGTCGTCGACCTCGGTTGTTATCGAAAACCCTAGGATACTCAGTAGCAATCCAAGGCATGAGTGTACAATGTACGTTATCATGAGCTATCAGAAAGATGATACGTGATCCTAGTAGAACAGGCGGATATGCTTGGACCAAGCATTTGATGGCATGATGAGAAGTATCAATGCTGTGACAATAAATGGTAGTTTGTAGGAGAGACCAGCCACCCTCCGATACTAGACGTGCCAGGATAGGCATGTTGGTTACTGCCTGTTGGATATGTTCATTCAGAGTCTCATAAGCTTCCTCTTCTCTACCCGAACCAACGCTGACAATATTGTCCTCCAGATTATTGAATTGCTGCCTCAACTCATCACCAACTTCATCAAGACTGAGAACTTCAGAAAGACTGAGAGGATCTGTCATCTTACTTGGCGATAGATTCTCACTGCTTGGATATAATAAGACTTGCTATTTACCGATCATACAATATGCTAGCGAAGTTATACGAGCAGTGAGTGATTGTGGTGGTTGATTGTTGGAAATATGCAGAAGACTCAACGTTGAACATGATCGATTGAAACAATCATGCAACCAAGTTAGATAGAAGGATACCTCTCTGAACAGAGTTATAAGTAAAATGTTGTGCCTCTAATCTATCTATGCATACATAAGCTACTTTGAACATGTGAACATCATAGTTTAGATGCCTATGTGTGTTCGATTCATTGTGGTGTATCCATAAAAATCTTTTCTATGTGCTAAGTTCCGCTTATTATGTCTTGGCATGATTGAATCTAACTTCTTCATGCATAATATGTACTGGTGAACCGAATTCTTTCAACTGCAGCTTACTAACTAACAAGCTATTGCAAAAGAAGATGACAACCCCTCTGTTTGATGATGAGTCGAGGCAGCAATTCAATTGTCTGATGGAGGCAATGGAAGATATTGATTTCAATTCATATTCATATGATGCCCTGAATGACCGTATCCATCAGGCAGTAACTGAAAAGCCTAACCTAGCAAGGATAGTCAATGAGAGCAATCAATCTCTACTCTCACATGCATGTCATTATCTCAATCTTGGTCATTCTCGTGATTTGATCAAATGTTTGATTCGAGCGTGTCCTTCTGGTCTTCTTCTTTTGACTCAACAAGACGAAGATGATATTGTCCCCATTGAATCTAAAAGAATCATTTATATGATAGCCCGTCATCCACTACATTGTGAAATCATGCCTTGGATTGCTATCAATTATTCTCGGGTTTTAGGTCATGAACGATGCCCACCTGTTGCGTTTGATTTGCTTGCGATGTATGCTCAAAGAGGACAGACAAACTGCACTGCTTCAATGATCAAGCAATTCTTGGTGGCGTATCCCCGGGCATTTGAGCAAGTATACTCATACAATGGTAATGTCTTTCACGTGATTTTACGTCAAACTATTTGCTATCAAGAAGAAGAATGCGAAGTAGATTTTTTCATTTGGATGGCCGAAAGATGCCCTCATAGTCTCTTGGGAAATGCCGATTCTACCGGATGCAACCCACTGCATCTTGCCTGCTATTTATTATTCGAGACTCATTCAAAGGGATGGAATACAGGAGAGATTTGCAAGTATTTGATTCAAAAGTGCCCTGATTCTGCTCGTGTAACTACTCATGGACGTCTTCCTATTCATATTCTTCAAAGCCGTTGCAAGTATACATATGTGAGGGAGGTTGTAGTCTGTTTGTTGAGAGAATATCCTCAGTCTATTGATATTCCAAAACCAAATGATCATACTCCCCCAAGTTCCTTCCTTTTCATTCGAAGTGTAAAGCTCCTCTTGGACGAAGAGAAGGATCTAAGAGAAACTGCCGTATCACTAACATATACCACATCATCCTTAACCGAGGCATTAACTCGCAACAAGGACAAGTTGACGAGGTCTGCTCTTACCGTCTTTGGTTCCTGGACTACCTCCTTCATTAACACTACGGAAGACAAGTTGAAACTAATCTCAAATCGACTAAAAGATATGTGTAATGAAGGCCTTGAACATGACGAGTAATGTGATGTTGTTGTTTTGATACTCGGTGTACGTCCATTTTGGTGGATGATGATAACGATGGAGACACAAGCTTGGCGATTTTGTGTGAATAGAAGTCATCTTATATACTCAAATGCAATCTCGTATAATTACAATTGATGAGAGCCTCTTATAAACATCGTCTCAACCATATAATAATACACCTTTCTCATTATAAGAATAGTAAAGAATTTGGCTATATTCTGCATCTAACTACCCTCCACTGATAAACCCACTATTCCACCACTAACACTGCCTCCAATGGTCAAACCAACCTCTCTCCTCCTTTCCATATGATGGTTGATCGTTATGTTGGTTGGTTTCCGATCTATTCCACCATATGGGACAACAACATCGATTTTATCACTCAACCCCCACCTCAACTTTTACACGAAACATAATTAAAATTTAATACCTGCCTCATCCATCGACCCCTAACACCATAAACACAACTCCATCCCCATAAGCAAGTACTATATTATCGGATTGCAAATCAATATATGGTCCAATCCTCCAAAACATTGTCATCAGTTAAAATAGGGGTGAAATTTCCCCTCTCTCAAACATAAAAAAATCGATAATCGGCGGCTATGTGTTGCATTAACGACCCCCCCACCCATGATTAACC
>Ga0214479_101243_pt1 | contig 10680 bp, 10 predicted proteins | sample M1_20Mar14CPVII9_5_FD_165054 | JGI IMG/M metagenome (GOLD analysis project Ga0214479, IMG submission 165054) | Marine eukaryotic communities from Monterey Bay, California, United States - M1_20Mar14CPVII9sort6BwellE14 | ecosystem: Environmental > Aquatic > Marine > Unclassified | place: USA...
TTGTTTTCAGTTTTCATGTAATAGAAACTCTGTTGGAACACAAAATTAGCAAATCCAAATTCCAAATCTTTGCTTCATAGATTGCAATCGGCCCTTATATAATGTCGTGTCTATTCTGCTTCAGTGGAGATAAGCTATCTCCTGAGGAGCGTAAAGGAAAATATGGTGATGCATGGTAAGTTATATTAAATCCAATGGTCAATTTTTCAGTAATGATATAAGTAGATTTCATTTTTTGAGGATTGAGGTGTCAAGTTTGGTTGATATGACAGATATATAATTAGTACTATTTATACTCTGATATAAGTATCGTGTTATAGGTATACGATCAGGAAATATACTGATTGATTATCATGAAATAGACTCCATATATGGCCGATATGGTGTGTATATACTACGGATCTATTCAATTGACAAAAAAAATATCTTATTATTATCTAATTTTCAGGGGTCAATATGCCGACAACGAGGCCACATTTAAGGTTAAATTATGTGGAGCACCTTGTGCAGAACCTTGCTGTTGGATGGGATCTATGCTATTGTGGCCTTGTGCTCAGTACAAGTTACGCTACATGTCGTTAAATCACGTCGAGCCGGGCAGTGGTTGGTCTAACTATCAATGTTGTCAGGGAATGTTTGGAGGCTGTTGTTGCATTCAGCCAGGTAATATGGGAGAGAGTAGTTGCCCTCAGTGTTGTATGTGTCTTGAAGGGTGTTTACTTCCAGGGATGGCCGTGAGCGCATCTCAGGGTGTAATTATGCAGCGGTATGGTTTAGGATTGGATTCCGATGACGTGAAGTTAATTCGATGCAACAATTGTTTGCAGCTGTTGGCTTGTGTTGCCTCATGCCTCAACATCTGCATAGATTTCGACGGTGATGATGCGATTGTTGGATTGATTAACCTCGTGGCTGATATTACATTCTGTTGTGTAAGTGGATGTATGACGGCTCGTGTATACCATGAAATCAAAGAACGTGAGAAGGAGGCTCCTCAAGGTCAAAAGATGGAGCGTTAGATAGGTCATTTTGATTGAAGATTAGGGAAATGAGAAGAAGAATGCAGGGAAGTAACGATAACCCAATACTTATAGGGTAGATTGAGATCGAGGGGGGTAGATTCAGATTGGATAATGGTAGAAGTAAATTAGTACTTAATACTACCGCCTTCCACAACACATATCAATATTTCTATCATTATTCGCTTGGATAAGCCTTCTTCATCTTGATTCGCAACCTGAGTATGTTGGCCATGTTCCCAGTAGCTTGTGATAACTGTGCCTCATCATCCTCAAGTGTTGTACTCCACTCGTCTTTGCCTAAACAATCATCACCTCCATTTCTCAGTAGCAATGTATCAATCTTATTCTCGTCTGGTACGAAACCATAATTCATTAGTAGTCCCAAGGAAGTCTCAACTCCGCTAGCACCATATGATATACTAATCTCTTTTCCTTTCTTAATTGGACGAGTCGCTCTGATAGAAAACCAGGCCTCATCTTTCTCTGGATCAATAAGATGGAGTTCTGCATTGGCATTATCCGAAGAATGATTGATCATATCAAGGTATGGAAGTAATACTCTGATTGACTTTTCAGCCGTCGATACTGCTCCCTCCTTGACGAGAGAATCATCTACACTAATCTTAATGGCAAATGATCGAGATGCTACAAGCCATGTTGCAAATTGTAATTCATCGAATGGTATGTTCGTACTTTCTGATAGTGCCGCAATCTGACTCTTTCGTTCATTTGCTTGTTTAACAATCATTGGGAATTCTAACTGTGTAATCTCTTCATCTGAATAGAAATCTGGTGTTGGCTGTAGATATGATATGATGTGAGTATGCAATTCATAATCTATCATAGAATTATATACATATGATATGCAGACTACTTACATCAAAGTTTGCCTCTCTCGTTGGCAATGTATCCAAATATGCTGCCCACATTTGACGTGCCTGTTCATTGTTTGCATACCACTGTAGAAAGTTAACTGCTCCATCAGCTACATTCATAGCTGTTTCACTCGTTGCATCATCACTATTTGGGTCAGTTAATGATAATGCTAAATCACTAGGGATTTTGCATACTATCTCTCCCTTTTTGAATGGTTTAGTAGCATACATTCCCCTGATACCAGTAGCCATATCATATCCTACCTCTGATCCTGCATCACTATCTAACCCCAATCCTTCTGATTTCCATTGTAGTAAAAAGTTGATAAGATTTGATGTTGTTATTGATTCATCTCTTGTATGTGTTGTTGCGACGGCATCATCCTTCTTTGCAAAACCTCCAGCAGATTTCCCTTGATTTGATACCTTCTTCCTTTTAGGAGAGCTCGATGATGATATTGCAAAAGAATGCACACAATGAGTACTTTGTGATAGCAATATTAGTACTGGTAAGATGAAGATTGTATTGGTGACACTAATCATTATTATATGTGATATTTGCAAATAAGTTGAAACCTAATAGCCACTGCCTTTCAATCAATGCAAAATAAGAAGTGACGTTTGACAGCGGGGTGTGGGTGCGATTGATGTTTTATGAGAGTGAAATCATGGCGAGTAAACGACGTTTAGTCATGATAGTACTGATATCACCTTTCACCATCAGTAATGGATTGACAATAAAGCAATGAATAAGTCGATCATACTTGCTATTGATGCAGGAAGTTCAAGTGTTCGATGTACTGGCTATGAATATCATGGAGATAACAAAGAGGATTCACAACACATCGATAATAATGACATCAATAATGATCCATCATCGTCTCCCCTTGTTATTGCAATGGATGGTATTAGTCATACAATATCAATGTCCGCTATCAACCCTAATACTGGATATATACACATACAACAAGTTCTATCTGCTATAGATGAATGTGTAGATGAAGTGTTATGTTTACTCCGGAGTACTGATAATAATAACACATCATCCAGTGATGGATATCAGATTATTGCTGTTGGCTTCTCCACCTTTGTGATGAACCTTGTTGGTGTTGATGTTAATGGTGATCCAGTTAGTGATGTAGCTACATGTAGCTATGCTTGCAATCGTGATGATGTAGTTAGAGAATGCCAAGCATTGAGAGAGTGAGTAATATTACATAATATGTGCATATCTTATGCATATGCATATGCATATCATATGCATACCTTTGAAGAGGATCACTCTGACTCAATCGTTCACTTGTATGCACAGTGATTTGGGTCCAGAAAAGTTAAGCGCAATGTATCAACGTACAGGCACACCTCTACATGTTTCATATGCACTACCGCAGCTACTTTCATTCTACAAGAATGATAGCAATGCAGAAATAGCGAAACAGATTGACAAGTGGCAAACGATATCATCAATATGCTTATATCGATGGTGTGGAAGGCCACAAAGTATCAAAATGCCAATTAGTTACAGTGAAGCATCATGGACTGGAATGCTAAACTTTCGTACAAGTACATGGGATGACGAGACTGTTGCTATCTTAAAATCATGTAGAGGTACTGCTCAACAACATAATCAATCAGAAGATGATGATTATCAAGATATTTTACCCCAACTAGTTGATTTTGACGAATCTCTTTTATTTCTAAGAAGTGGTATTCCTCAATACAATGACGATGGTAGTAATAACAACTATTGGGAACGATGGCCTGAGTTGCAGAAACCAACATTGCGTATGTTCTTAGGCATTGGAGATGGAGCAGCTGCAAATATAGGAAGCAAATGTGGCACTAGATCGTCAGAGTTTGATGTTCAAAGGATAGCCTGTACAATTGGTACATCAGCAGCAGCCCGTGTATGTCTACCACTCTCATTGACAGCCTCTGATGATGATAGTATCACAGTTCCTCCTGGATTATTCTGTTACCGAGTAAACAAAGATGTGATATTACTTGGCGGAGCCCTCACGGATGGAGGTAGCGTTGTTGAATGGGCTCGGAACTTGTTCAACTTACAATCTACTGAGTCATTTGAAACTTGCCTTGGTCAAGTCACCAGTATGTATGAGAGTCGTTCTTTTAGAACATCATCGTCGTCTAGATCTCTCACTATGGCCCCCTTCTTGACTGGAGAGAGAAGTACGGGATATCGAAGTGGCGCTAGGGGTTGTATTTCTGGTCTAACTCGAGAGACAACTTCTGTGGATATCATGTATTCGTGTCTTGAATCAGTGATATTGAGACTTTGCTGTATACTTCGTTTGGTTGAGAGTGTTTGCTCATCTCGTCATGACAAAGTTCTTGTTGCTAGCGGAAGTGCACTCGAGCGTAATACATTGTGGAGACAAATGTTAGCTGACTGTTCATCCATGAGTGTAGTTGTAGATGCTGAGGCAAATGAAGGTACGAGCAGAGGCATAGCAATGTTAATGGCATCCTCTATTCGTCAAGAGTGTTCAAACAATATGGACTTTTCAATAGAGGAGCGGCTTGCCATCAAGAGCGAGACAACTACAAATATACAAGCAAAACAATACTGGGAGGAGGCCAGTTCAACTCAAGAAAGTCTCATTGATTCAGTGATAGGCCCGTCCTCGTTTCATGAACATTAGATGCTCACAACTAAAATTGTTCTTTGTTCATAACCATACATAACTTATAAAGGTTTAGAAATTTGGTCCGGCTTTGGTTTAGGTTAGAGACAATAGTGTGTGTAGCTCAATCATGGCTTACAAGGCCTTTGCAGCTTCACTCAAGTAATTGTTGTTCAAGAGCCTTCATCTTTGAATCGATTGAAGGGTCTTTACCTTCCGACATTTCACACAAATATGATCTACGGATATGTCTACTACTTGTTCTTGTCCGTCGTCCACCTCTAGTAACGTCGCCATTCTCTTTCATCATTGCTTCAACTTGTTGTCTGGCAATGTATTCATGCCGAGCAATGGCTCTCAGATAAGGCAGGTAGTCAATGGATAGTGGACGATCCAACACCAAATCTCTCAACCAAATGTGACGTGTCTTCACTGCTACATCATCGTCATCATCATGACGAAGTCCAATATACCTGAATAGCAGTAAAAGTCAGTTGGGAACAATTAATTTCTAACTTTCAAAAGACACAAATTCACACACCACTTACCATCGCTTGCAATTAGCCACAGTGGTGTGCATAATACCAAGAGAAGTTGTAGCTAAATGACTTCTCCTCAAATGAAGCAATGGTGACATGTCCTTGGTGAAACCGTGTTTACGAGCGACATCGAGCCCTTGCTCAAGTAATGAGGGCAACGATGACATTGTTGCAGACACATTCGGATTTAGATAAAGGTCGTCTTCAGAAACAACACGAGTCGTTTGTAATGATTGAAAGAAAGGCAGTATTTCTTCAGCTTCATCATTCAATACACTCTTTGAATCTTCAGAGGGGATCTCCTCGGGCAACACATTGTTGTTATCTAAGAGTCCAAGTCCTCGAGAATGTAGTTCAGAGTAAGAGAGTAGTTGACGATCTCTTTGCATGTTGGGGTATGTGACATACGAATCGCTACATCCAAAGAAGAAGCCAGTTTCATTCACTCCTGAAGAGTAGAGTGTCTCAAAGCTTGGTCTGTATAAAAGAGAAGAGTAAAGATAAATGAGAATGGTGTGAACTCAAGTAAACTGTCACCAAACAATACAATACTTACGGCTTCTTGTTCTTTGCTTTGCTAAGCTTATCAATTGTTGGGTCTGTGGTAGAATAAGATGGATCGATCGCGTGTGAACCAAAGCCTTCCACTGCACCAGACAAAGACGGAATTGCCAGTGAAGAGATTGAGTCTTCTATCAGTATGGCATCACTCAAACGGGCCAATTCATCTGCAAAGTTGTTGACATCAATCAAAGGCAGGGGATTGGCGTCAGTGGGCTTCAGAGCTTCTCTACTGGGCTCCTTGCTATGGCATTCTACTTTTGCAATTGCCTCGTCCAACAAGGTCTGAGGATCAACATCTTTGTCCTCCGTCTCACTCTCTTTGTTGTCATGTTTATCTTCCATCTTCTCTGTTGAAGTGACAGTTTCTTGGTTTATATCATCCAAGGGCTGGTCATCTTCTTCACTCTCTGATTCGATCACCTTCGTCTTGGGACCTGAATTGGCATCAAATTCTTCCTCGTCAGATGACGACATTAGTCCATCATTATTATCGGCCATGTTCTTTTGTGCCTTCTTTTGAGCATTCAATCTACGAGCCAAGTCATCTTTTGATGCTCTTGCTTCCCAATCATCATCTCTAAGTTGAATATCGTATTCAACATTCCAGCTATTAGATTTGGTACCAAATGCGCCAAGGTGTGAGTTTGAATCGAGAAGAAGTCCATTACTAGACTTCTTGTAGACTACAATTTCTGCAAACTTGCAAGTCAAGCAATCAATATTCTTTGAACCTTCTATTTCGTATCTTATATCTTTTGAGACACCTCTTGGTATCACACAAGGTGGGCAGACAGCAATAATATGAGTGTCACTAACCACACGAAAGTGACTGCACTCTTTACCTCCAATGAATACATTTGCTGGCTCGACCATTTCACTGGATTGAGCAGGGAAGGATGTGGATGAAAATCCTTTTCCAGTGATTGTAATGAGCGTATGCTTATCCCTCGGTACAAGTTTCGGCTCGACATTTGAAACTAACGGTCTATCCTCCTCAATCACCACGTACGACATATTAGAAGAACAGTTTGCATTTGGTTGCAGTCCAAAGTTGTTCATGTCAACTTTGGCGTTGTTACTGCTTGCCTGAGACTTTGCAAATAGTTGCATTGTATTTAGAATCTTTCTCATATCACAATGGCAAACCTCTGCAATCAATGATAATCTTTTCAACTTCTCCTCTAGACTAATATCATTGAAGCTCATACCCTCCGACTTGGACACTTGAGCCATTTTGATACTGCATTCTTGAGGAAGAGGACGTTCGAGCGTGATATACTTGAACCGAAAGTTGCTCAGCTCGGCTGGTACTGATGTGGCAGTTAGGACGATTGGGCATTTAGCCTTCTGGGCGACTTGAGCAAGTGCTGGCCAAAAGGCTGTATCTTCATCAAAGAGTAGATCCACTGAGAACACATATAGTATAAATGATGCAGGGTGAGAATAAAGAATAATTGACATAGGAAATGCAAGGGTCAAGAACACGAGCAAGATGTACACCTAAGTAGTACTCACCCTCGTCAATCAAAATAATGGTAAGAGAATGACTCTCTCTGACCGATTCTTCATCACTGTCAAAGTAGTCATCACTATCCTCAAGATCATTAGTCGTATCCTCATTTCCAAAGAAGCCCCCTCCTCCTTTCTCGCTCTGCGTTTTCTTCTTCGACATGGCCAATGAAGAATGACTTTGTGTGGTCTCTTGGATAGCACGCTTCAACGCTGCTCCACTTCGCTGTTCTGAAGAATTGATTTCAATTACTACACAATCGGATTGTTCAGCTACGGCATGAACCAAACTTGTCTTTCCCGAACCTGTAGGGCCAGAAATAAGGAATAGATTCTCAAGTCCTCCGTCATCCAAAAATGAATCATCAGAATCATAACCCGATTTCTTCTTCTTCCTTCGTTTCTTCTTACGTTTCACTTGACCCAGGGACTGTACGGACTTGTGACGACGTACCTTCCACTCCTCGACAAAGTGAAGCAGTTTCTTAGATTGTTCCTTGTTACTATCCCCAAGAACATCGTCGGGAATTGACGTCATGGAGTGTTTATCCACCCAAAGTTGACTGTTATCGACCTCGGTATCAGAGTCGTCGTCACTCTTCTTACTGCTGTTGTCTTGATTGAAGACTGTAGATAGCAAGTCAAATGTAGAGCTCCCTTCAGAATTAGTCGAACCATCGATATCTTTATATAGACCGGATAAGTGATGAGCAGCCTCGTCGGTCGAAGTAGAGGGAGAAAGGTCAGGTTTCAAATGTTGATACCTCGGTGTGGTCCTCAGAACTTGTAATGACTTGCCATCAGTTTCCATCTTGTCAGCGGAATCACCGTCAATATCATTTGATACAATATGAGATGGACAAGGAAATCGCACGGCAGGAATACCCTTTACCACTTCTTGAGAAAATGTACCAGATGAAGATGTGTCACCTTTTGATTTACCCGACAGAGATGATAATGCACTTGACTTAGTATCATCAGGTTCCTTACTGACCCCGGCCTTATTATTGAACTTCATTAGACGTAACTCATCCCGTTTCTTTTGTCGTTCACGTTCCTCGGCAGCTTTCTTCTTCCTCTGAGCAAAGAAGTCTGCAGCTTGATGTTCTGCCACATCCTTCTTGGATAGAAAATTCTTATTCTGCTGCTTCTTCTTCTTTGTGGTGACCTTCTTCTTTGGTTTATCTACATACTCGACGGAGTCGTCTGAATCGTCGCTATCACTACTGGAACTGTCAATATCCATAACTTCTAGTTGTTTAGCCTTTTTCTTCGTGCCACCAGACGGTTTACCACCCTTTTTATTACCCAGTGTAAGCTGCTGTTTCTTCTTGGCTTTACCATCATCCACCTTATCCCCGGCACGTTTCTTCTTATTCCGTTGTGCTGCCTGCTTCTCGACGGCTACGTGTTCATCATACTCTGCCTTGCTAACTCCGGGGATAACATCATCTTTAGATCCCTTAACTGAAGTTGATGTTTTGGACGAAGCCTTTTTGGGAAGGAAGATTGATGCAAGTTGCCCTCCACCACCTTTTGAATCGCCCTTCTTCTTTGTCTTGGATGATATCTTGCCATCTAACTTCTTTGAGGATGATTTATCGGATTTAGTTGCAGTTGTTTTGCCCTTCTTTAACTTCTTCGTGGTGGTATTAGATGTGTCATCACAAGGTGTGTTATTATCCTTTAGGGCAGAAGGTTTAGATGCTACACCACCGTTGCCAGTAGCTGCAGAAGTGGAAGAATTATCCCTCACACGTTTGGATTTACGTCTACCCGACTGCTGTTTATCCCTAGCTGCACCGTCAACATTATCCATTTCAGGTTCACTCATGTCTAAAATTTCAGTGGGTGATATTTTCCTCTGCTTCTTACTAACTCCAGTTGCAACTGATGATGCTGCCGATTTATTACTGTCATTAGCGCTTGTTTTATTTGCTACTCTTGCCCTCGCTGCGGCAAGTGCCGCGGCCCCGTCTTTTGATAAAGATGGTGCATGTATAGACTTATCTTTTTTATCATCAGTTGGTGCACCTTCTTCATTTTCTTCTAAATCATTAGAATCGTTAGATGTACATCTATCTGATATCATATTGGTATCGCCATCATCATTTTCATCCTCGCTGCTATCATGATCAGTATCCTCTTCTTCCTCATCGTCTTCAATAGTAGATGAACGAGACAGTGTAGGTGAAGGCCCATGACAATTTTTCTCATGTTCACATGCCTCATTAAAATCTAAAAACCATTTAACCTTGCATACATCACATATCCAACGTTTTTGCAACACTTTAGTACTAGTATTAGCACCGGTAGTAGTAGTATTTGCAGTAGTTGTAGTGGGTGGAGGGTCGGTAGTAGTGGTCATTGTATTTATTGAAGGTGCATGTGATATGCTTTCGCTCATAGTAATATTTTGCTATGTTGTCTAGAAAATTGCACAGTGTGGTATATGTTGATTCGATAGTATAACAACCTACGCCTCTCAATGGTACCCTTTGTGTCTCTTACACTACTTTCAATATATAGAGGACTATCGAAACAACTTAATCCACCATCACACTCTCATAACTCATAAGTGTTTGTATGAAACTTATTATTACATAAGGAAATAAACTTCAAATGATAAAAGTTCCAGCTTCGATGAACAAGAAAGAACATACTTGATGCCACCCAAAACTTCACACCACATGAGTTTTGGCACTAAATCCACTGTAATGCCTTCAATATTTGGTGTAGGAGATGAACCAATAGACAAATATGATCTCCTGTACATCAATTATTTATTTCTAATGACAAACTTGGCTAATATTGTCCAGATGCATCATGAATGAACAAGAAAACACCAAAAACACCAATATTGGGCATGTATCAGTATCAGATGGATGGAGATGTAACAGTGGTATGAAATCACAAAGTATCATATATAATGATCATCCAACATTATTTAGGTATATAAGAAGATGATAAACACTCAAAACAAATTTGTAAGGCCTACTAAAACACATTTGAAACCACTTGTTAGCACTTAGTTGTCAAAAACTCAAAAACAAGCTAACAATTTGGTTGTGTACTCATTAGATGCAATCACCAAAACATACAAAAATTGCTCATTCCTCATAGAATGTGTATATAAAAGAACAGTTCTACTACTAGTAACAGTGAGATAGTAATACCCTTTATCCTCTTTTTAACCACATGTAAGAAACTTTTCAATTTCAGAAATATTTGAAATGATCAAGCCATTTTTGATTTGTACGTTTGGGTGGCAACCACTACCTTGTTGTGCTCTATTTTCCTGCCAGTGCTTGTCAAAGCCATCCCATGTATAGTAAGGACTTAAGAGATTTGTGGCCACTTGTTGGCGGTTCTCTTGCCTCAGATTGGGTCAGAGTATTTTCGAAATCGAACCGGCTGTCCAACAATGATGTATCACCTAAACGTGGAGGTATACAACCACTCTCCTTCTTGTATATTAGTAATTCCTTTATGTATATGTATATAAAAGACCAATGGGCACTGTCAG
>Ga0214479_101244_pt1 | contig 10673 bp, 5 predicted proteins | sample M1_20Mar14CPVII9_5_FD_165054 | JGI IMG/M metagenome (GOLD analysis project Ga0214479, IMG submission 165054) | Marine eukaryotic communities from Monterey Bay, California, United States - M1_20Mar14CPVII9sort6BwellE14 | ecosystem: Environmental > Aquatic > Marine > Unclassified | place: USA...
AGACGATAAGAGATTCATATAAGAGACTATCACGCTTGCTTCATCCTGATAAACGTCCTCCCGGTAAAGAAAGAGACGATGCTCAGGAATTGTTCATTGAACTGCAACATGCATGTAAGTATTATACTAATGCATATTTGATATGCAAAAATGCGTATGATATGCACAATTCTAATGCTGTATTCTCATACTCTATCAAGATGAAATTCTAGTAGATCCTGCACTACGGCAAGCATATGACGAGTTTGGTTTTACAGCAGTAGACGTAGTACGTCATAATCGGTACAGCGAGGACTCTTTATATCAACATCTATCAACACTTCATGACGAAGGAAAGGAGAGAGAAGCATTAGCAATACTCATAATAGTATTGGAAGATAAGAAACGAAAGCAGAGTCTCAAAGAATGGGACTTTAATGCTAATATAGATGTTCATATGCATGCTTGCAACTCAGATGGTGGTGGTATGATGGATGATTGGCCAGACGTTACCTCAACTAATGTATCATTAACTGCATCTGTACCCATTCCTACACAAACGACAACATCAGCACAACCAACAGCAGATGACAACAGTAATGAAAACCAAATATCTACAAAGAAACAAAAGATAAAACTCAATATAGGAGGACATTCAAGTCTCGATAAGGGATTGGGATCAACTCAAGGTCTCCTATCTGCAACATACCAACCTGTTGATCAAACAACCATTACATCAGATCTCGCTTTCGGAAGAAAACAGATAGAAACGTCAATATCTACATCTACTCAGTTAGTCAATGGTACCGGTCTCTCTGCTAAAGTCACACGTCAATATGATCCTACTAGTAACAAAGATGGAAATATTGGCTTTGGTTTCTCATCTAATAGATCTCTTAGCTTGTGGCAAGGTCGAGGTGTTCATGCAATGTTTGCTTTGGGTTTAATAACATCAAGCCTAACAATGCAATATGGTGTATTATCTGCAACGACTTGGGGATTCAACTCTACAACAAACAGAGATGAATCGGACAAACCTTTGCCTCGCCTATCTGCAAAGCTAACTCTTGGCTCACAATTCCCTTTTGAATGTAGCATAGACCAGTCACACCTGTCTGATTCTCCATATAGATCAGGTCGGGCATCTGTATCTTGGTCACCAATACAAGGGTACAAATTGAAGGCAATGTTATCTCGAAAGATACCACTAAGACAATGCAAGCATCATGATAGTGAATTTGCTTCCAATCTTGTGCTTGGTGTTGAACATACAGGGTTTAGTGGACTCAAATGGATAATTCGATATCAACGACCGGAAGGTTTGTCAATCAAGATACCGGTGGTTATTTGTAGCTTCTTATCGCCAGTATATTGGAATCGAGTTATCTTTGTCTCTGCTTCTTCAATTTTATTGGATGAGGTAATAGGACTGGCAGTCAGTAACTCATCATCAGAAGAGATCATAGATGTGGAGTCTGATACTGAGAAGATGCACAAGAAAGTATCGAAAAAGATGCTCACTTGTCAAAATGAAAAGAAATGGTTGAGTTCTTCTCAATCGAAACTAGCTGCAGAGAGACAGCAGTCTTTCATGATACCTGTTGCAAAGATGAAGAGACATCGAGAAGAGTCTATTAATGGATTGGTCATTATGAAAGCTACATATTCGTCACCCAGGACATCAGTGGATGTTACGCATCAACTCCAATTTTATGTCAACGAAAGCAAATTGTATCTACCACCATCATCAAAAAGCTTACTTATGGGCTTTTATGAGTTGGTGGATGGGAGTATAAATCAACTTTTTATGAAGCAAAGCAAATCAAGCGATTCTGTATATGATGTGATTTATCAATGGATATACAAGATAAACACCTGGCTTAACCGTCTTGGAATGGGAGGAGTAGATACTATGGTCAAGGAGGAAGCTAACAGAGCGGAAGAAATTCATCAAGTTACTCTATCAGTAAGATATAGATATAGAAAGGAAGTATTTGAAACAAAAATTAGTGATACCGAGTCCTTGAATTTACCAAGCAATGGTGCCAACAAGCTGGGAGAGAGTGATATTGTGACTTGATTAAACCTGTGATACCTTAATTCACAAAGTAGTAATAATACAATATCTTAAACTCTTATCAATACACGTGCTACTTCTTGAAGATAGTGTACACCCCATCATTTGAAACTTCCAACTTCTCTTCTTTGCATAGTCGCTGTAAAAACACTGCCAATTGCTGTGGAGTCTTGTCATACTTGTGATCCGAGCCAGCTACAAATGTCTTGAGATTTGAATGAATTCTTTCCAAATTAAGTTGCTTTAAGTTGGAAAGCATGCCGAAGATGTATGATTCGTACACTTTCATTTCCTCTTCGGCATGTGCACCAAGGGAAACAGCTCCTTCTTCGTCTTCCTCTTCTTGTTGGAAGCTCTGATCAAGAGCATCAGCCTCACTAGCAGATATCAAAGTGTAGAGAACATCATCTCCTCTACGCTTGGAATGTAATACTCGTTGATTCACCCAAAATCCCATTCTTTTACGAACAACGTCCTCTGGCATTTCAGTCTGCATGGATAAATCGCTAGCCGTCCACTTAGGCGTATCTTCGAAATAATGAAGAAGAGTTGCTTGGGCTGGAGTACAGGACACCTCCTTGGTATGAGAGACGAGCTCTCCGTCCTCATCGTGTTCATATGCTTCCACCTCAAGTTCAACTGACCCCAATTGTTTCATCCAGACTAGTCGACGTGGATTCTTGAGCCTCGAGTACTCCCAACTAAACTCATCCAGCTTACGCTCGATACTTGGATGATATTTAATATCTTCTCTTTGAAGTGTTGGCCAAAAGATGTGTGATACAATAGTGGCATCCACTGCTGGAGGACTGTCTTGGCTTGGTCTGACTCGAGATTCGAGTGTGGATTGAATATTTGTGTGGATACGTTTTGAATCATCCACATCCTTGATCATAACTTCACATTGTCGTAATGACTGTTCACCAAATCGTAACTTGAGTAGTTCCAAATTGTGAACCTCCTTATCAGTATCGTATTCCAAATTACTCAATAGTTTATCAGCAAGCATGATTCGATATTCATTGACAAACAAATCTTTACTGCCGTAAATCCCCACAAGCATGGCTAATATATCTCCAGACCGGACGGAGCTAGATGATACCCTACCCACTTGACCAGTTAAAACGCCTCTTCTCTTGAGTATTGAAGGAGGAGGTTTCCAATCAAAAGTAGGTGGTTCTTCATCATCTTCTTCATCCAGTTGTGATTCCTCAAGTGGCTTTGCATCCTGTCTTCGTAACTCTTCGTATAGTTCTCCACCGTTTTCTTCATCCGTCAAGCTAGTAATGATGCATCGGATGGTATCTGATCTACCCTTCAAGTAGTCACGGACAGGCTGAGTCACCACCTGGAGAAGCTCCCCGCTTGGATCCATCTCCCGTAATACCTTGATGGTGTTAATATACACTTCAATAATCTGATTTGTTTCGGCACCAGGATGTAGCAACCTTGCCAGTAATGCCTTTCTCCATTCATCCGCTAACTGCTGATACCACAATCTACCAGTACGATCAAGAGCTACAGTCAACTCCTTCACAGCCGGTAAAGAATCTGGATATTCAGTAACAAGATCGAACAACTCCTTCATGCGTACATTCACAAAGCATTCCGAAGCTGCATATTCAAGTTGTGCCTCCCATTGATCTTTTACGAATGTTTCACTTCCCACAACTAAGAATGTCCATGGTAATAATACTGTATTCTTCCATTGTAATACACGTTCAAGTATACCCTCTTCTTCGAAATTACCAGCAACTAAACCATTGATCACTCTCATGGTGACTGAGTGTAAAGCTTCCCGAAATGGTCTACGGAGTTGAATTGGCACCCATCCCAATATAGCAAGTGATTTATATAATTCATCTTCTTGTTGAAGAAGTTGAATATCTTGTTCATTATTTTCTTCTACTTCATCTTCTATATCCATAGAATCATCTAAATTATTATCCTTCTCCCATAATCGTTGACGTGCAGAGAGTAGTGCTTCAAACAAATGTTGAAAATCATCCAAGAATGATGCCGATGCCTTTGCAAATATACTTGCTGCGAGACGTCTTCTTTGTTCATCGATATTGTTACTATTATTTTGAAGATAGTTTGATAATTTTAACAACCTTTGGGGTAGACTCTTCCATGATGATGTATCATTATTTTGTGTACTGTCTATGGCAAAGAAGTCTCGTGCTAATGCAGTAGTTGGACGGTTTTGCAAGGATTTTGCACGTTCCATTGCTAAAGCTACTCGCCTTTCATACAATTGCTGATAGGATGCTGTAGTTGTCGCCATTGTCAAATTATTGTTATGTCCAAGGTAATTGAGGTATGTAAGTTTTTCATAAAAAAAATAGAGACAAACTTTGAAGACCTTAACTGTAGTTAAATACTGCTGCCGATATAAATCTGAGCACACTATTCGAAAGGTCGTTAAAAACTGATCTAAAGATAATATTACCAATATACTGGAGAAACCACGGCAGTATAAAAACATACAAGTTCAACACAACACAAATTATGGTGCACACTCAAAACTCTCAACTCTCATAAAAATCACTGGCCTACATGTGTAATGTATTCCTCACTGGCATCGTAGGGACGGCGATATTACGATACCTCTTCGGCGGCTATTATACTTAAGAGGGCCAAATACCGTCAGTATATCGGTAGTATTGTGTGGTGGATACGCTAGGGTAGGTGGCGCTCGTTCAACGGCAGGAATTTTGCAGGTCATTGCAATACACACACAACACAAAAGCTATCTTTGACTTTGAGAACACAAACCTGCACAAACTAAATTATTATTATGGGTAACAATAGTAAACAAACGACATATATTGTCATTGGCTTGGCGGCTATTAGTACAGCTGTAGCTCTTTGGTATATGTCATCAAAAAATACTGATGCCATTAGCAGTAATACAAAGAAGTCCAAAAAGAGTAAGAAGAAGAAGTCAAAGTCAAAAGATACAGATGCCGACTCTGGAATTACACCGACCAAATCCAATGTTAATAGTAACACCCGAACATCTAATACCTCATCAGCCTCCTCAGCATCTGCTAAAACTGCTGCAACATCATCTTCATCCACCGCCGATGAAGACAAGGCATTACACCGCAAGATTGAAGAAATCGATCGTAAAGGTAAAGCATACTTTAAGGAGAAGAAGTTTATGGAGGCAGCTGAAACATTCACAGAGGCATTAGATTTAATCGAAGAAAAACGTCCATCTGGCGGTAGTAACAATAAATCAACTTCTGATAATGATTCATCATCAACGAAATCATCACTTACTCGTCAAATTATTACACTCACCAATAATCGCAGTGCCATGTATGAAAAGGCACAATTCCCAGACTTGGCATTATCAGATTGTGATGCAGTATTAGATCTTGACCCGACACATGCCAAGGCACGGACACGTCGATTACGTATCCTTGAATCTCAAAAACGACATACCGAGGCATTAGTTGAGGTATGTGCACTACAACTCAAATACATGAATGACAATCGAGACAAGCTGCGGTTAGGATTACCACCCACGGGTAATCCTCCAGTAGCACAGAGTAAGATTGAAGAACTTGTTACATTAATCCAACCGGAGGAAATGAAACGTGCACAGGATGCAATGTCTGCCAAGAGTGTCGATAAACGTGAATTACCAAGTGTATATACTATTACACAATTACTAAAGTCTTTTAGTGGGTATAATAAATGGATGGGTGATGCTGCCAAGGGTGGGACTGTGGCCAAGTTTACTTCTCAAATTGAGGATATGTTAGATGGCGTGCCACGCAAAAGCATGGAGGCATTTGCTGATAGTAATGCGACCAAGGCAACATTACTTTTGCACAGGGGAAGACGGTATGCATTTGAAAAAGAGTTTGCCAAGGCTGTGAAAGATTTTGATGATGCATACGTATTAGTCGAAGATGTGAATGGGAGTGGTGAAGGTGATCACGAAGAGATTAAGAAGGCAATTGTCAAGGCGATGGAAAGTGATGATTATGCACGTTTATTGGAATGGACAGGCATGTGCAAACACTTGAGATATGAGCTCAAGGGAGCTCTTGATTGCTATGAGCGTTGTTCAGAGTTGGAACCCGAGAATACTGAACTAATGGTAAAGCGTGCTGGTGTAAAAATGGATGCATCGAAACATGACGAGGCGGAGAAACTCTTTGCAGATGCCCTTGCGATTAATCCCACTGCTTCCGATGCATTATTACATCGAGCAAACTTACGTTTGTTGCAACAACGAGTTGCCGAGTCACAAACAGATCTCGAGACCTGCATTCGCTTATATCCAAACAATATGTTGGCAAGGTTGCGTCTTGCTACGGTATACATGGCCAAGGAAGACATGGATGGCGCGAGACGTATGCTTGATCAAGCGGAGGAGTACGATCCCGACTCATCCGAGGTACATTGTTATCGTGGTGAGCTTCACTTTGCCCGAGGCGAATTTGCCAATGCAAAGGAAGAGTTTGAAAAGGCCATGACTTGTGACCCGTACAATCCCACTCCGTATGTAAACGCTTCATTGGCCGTGGTTAATACTCCGCCAACAAATGGGTCGAATATACCCGATTTTGCTCAAGCCGTAAAGTTGTTAGAAAAGGCAATTGAAGTCGATCCAATGATGCACGGTGCATATGTCCAACTTGGACAAATGAAGTTGAGCATGGCTACTGATTTGTCAAGAGCCAAGGAGGTTGTAGACTTGTATGATAAAGGATTAGAGTATTGTCGTACACCAGAGGAGCTGAAGGATATTTGCAGTATGAGAATATTAACTGTTGCGCAGATTGATGCGGCCAATGCCTTGAAGATGCAGACATTGAATATGCAGTAAGTAGTGCAATAGAGGAGAGATAGAGAGACAGAGAAAAGAGAAAAGGGTGAAGTGGTTGTGGAAGATAAGAAGGAGAGCAGTTTTTCTTTATTACTACAATAAGAACTATGCAATCTTAAACTAAGATGTGTATAAACTTGAAGTCTTTGCCGCTGATTTGAAGAACGTCTCGTATCATCACATTGAGATTGCCAGCAACAGTACATGCTGTGCATCTATCCATTTCATTCATTTCATAATCAGCTTAGTGGTATCCTATACGGTATCCTCTACACTATCCAGTAACCGTCTGTTTACATGATAGTTGAGGTGGTTATCTCCTCTTTGTAGAGACCAATAATATCTTGTGGTAACGAGGTAGTGGATATCGAAGTTTGTTATCAAGGGTCTGCGTGATGTGAGGCTGTTGTGCTTGTGATCAAAGCGATAAAAAACATCATCTTTAGTCTTTCACCACTTTCAATCAAGTGCACCATATTATTATTATATTGATTTATCTGGTGCACCATTACTAATAATATTATTGGTACCAATACGTACTTACTTTAACAACCAACAAACATCATGACAAAAGCATTTTGTCATCTCATCTTGCACTATTCTGTAGCAAGATTATCATGGAAGACAATTAAATCACTCCGACGTACTCGTCATTTACATACGAACAAACAAAACGATTACTCAACACCCGAGTATGAAATATTACAGGGATGGACTATATTGGCATTTCATACACTTTATGTTTCATTGGGAGTTGAATATATGGTTAGATTTATTGTACCATTTTACTTTCATTTAAAAATGATTGGTTTACTATTAACATTTGTATTACCAAGTTGGGGTGGTAGAAATGGTAGTAGTGGTACAGGTTCCGAGTATGGATTATCACCAGTGATATCCTATTTATTTGATTATGTGATTGTGCCTGGAATTCATAAAATTCATGAATTGATGGATAATGACCCAAAAGGATATGCTAAAAAGCAATTAGCTAAGCTGCCATTGTTAGTAATAGATTTGTTTATTGCCCCGGGCATATTTACAACTGACGAACAAAAGCTGTATGCACGAGATAGGATTAGTAATGTCAGTATGGAGAAGGAAGAAGATAACTGGGAAGATAAATATGATAGTATACCTCCACCAGAAGCATTTATACAACATGATACTATCGACATCAATCCATTAGATGAACAACCAACATCAAGAGAAAGCAAACCTGAGTTACAATCTGATGCATCAGATGAATTATTCGATGCCTCTATGAAACTAGAAGATGAACAACCTATATCGTATGGAACAAAAGATGATACAGAAGAATCAATAGAAGAACAGTCAGAATCATTTAGGAATGTATCATTTATCCAGGATTCATTTACAAGAAGATATGAAGAACAAAAAGCAAAAGAAAGTAAGCAACAACCTGATGACAACGAAACCATACCCACAACCCCACAAAGGAAACAAGCTGAATCTACCCTATTCGAAAATAAAGAGGCCACACCAACTCGACGATCACGTTTGTCATCCTTGACACATAGCTCAATCTTGTCTCCAGCGATGAAGAGTAGGTTGGCATCATCAGCTAGAAAGCTAAAGAGATTCTCTCAAGAGCATGCTGCAACTTTGAGCCCAAAGAGAAGACATAGAAAAGAATACGAATCACTGGATGAAACAAAACTAGCAGATTCAACATCAGATGGCATTATTGAACCACCTCAGATAGTACATTTAGATGAAAACGAAGCACAGACATCAAGACGAACCACTCGCAGGAAAAGACGCGAACGGCTATCATTTGGAGATCATTTCAGAGAACTTGTTACCGGGGATGCCAATATTAGAGTACGAGATCACTTGTTTGATTTAGAGACGGACCTGCCATCATCTCCTCGTAAACCAATATCGCCTTCACGAAGAAGAACTCGCACATCGACCAGAGATAAAGATATGAACCTATCTCCAAATATCACAACAAGGACACAAAGAAGAAGTACACGTTTAGCTACAAAGAATCGTCAAAAAGATCTAATCTAAACAAAGTGTTCTTCTATTATTTAGTTAATGTTACCAATTTTCCGTCAATCTTCATCTTCTTGTTGTCGACTACACATTCCTGCAGTAGTTTTTTCATCTTCTTCTTTCCACTTTTATCAGCCTTGAACGCCAAAGATTCATGTATCTGTTTTCTCAAAGCTTTGAACTTGATCTGTTTATTTGGTGCCTTCTTCAATACCTTCTTTATTGCTTTTGTGATGATTTTCTTTGAGGGCAGTTCAGAAGTTGTACCACTTATACTCTCTGAAGATTCATCATCAGATGATTCAGAGACAGGCTTTGTCTTCTTTTTCTTCTCTTCTACTTGTTTCTCTTTCTGTTGTTGTTGCTCCTTCTTTCTCTTTGCTTCCTCTTCTTCCTTAGCTTGTCTATCTTTCGCTCTAACTTCAACTAATAGCGCCCATATTTCAGTCTTTACTTTCTCACTGCATCTTAAAGAGTTATTGGTGAAGTTACGAAACTTCTTCTCCTGTCTAGGGACATTTTCACACATTGTTAATTGATTCATATATGACTTTATAGATTGAGGGGCAATATCGGCTGCAGTTTGAATTGTATTTGACCAAGCCTCTTGTGGCGTGAGCTTTTTACCCCGTTGTTGTTGACCACGATGTCCTGTACCACTTTCATCTAGTTTCCGCGACCCCCGATATATTGTCTTTTCATAACGCTCTGCTTCGGAGATGCAAGATGTATGGTTTCGATAGTCATCTGTTGTTGTTGCGTGGTATGAAATGAACATGCGTGAAGTTAGATTATGACTATCAATAGGTTACAGTGAATGTTTTGTATTCATTCCAAGTTCATCAGAGTTTAATTAAAACATTTGTTTGCTTCCATGGATGTAATGTGATTATCCAATCAAGCAAAGAGGGTTTTATGCATCATTTGACCTTGAATATAATGTTATGCAGATATGACATCATATGCAGATGCATAATATCATATTGCATATGATACATACAATATACTGACATATCATATGCACATATTTATACAAATATAAAATAAAGGGTCACATACCTCCAGGAAATGATTGTGAACAGCTGAAGTAGTGACAAAGATTGAGTTTCGAAGTTAGATAGATGCATAAAATATTGTGATGTGCATATCATATGCATAAACTTGGTTCTAAAATATAGAAAACTTACTCAACACTGCAGTATAGTACAGTAAGAAGTAAACAATAGGAATAAATAAAGATAGAAATATATGAGATACGACACATAATATCGTACTTAAATCAATACAACATTAATGTAAACATCAAACATACCAACTAACTGAATAACATTGACGGCACTTGGCGGCATGAGCATCAACTTTGCTCTTCTTAAAAGTGTCACCGCATCCGTCACAGCAAAAGAAGACCATCGTTGCAAATCCTCTGTTAATCTAAGACTGATGATGATAATCTGATTGAAGCGCTCTATAAATTATGTATGTAGGTAGATATTGAGAATGATAATGATTGGTGGTTGTGAGGAGATGTAGGTTTAGTTAGCTAACCACTATGAGAGTGGAACACCAACTCATTCATTTGCTTTTGTGTGTCACAAAATCGGCTTCCCTATAAAGCTTATGCATTAGGCCGGTATCCTCAAAAACTGGGGCCGGGCGTAGTAAAAATGAGGCAAAATCACTAACAAATCTGAAATATGAAGGTCTTACAATCGTCGAATTATAGAAGTGGAGACATCCTATCCGATG
>Ga0214479_101246_pt1 | contig 10641 bp, 7 predicted proteins | sample M1_20Mar14CPVII9_5_FD_165054 | JGI IMG/M metagenome (GOLD analysis project Ga0214479, IMG submission 165054) | Marine eukaryotic communities from Monterey Bay, California, United States - M1_20Mar14CPVII9sort6BwellE14 | ecosystem: Environmental > Aquatic > Marine > Unclassified | place: USA...
CTGTATCAAAAGACTTTTATCGACTAACATCGAATAAAATTGGTGATGTGACAGATACATTTGAACATTATTCGCCACCAAGTCATACTTGGATTATGAAAGGCAAAGGACAGATGGGATCACAGACTGATATATTTAATACTCAAGATATCATCTATTATGCATCTACTGAAATGCAAGGATCTACAGAAACGGAGAGAAAGGATTTTGATATAAGAATTAATGTCCAACCTAATAGTCCGGATAGTCCTAATGAGAATCATAGATCTGGCTTGATGGTTCGGGGATCTTTGAATCAAGGTGCTCGAAACTTCGCTCTTATGTTTCAAGGGAATCAACTTCAAACCTCTTACCGGGACAACACAAGAACAGGCAGACCCTTAACAAAACTTTGTGGAGATAAAATTCCAGTTGAGGAAGGTATTTGGTTGAGAATAACTCGATTTAGGACAATTTATAGGTCGTGGTACAGCACACAAACTAATCCAAGCTCGAAAGAAAGCTGGAAAGAACTTTGCCACTATCAATTTAGTCGTGATGATGATTGGGATGATTATATGGTTTCTAGACCTGTTCACATTGGAATTGCTATAGGATCAGGGAGGAATGATGTTTTTGTGGGCAGAAATTTCACAATATATGGAAATTGTGAATCAAATGAATGTATTGGTGATGATGGTTATCCAGCAATAGGAACTCCACCTGAACAGATAATGATTGAAGGGTATACATCATACAACCAACGTATTTGTAATAACGACAACCAGTTCTTCGAGGTTGATGGATTTGGAGAGCAGGAGCTGCTTGAAAATGACTTCATTCGCATTTCAGACATTGTAGGGTGTGCTTCCGAATGTGATGCTCAAGAGGACTGTACATCGTTTGACTTCTTTGGCAACTCCTGTCGACTATCATCATCATGTGATCACTATTCGCTAACAGACCCGAACCCTGCAAGTATCTGGTACTTTAAACTCATTCCACCACCCGGATATGAGTACTTTGAGTCCGTAAAGTGTAGTGATTCTGGTGATTTAAACATTACAAACACCAACACATTACAGGAATGTGCGAATCTATGCAGTGAAGATCATCGATGTGTCAGTGTAGCATATCAAAAGAAGGGTAGTACACAGTGCTTACTCTCGTTAACTTGCACTGACTATGACGACATGGTAGATGATGAAGACGGTTGGAATTCATATGTCAAGGAACTACTAGATGCTCTAGATGAAGATACTTGCCGATTCTTGCCATATGCTCAATCTGAGGTGCGTTCTTAATGCTTGTGTTGTTTGTTTTATACTTTGATATCTTACACTCTGCTGTTACAACAATCATAAAAGGCATACTGCGAAGACACAGGCGGTAGATTATGCACAAAGGAAGAGCTTGAGCACGAATGTGCCGCCTTTATGGGATGTAGCTTTGATTCGTCTGCTGTTTGGACATCAACCGAGGCGAAGCCTATAGAATGTCCAGCTACTTCCTTTGAAACCTGTGGCAATTTCATAACAGCACTTGATCATTTATATGAGGCTCGTAACAAGACGATATTCCCTGAAGCGAATCCAATGCGTAAGAATAAGGACCAAGTTGCAATAGAAGACTTTGGTGAAGGCAATCCACACTTTGATAATGTTGTCTTTCCTACCAAATATGTATGGAAGTTGGACGAGCGTGGAATATCTAGCATTGATAACTCAACGACTTATCGATATGGATATGACTCAGTTTTATCCTCAAACCCTGAAGATCACTTTTGTGCTGCTGGCCTTGGACCACCTTCGGTTCTGATGGGGGCATGTGATGCAACGATGAGTTTTCTCTTGGGTAATACAGTATCAACAGGTCTCGTTTGGTCTACTTCGAAGGCTGTCAATGGTAAGTGGGAGAATATTACGTACATCATATGCTCTCTTCTAGATTGTTAAAACATCTCAAATGTATCTATTTTTCTTATTAGACTTTGTATCCAATGATACCCCTCAACCACTGCCACGCTGGTTTGAATGGTATACCAACCAGACAGATACTCCTCTCATTAAGTCTGTTAATAGGTGGGTCACTTGGTATGAGCAAGTGGAAGATTCGAGCCAACCGATTTGGTACACTGAGTATGTGAACACAAAGGACCTGACACCCTTCGTTTTGCATGAGGTGACTTCAGAAACATCAAGCATGACAGACGGCATATACTGCATTGATCATAACATAACTGGTGACGGTCGAAGCGTAGAATACTGTCAAAAAGCTTGGCTGATTGATAAATCAAACCCATATGCTGATTTGAGCTGGTATACGAGTATTGAATCAATAATTCCACCTTGTAATACCCTCAAGCAGAAGGAAAAATGTCTGGCTCGCAAGAACGATCCTGGAGACTGTAGGTGGCACCACCACAAATGTACCAACGCGCCAGACAGAATAAGTTGTCTGGTTAAACATTGTCAAGTTGAGTGGCTTGAAGAGACATCTTTCCCAATAGGCAGGCCCTGTCGTCCATTTTGGGAATACTGTCGTGGATACAACCCAAGTCTATACCAGTGTGATCAATTCTGGACCTACTGTAGAAAAAGATTGGACACATATCATCCTGGGTGGACATATCCAAAAGAGAGTTGTATGGATCCTAGTATATCAAATGAAACCATTACTTCTTGTCCAAGAATTTGGCTCAAATACAAGACGAATCCGTACGACCCTTTACAGAGCGGCGAAACCTGCTATACCTTTTGGAACTATTGTCGTGATGAGCTTGAGAGGAAATATGCTAATTGGACATATCCGATTGACAATTCGTATTGTGAAAACAACCCGAGCCTCACGTGCAAGGTAGAATGGCTTGATTATGATACTTATGTCGAATGGGTTGCATCGGATAGCAGTTTAAGCAACGATGAGACTTGTCGGTCCTTCTTTGATTATTGCCGCCTTCAACTAAAGGCAAGATATCCTCGTTATGTTTGGCCGTTTGTAGATCTTCCGACTGTAGATGACTTAATGCCTGGTCGTTGCTGCTTGGACACACCAGTAGAAACTGATGTCAACTCTGAGTTTTGGGGGAGTCATGTGAGTATGATCTTGATATTAGTTTGAATTGTAAAGGTTTAACCACTCAACCTCTCTCATACACCATTAACTTCATCTCTTGTCTCCTCTATGTAGTACACAAGAGAACGCTCATATGCTGGGATGACATGTCAAAATAGGGGCTTTTGGTATATGGGAATGTCGCCAGAAGCTTGTGAACATGGTGGAGGAAGATTTTTTAGATCTCCATGTATTACATTATACCAATGTGTTGATGCGAGACCTCGAAAGAATGATCCAGACTACAATCAAGTATTCGAAGATATGGTAGTTGACGGTGAAATAGATATCTATAATCCCTATGTAGAAGAACAATGTAAAAAAAGCGCGGACGGAACTGGGACATAATGAGGATGAAATCAACGATCATGAAGTTTGTAAGAAGTTCAATGAGTTAATGTGTGATCCGTTCCTTGATGATATAGAATTTCTTGCCGACATCGGTACTGGCGATATTGCTCAGTTTAAGCAAGTGGAGTTCAGGCCTATTGAGTTTCCAAAGGACGCGCCTTTATTCTTTGAGCCGCTTCCTCCATATGAAGGCATATTGGATGCTGAAATAGACGAAGAGAAGCTTACAGCAATCGAGGGTTTGGAAAGAGCTCAACATACACTAGATGTGTTGATGGGAGATGCAAGTGACGCTCTCTCAGAAGTTCAAGGCTATTTTGAAAAATTGACAGCAAAGACAGAAGCAGTGTGTACATCCAAAACAGCAACCTGGGAGAAGGTTAATATGAACACGAATCTAAAATTGAGAATGTATTGTGCTAAGCTGGATTGGGTAGCTGGAGTAACGCTAGGAAAGGTTGTGCTCGGTAAAGGTTTTACAAAAGGAAAGACTTGGAGCAACAAATTATATAACGCATGTATTGCAAAGGTAAGTAGAAGAAGTTGGATTGGTTTCACACTTCCATTGGATGCCCAATTCTAACCGGCCCTCTTTTTTTCGGGTATCCTACACTCAACCAGCAATCGAAAGTACTTATGACAATGAACACAAAGTTATACTCTTCATCACTAGCCTGCAAAACAAAACACATTTTGGCTAAAGTTGCTTATGCGGCGCATAAGTTAGAACTTGCGTTGAATAGTTTTAGTCTTCGAGTCGCGTGAGTACACATTCTACTGCTTTCTTCAACGTCTTTTAAAACCAAATATCTCATCCAAAATCTTAATATCTCATCCAAAATCTACAGCTATCGAATAGTTGACTCTACACTCTTTGATATGCAGTTGGCGGCGGAAAGCCCGACTGACGTTTACACTGGAAAGTCCGCGTTGGTATTGTATTGAAGTCTCGATGAGGTGGAACTTTTACTCTCTCTTCTGTTGCCTAACATAAGTTATATCATCTCTCTTTCATCTTCATACATTGTGAAACGCGCATCTTCCAGAGGTGACCTACGAGAACTCAAAAAACCAGTTCAATTGGTAAGGGAGTTGAACAGCTTTCTTCTGCAACTTTCATGTCCAATCTTACATTGTTTCAACCTTACATTACAAATATACAGGCTACGTGAGTCGATCAGTATTACTAATGTCAACATGATAGAACAGCATAAACAGATGCGCTTAAACTTACAGGATCGTCATCAGCAAATGACCAATGTTATTAATCGGTGTAAGTTTGTACCCTTGTCTCGGATATGAAGACTTTTGATTCAATAATTCAAATATATCTGACATATTTCACCTTCTTTCTCTTAAAATACATTCAGACACGAATTGCATGAGCAATTACCTTGGGAATCAGATTCTTGAGGCGTTGGAGGCAAAAACAAGCAGCCTTAGCTCTTCTTGCCAACGGGTGTTGGGTATATCCTCTAGTCGCCGGCGACTAGAGGAGGAAGACGACGAGGAAGACGACGATGACCCGTCTTCATCAAGTGGGCAGCTTTTTGAACTAAATGTTGACTGGTCCAACCCCGACTCACTTATGGCTAAACAAGATGAAATTCTAGCACTGGAGATGGAGATTGACAAAGATCAAGATATCATGCAAGAGTCTTTGGACGGATTGACGTTGGCCATGGATCAAGTTCTGGAGAAGCTTGACATAGATCAAGCCAACAAAAAGAAAAAGCCAAAGGCTCCCAAGAAACCCAAACATGCCAAGGCATCCGAAACGCAAGAGGAAGAAGCTCAAGAGGACACAGATCTTTTCAAGCGCAATCTCCTTGCTGTTGAGGAAGTCGTAAATGATAAGTTTGACAATATGAAGAGCCAAGTCAAGTTGGTGCAGAGTAAAGTGGAAAGCCAAGGCAAGTCTGTGGAGAGTAAGGTTGAATCCATAGAGAGCAAAGTTGAGTCGATGGAAGTGAAGGTTGAGGCGATGGAAGGTAAGATGGAGTCGATGGAAAAGTCGATTGATGATATTAAAGATATGCTGTCTCAATTATTGACGGCAGGTGGAGCAGTAGAGTGATGAGTTGCGAGAATGATGAGAGTGGCGAGAGACGATCGAGGTGTTTTGGTTTGTATAGAGAATTGACGTTTGATGGCATTTATATGTTTGTTTTAAGGATGTAATAATGACTATGTAAATACTACATAGGTTGATTGATACAATGTCTACCATCTTTACCAACTTGTCAACTTATCAACTCACACTATATTGGGAGCATTAAACGACCTACCACTTCTAACTGATCGATCCACATCAATCGCTGAAAGTCTCGATATTTGCAACCTATTCTGATAAGTGTACCAAGCAAAACTAAGACCCATCACTCCCAGTATCCCAATAGCAGCAATTAAGTTGACAAGCAACACATTAAATGGTGCTTCATAGGTAGCATCGTCATCTCCGCCGCCATTCTCGTAATACCCATCCCATGATGCTTCAATGAAGGCATTCACACACATCAGTATGGCATCGAACGTCCCATGTAACAGAATAGCTGGGAAGATGATTTTGCCAACGCCCATATTCCTAGCGGCACCATGCTTCTCCTCGATAAACTTTCGAATCATATTGATACTCTGCATTGCCGCCGAAAGGGCGTGGACTGGAAAGATGGATCTAAAGAGTAGAATAGTCAGCTCTGCTCCAATATTTCCAACGTCACCGCCCGTCCCTCCTAAGAAGAAGACGTATAGGAAGTTCTCAGCACAGGCTAGTCCAACCGCGACACTTATCATACCTGTTGTTATGGCAGCAGCCTGCTGCTGTAATGTTCGAATGTCTGGCTCTTCATCTTCCTCATCATCTTCATAACTACTCCTCAACTTCTTCTTCCTATTCCTCTTCCGTCTACCTCGACTATCAACACTCTCTCCACCATCACTTTCGTGACTTCTTGAAAAGTCAGACACCAACTGACTATCATACTTGTATGAGTCGATTCCTCCTGAGGTATTAGTTTGCTTGGCAGTGCGATCTAAACCCGTTAAGAATAGTAGATCGGGATGTTCGACAAACCGAAAGCCATAATACTTGCAAAGCTCTTCAACTAATGCAGCTACAAAGTAAGCATTGATGAGTTCACCCAGAATAGATAGCCAGCGATAGTTATCAGACATCCAGTCCTCAAAGCCATCTCCCCCAATACCCAAACAAGAATAGTACACGATGTAGAAGAGCGAGAACAGTCCATTGATCACTACACCCTCCAAGACGAACCCCACAGGTACACATATACAGAAACCAACAGCAAAGAACTTGACAACTGCATCAAAGCTTAAGTCACTTCGATGGAAGATACCAAACACAATGAAGAGTACCACAAAGCTTTGACTAAATGTTGCAATTAGAACCAATGCATCACCCCAATCAAACCCACCCATCGGATGTATGACCATTGTCATAATAACAAATACCGTACACAGTACAAACATTAGTAGTATATACCGACTCAGACGACTTAATGCACTCCAATGCTGTATCCAAGTTCGTGATGCTCGCTCCATAAATCGACGTCGTACATTATTCAATTCCTTGTGATATTCATGAAACGGTTGATGTGTTATCATATCAATCCGTTGCATACTCGGGGGTAGTAATAATCGTGCCTCACGTGCTTCTTGTGCTAATGCACATATACTAAATACTTGACACCAGCATTTACATAACTTGCCACAACAGCAATTGAAGATAGTTTTCATTGTACGCCCCATGAAGTCACCACCCTTTCGTAATCGCTTTGTGGTTGCTGAGGTACCCTTAGTACCAGCTGTGGACACAGTAACATCATCACATGTTTCATCATCGACAGCATTACTACGATCACTATATTCTGAATCAACAGGATAACAACCAAACAAAGTATGACTACACGCGCCATCATATTTATCTTCCCTTTCATGGAAATTCTCCATGACAGTATTATCAGGTGTTGCCAAACTTGCCGATGTGTTACCACCACCTCGTGTTAGTACTGACGCATAGTACAAATGATCATCTTGGGCACGTGAGCGTAATATAGCAAATCTTGTACGCATACGACGACGACGTCCGATAACTCCCAAGATGAAGAGGAAGATTGCAATTATAAACATTCGTACTTGTGATCCTTGGTAGTACCCTTCATTCATATCTTCTAGTTGTCGCCGATGTTGTTGTTGCTGCTTCTGTTGAGTTGTTGATTGAATGATTGGAAACTGGGGATGGTATTCATCAGCATCAAACTGATCCATTAGATTGGAATATGCTTGAGGTACAACATTAACGGCTGGGTCAAAGATGTATTCCTTATGATCTCTCAATTTCATAACTCCAATGAAGCTATGCCTTTGAGATGTTGAGATTGAGCTACTGATACGGTCGGAAGTTGCGCCATCGAAGGAAAGATCGAATTCTTCTTCCGCCTCATTTGGAGTAACTGGTAGCAACATTCGCTGATTAGCATCATCATTCTGTTGTTGTTCTTGATTCGCATCATCATTCTGCTGAGCCACGTCATCATTCTGCTGTTGAACAGCATCATCATTTACAACAGCATCATCACCACCTTGCTGACCATTATTCCCATTACCATTGTCATCATTCTCAAACTCATCATACCAATCATTTTCCAATGTATCACCATCCTCAAAACCAAATATAGCATACGTTGCTATAATACTAGCAATAGTAACCACATAGGCAATACCCAATATCCTACTTGGTGTACGTGCCCCACCCTCCTTACCACCGGCACCAACTCGTTGTGCACCCACGCCACGTCGAATCATACCTCTTTTGACATTACGTTCATTTAATAAATATTCAGTTCTACTTGATAATAATAATCCACAACAACTAATCGCGCCGCAGACTATAGATTCATCAATGAATAATGATGAGATTGATGTTGAGAAACCTTTGTAGCGGCGGGGTAGTTGTATTCTTTGTTCTTGTCGGCCTACTCTACTTTTACTACGGGAGGACATGTTATGTGGATCTGAGTTTCTTGTTGAGCTTCTGTGTTTGTCTCTTGATTTTGAACGATCTCTACGTCCCCTATCAGAACCGGAACTAGCATATCCATCATCATCACTGACTCCTTCACTAAATGTACCAGAGATATTGTTATGATTGTAACTAGTAGATGAATTTTGATTCTGTAATGATCGTGAATATGACGAAGATAATGGCTGTGGTATCTGCTGCTGCATATCATCATCGTACATTCCACCATGACTATTCAATACGTTATCACGTTGTGTAGCGCTATATTTACGATGGTGTGATGCCCTATTATCTGGATTTTGATTTGCATATTGACCTCGAGAGCTGTTTTGCTGTCCTCTGAGATTGGAACTAGGTGATAAGTTATCTACACCACTGCCAACATGTACACCACTTGGATCTCTCATATTGGGATTGTTATTACTACCAAATTCAGGACCAAAATCTGGTGATGGTTGTCTTCTAAATAATGTTGATATACCACTTGTTATTTTCGATCTAGTTCCACTGGTATTGGAAGTGCCACTAACTTGTGAAGTGGGTGATATACCAGAAGATATACCGCTTAATCCTGATATAGATGATTTGTTACGATGGTGTGAGGTTGATACATGTGTTGGTGGCTGTCCATGTCGGGAGGTGTTAGTGTTATGTTGAGATTGATGACGAGCAAGGTCGGCGGCTACTCCGCCTGCTGCGGCTGAGGTTGCAAATCCTGTTGGATCATTATCGTTGTCATTATCTGATATTGAATTACCTCGTGATCTACCAAACCTACCCATACTCAATATTGTGGTATACTGCCAAGAGATATAATAATAATTGTTTTTTGTTATAATAACTTTTTTTGTTCACCTTCTTGTGTTTGCAATCGAGGTCAATAAAGCCGTAGTATTATTATCCTGTACAAAAGGCGAAGACCTAACTGTCAACCCTTAATATATACTATGTACAAACCAAGCTGTCTTCCAACAGCACTTGAGCAACAACAGTAAGAAAAAGTACAATAACGGATTGCAGCAACTCCGGCTAAGAAAAGAAAATGCGAAAGCGAAGAATCTTAGCAAAAGTTATAGAGGCCACCACTAATCAAAAGATATATTTTATATTTGCAATGAGCATTACGAATATCTATGATATATATAAAGTGAGCTCATCATAACGATCATACTGATTAACCAGCAGAAGACCTATATTATATTGCGTTTGGCGGAAAATGACTTCTAGTCATTTTGAAAAATGAAGTCTCATGTCAAACTAACTACCTGCTTCTCTATGGCGGCAGCACTAGAAACCACAGATAGGATAACTGACCAAACAATAGTACAATATACGGCGGTGGCGAGAGTAGAGTTCATTAACCATTGTTTGAGGGTGTAGAACTAAAGGATACCACACATATCAAGTGAGTATCTTAATCTTTCATATTCATATCTTTGATATCTTTTGATTGAAGTGTTCTCAATGAAGTAGATCCATCAAAAACAAGCTTGCTTATATTAAAGTCTTTGGAAAACAATGACAATATTATATACTCTGGCGGCGGCCGCTGCTCTATTTCTATCCTTCGATTCTTCTTCTTCCATCTTCGTCGAGGCATCATCTCCATCATGTCTACCCTGCATCGATCGCTCGAAAGTTAACATCGGCGTGGTACATCATGGCGTACCATCTGACGTATACTGGAATGCAATGAACATTGCAATACGTCAAGGAGCAAAGGATATGGGCATTAGACTCCTCTTTAACCCACTGGAGAATGAAGGATTAGATCAACAAGAGGAGATTTTCACTGCAATGGCTAAACAGATACGAAAGATGTGTTCAACTTTTGGTGACGAGGCATATACATTACCACATTGGATGACTCTTGATACCGTGGATGCAATATTAGTATCATTACCATCGTCTACTATAGTTGATGCCCTTGGTACATGCAAGACAAATAACGTTACCATCAATACATTTAATGCAGGGCCAGATCTTGCAAAAGAAGCTGGATATCTATTCTTTGGACAAGATGAGACTGATGCAGGATATTCAGCAGGCGAAGCACTAGCAAAGGTTTCAACTACAGAGAAGTTCTGTTGTTCAAATCATGCACCGGGTGTAGATGTTTTGAATGATCGCTGTGGAGGTATGACGTCGGGAGTTGA
>Ga0214479_101247_pt1 | contig 10631 bp, 8 predicted proteins | sample M1_20Mar14CPVII9_5_FD_165054 | JGI IMG/M metagenome (GOLD analysis project Ga0214479, IMG submission 165054) | Marine eukaryotic communities from Monterey Bay, California, United States - M1_20Mar14CPVII9sort6BwellE14 | ecosystem: Environmental > Aquatic > Marine > Unclassified | place: USA...
CTAAAGACAAAACACTTTGTCAAGTGGCGAAGAAGCATTTCAATTTCAATTGGAGTGGGGAAGAAGATCATCACCTCTCTCTCTTCTCTCTCTCTCTCTCTCTCTCTGCCTCTCGATCTCAGGCCACATACGGTAGGATACCGACATATTTTTATTTTTATCATCTTATTGACTCATTGACCATTGGCCATTGACTACCTAATTGAGGATTGACCTTCTCGCCTGAGTGGATACCGGTTATGAGCTCAAAATTTTCGGCGCAACTCACTTTTTCACAGATTTCAGTTGTTATCGGCCTCAATAGCCTCTAAGAAGAGGCCGTATATGCACGCCTATACAATATCAAACGTTCTACATTACCCTATCTACTATCCTTATATCGAATATCAACTCCCTACTATATCTAAATGCCTCCTTCTATACCAATAATGTATTGCAATAACAACAACTTTTGATTGATATGTGCTTGTTAAGTCATCACTAATAGAGTTTTACTGTTACACATCTATACTTATACAATAGTTACATGTCCCTTAACGCGTATAATGCTTCCTTCATCTTGACGTCCCACTTTTCATCAAGTACCATCTCACTAATCTCAATTGCTGATTTGTCTTTGTGCTCTTCCATCGCCCATAGCTCAGCATGTCGAGCAATTTCACACTTCAAACCCCAAAGGTGAACACTGTCTCGTACATCTCGAAGCCCGGCACAAGTTGCACCATACCATCGAACCTCTGCTCTACAAGGTTTTCCACCATCTGAGTCAGTCGAATCTCCTGCACCAATATCCTGCACAATCGCCTTCTTAAAGTTTTGAATAAGGTATCCAATTCGTACTATCTTTGATACAAGTCCAAACTGTAGAGTTGGGATGAGAGCATTTAGATATCGAATCTGCAGCTTTAGCCCTCCGTTAACATTTTCAACAATGATACGTGTGTTACCAACCTTCTGTGTTTGAGATGTATCAACAGAAGACTGCTGAACTTGCTTCTTACGTCTCTTTTGAGGACGATCAACATTTACACCCTCGGCTTTACCTTCGTTATCAATAATGAAACCCTTGTCAACCTTAACTGTACTCCCAAATGGTAGCGGTCTCAAAATGTTTGTATCTGATGTCATGGTAACATCACTGGCTCTACCTGGATATCCATCAGGTACAGTATCAGCCCAAGGACATCCAATTGAATCACATCCTCCTAAAAACTTGACAGTACAATGCTTCTTATAGTCCGAGTGTGTAGAAGATGCCACATTAGGGTTGGAAGCTTGTTGACAAAAGAGCTCAAATGCATCCAAAAGCAAATAGCACCGAGCATGACCATCTGCCTCAATGAACCTGTCGGGATATGCCCGTAACATTTGACTACGAGTTGGTATAGGGAACCACCGCTGTAGAGCATCATCCAGTATGTATGCCCATTCCCGTAAGATATCACTCATTCGTCCATCATATATTCCACATAGAGTACTAACAAAGTCTGAAGTACACCCGGCCCGTACATACAAACACCATGTAAGATAATCATCCTTCCATGTTCGATCACCTTTACTATTGCCCTTTGAACGATTGATATACTCTTTATACTCTTTAGAATCACCGTCCATTGTTGGTGGCTCCACTTCTCCAGATCGTTCAGGACGCTTAACTTTTGAATATGGCCGTAAGTTCTCACATAACCCATCAACTACGTCGTATGATCCTGGACTACCATCAGCAAAGTTAAGTATTTCGAGGAAGGCATCATTCTGCTCATAAGTATCAAATAAAGTGAAAGCTTTAACATGTTTGGATAGTAGACCTCCACTCTTCAAATCATCATACCGTAGAGGACGACCGGCACTAGACTGTATATCTTTTAATTGCTGACGGAGCTCTTCTAATTCCTCTTCTAAACTACTATTCTTCTCTTCAAGTTGTGAATGAAATTACCAACACATTCGCGTGGTGGAGGATAGTTGTATGTATTGCCTTCCAAATCTTTATATGTTGGTAGATTGAGATTTAACTTGTATTTGCCATTATTATCTTTTATCAGATGATCGGGGAAGAAATGCCATGGGTATAAGCGCAGCTCTCCTCCGTTATTTACTTTCTCTCTCGTCTCGGATGATAGGAGACCCGTTTGACTCAATACCGTACTAATTCCTTCTGATCGTATATATATTGGACCCTGGTTGGGAAAGTAACCAGCATTAAAGCACGACGATTGATTGCAATCACAGACTGCAAACTGTGTACTACCTCTCATAAATTGAGGACCATGTAAGTTACTTCCTCTAGCCTTTCCATCAAGTAGTGGATACCATGACCGTGAATGAATACAACAATATCCGCCATTGCCAGTTATTGCATCAAAGGGACAGTCAAATGTTTTAGTAATACATTTCTTATTTAATGGGTTGATGAGGCTGATTGATTCTTTTGGCACCTGAAGAACTGCTGCAAAATCATCAACTGATTGGACATTAGAGAGCATACCCGGATCATAATGTGGTTTTGTACGAGATGATCGGCCAGGGTCGTTGGGTTTCATATCCATTGAATTGTTATTGTTTTGTTAAAGAAGGTGCACCATCAATTCTCATAAAAGTTGCGTTGTTGTTATTGCAATACATTATTGGTATAGAAGGAGGCATTTAGATATAGTAGGGAGTTGATATTCGATGCAAGGATAATAGATAGGGTATTGTAGAACGTTTGATATCGTATAGGCGTGCTATATTGATTAATATACGGCCTCTTCTATTGAGGCTATTGAGGCCGATAACAACTGAAATCTGTGAAAAAGTGAGTTGTGCCGAAAATTTTGACTCATAACCTATTTCCTCCTTGGTATCCACTCAGGCGAGAAGGTCAATTGCAATACCCACACGAGTCTCTAGGTACTACTTTGCACGCGGGTGTACTCATCATACTTTATTATAAACAGAGGAAGAAGGAACTCTCTAATGATGGCAAGACAATCATTATTAATCCTAGCCGCATCCGGCCTCCTATCATCAACAGCAACCTCCTCCGTTTCTGCATTCTCTGCAGCTCGTAGCATCCTCAACAGCAGATCAACTCCAACACAACGATCAATGTCAGTATTAGATTCCTTATTCGGTCCCAAAGAATATGCAGCACCATGTGTCATGGGTGATGAATCAATAATGTCCCAAAAGAAACATGGTACATCTGACGTACCCGTACAGAAAGATTTACGGTGGAATTGTGATTATGAAACTGCTGATAGAATTTGTAACTTTAATCGTCATTATGCTGAGCATGCTGGATATTGGATGAGTACGAAGTTTGTTGAGGAGGCTAGGGCTGAGGATAAGGAAAATGGTGGGAAGGGTGTTACTTTCTATGGTAAGTTAATAGTTATTTGTGTGCATGTGTGAAATATGTTTATTAATTGCAATTGAGTTGATATGCATTTTATTATTATGACTATTTGTCAATGATTTTATACCTCATCATCTCCCTAAACAATATCAATAATGTAACACAGATTCAAATACAGGAAAGGAACTATTCTATGCACCCAAAGGACGTGATTTAGAATCTTTCCTTAAAGAAAGTGGATCACATGGATGGCCTAGTTTCCGTGATGAGGAAGTTAATTGGGATTATGTTCGTGTATTAAAGGATGGAGAGTGTGTTAGTGTCGATGGAACACACTTGGGTCATAACTTGCCTGATTCTACTGGTAATCGGTATTGCAGTGAGTAGTGTATATACTTTTGGTTCTGTTTGATATGTGTGATCTTATATGAAACATTCATTCATCTCATCATCATTTCTATACCTTCAGTTAACTTGGTCAGTGTTGCCGGAAGACCAGTTTAAAGTAGAGTAAACATTACGAAACATAAGGTGTGCAAAAGATTTAGAGACTTGGGGAACAAATAGTTACGGCGGCAAAGAACAATGAAAGAATTGATGATAGATTGATTAAAAGTAAATGCCAATTGACAGTACTGCCATTTCTTCTTACTTTTTCTCGTTTATCTGTTATTCATATATACATCTACCACATCTTCCATATACTTATACATATAAATATGTACATGTTTCTGCTCAGCGGTTAAGTGCCCAAGGAGTATTTCTAAGAGTATTCCTAATCTCATCATGTAGTTTGCTAACGTCAGAAAAGGCTCCTTGAAGTATCAAGTAAAACTCTGGTGGGAAAGTCATAAGCTGGCCGAGAGTCATCTCGTTGAAGTGAGGAGCTCCATTAAATAGTTGAGGGACACGCTCTTTCGTCAAAGCCACATCTTTTGAACACACTCGACCTAATACTCCCGCATTATTGTGGCGACTTAGGACATGATTTACCAGACTGATGCGCTCAATCATGATTCGATCTTCATCCTTATCATCTGGGATCTCACCCATCAAGTATGGCGTACTCTTTGCAGTATCATCCATTGTAAAAGAATTACCCACTACCGGATGAGGGTAACTGATAGCATTTGCCAACCTACTCGAGTTTGCTTCTTTGTAGACCTCCATTTCCGTTTCCATATTTTGTGGATTTCCCATCAGGTATTGCGAAATGTTATTTAATACATCATCGGTTCCATCCGGCAAAAGTTGAGCCGCTACATCTCTCATTGCCTCCAGGGATTCTACATTCTTCCTATGCTCGGTTAGCTGCTTCAACAAGCATAAGTAGAAGATTACTTGGAATGTAACATCGTTCAAGGAATCCCAAGCTTCCAAGTAATGCCAAATCCGCGGACTCGCAGTATTGAAGATCCACGACAGAATAGCACGATCATCCCCTCCAAGCACAACTAACAATAGAAAGATTTTATCCTCGGATCCTCCACTCGTGTGAAGATACGTATGATAATCATCCTTACACAACTCCATCGCCTCTGTGGTATAATATTTCAATGCCTCCCGATAATAATTTTTGTTTCCCTCATGATATCCAACACTAACTAATGTATTAGCAAGTTCTATCATAAGTTGGATGTTACTAGTAGACAAGCCTACTGCCATTGGTGACAGGGGATCTCTTTCCATGGCAGCATTAGCAAAGTCCATATACTTTTCCAACTTTTCATGCGCCTTCTTAATTTTCTTACAATTCTTTTTGTGTACTACAAAGTGATTCTTCTGACATTCTGCACTACAATACCTTGCTACTCCACAACGTGAGCATCGTTTTAAAGTTTCTTGTTCATCGGCTGGTTTTACAAGCTTATTGCAGTGGCTGCAGCGGTTATCAGTGCCATCGATAATATCTTGGATACGCTTTGGGGGAGAGTAATTCATTGTTTCATCTACTTCTAGGGGAGAGTAATCCATTGTTTCATCTACTCCTTCTTTTTATTTTGGGGGATAGAAGTAGAAGGGTTTTTCTTTGTTCGGGGGATGGTCCTACTGTGAGAGATCTCTCGTATCAACTATGGGGTAATAAGTCTTATCACTGTTTCCACTGCCTTATATTGAGGAGATAGACGTCGCGTCGACGTCATTATTGACATATATAGTATGAGAATAGTATGTAGGTGATTCTCGCTCTCCAGGCTCTCGGAATGACAAAATTTCTCAACTCTCATAAAAAGGCCAGGATACCTCACACTAGTCTCACTCTAGAGAGGCATACCAGTCTATTTATGAGAAGTAGATAGATGGGTTCTAATTCTAAATGATAGTAGCGTCGTTGATATAACATTACTTTAGCTTTGATATAACATTAATTTAGTTTTAGTTTTGACATATAACATAACTCGTCCTCCGTTTCTCAGTCTTTCCCCTTTTCAAAACATCCCCACTACGATCTTTTCTACTATCTATTCTCATGCCAAGATGTCTGAGAGTACTCGTTTTTGCTTCTCGGGATTGTCGCCTAATCTAATAATACTTGTATCTAGCTCTGAATGCAGCAGCTTTGTCTCTTTGGTTGCTCTTAACTTCATCTAGATACGCTTGATACTTTCCCAAGGCTTTCGTATAATCTTCTTTTGTTGCATGTTCAGTCTTATACAAATGTTTGACAGCATCCAAAGACATCTTGTTTCCTCCCTTGATTGCAATCATGAAGTGTTTTAAAGCCCTATCAACATTGCCTATGATCTGCTCCGTTGCACCAAGATTATTTCTCGCCAATACGACCCCTCTCATAGCTGCTAACTCCCAGTAATGCATCGCCTTCTCAATATCAAATTCTACTCCTCTGCCATATCTATAAGCATTGCCAATATTATAATATGCCCCATACAAGCTCTACTGCCTGATGATATAATTTTAACGCCTTGGCATAGTTTTGTGGCAAACCGTTTGATCCATCAGTATAAAAGCCTCCAAGACAACTCATTGCAATAGGATCATTTAACTCCATACGTTTCGTATATCTATTGATCATCTCCCTTCTGGAAGCAGGTGGCGGGGTTCTACAGAAGGGACACAAACTAGCACGTTTCTTATCTCTTACATCAGCAGCATGAATACATCCACTACATATAAGTTTTCCACAGCATGCCATATACAGTTGTCCTGAACCAAGTGATGGCATTCGTAGAAAGCATATCGGGCAATCTTCTAATAATTGTGGAGGCTGTTTGAATAACTTTTCATCATGTAGCTCCGTCATTCTTCTTTCACATTGTTTCTTGTGCTTTTGTCGATGTTTCTTTTTGCATGCGGCATTGCAATACTTCACTGAATTACATTTGTTACATATATTGGTAACGTCACTACCCTCTTTACCACAATTGGCACATATTGATATACTATTGTCATTATCGTTGCATGCAGACATTGCACTCATACTCGAGGAAGGTGCATCACTCATCATTAAAAAATAGAAAATAAATTGATGGCTAGTTTGTTTCTAATGGAAAAGCGGCGCCGCCGTAGATGATATAATATGATGATACCAATCAATAACTACTTAAAACACCACTATTTATTCACTACAGAGGCCGTCCATTGTGAGAGAAAAGAAGGCTCCAAGCCATAGTCTTCAAAACTTACTCAACTTTGGACTCTCTAAAAAGGTATCCTATACTCCGCCTCTCGTCTCGGTTCTTGGGGCAAAGGAATGTGAGTGTGTGGAACTAGGACTATCTAATATCAAGAGCTCTCTCAAACCAGATTGTACAATGCAAATGATACTTAGTTTAGTTTATTTAGAGACACTAGGACTAATCTGCTTCATCCTTTGGTACTTTGTAACTGATTGGTGGATCTGCTTATTTCCGTCATTCTGTGAATGGATTCGACAAACTCCTCCTTTTCTAGCCTGCTTAGTGCATCCTTCGTGTGTACAAGTCTTGACCTTTGCACCATGTCTCACACATACACCATTGTTTCTATTGTGACGGGAGAAGAAGATGGAAGATTAGATGACTGTTTAAAAGTGTACATATCATGTGAGCAAAAGTCACAGTACTTCTTACCTCGCCTGATTCGTACATCCTTCTACACTACACCCACTCCTTTCTCCTGTACCTCCATGCTTGAAACATTGTCCTCCGCCTTGGGAAACATTCGGACAACCCTCGGTATTACAATTCACAGTACCATTTTGACCCTGTTGTTGTGATGCCTGCTTTTTAGCTCCACCGCCCTTCTTCTTCTTCTGCTGACTCTTGGCTTTTGTTAATTGTTTCTGATCAATACCCATTTCCTTTAATAACTTTTCATATTCAAGAACTTTCGTAGCATGTACCTTGCGTCCTTGCTCTGCTAATTCTTCAAACAAACGATGACTAACCTCGTCTATACATTTCCATGCCGTTGACATAACCTTGGACATTTCCACAAATGTCATACCCACACCATTAGTCTTACGGTGTTGACGCTCACGTGCATTCGTCGGTGATAAGTTATCCTTTAATGCTGAATGGATTTCAGTACGGGCTATTTCGAGTATACGTTCGGGTGGTATATCCGCCAAGTTAGTAACAGATTCAAGTCCGGGAGTGGCCGTGATAAGTGCCTGAATCTTCTCCTTACACATTGGGGTGTCCAGATGAGGATCATCGGAGGAGGAGGATTCATAAGCCTCAATAATCTTGGTTCGTTTGTACCGATAGTAGAGGTTAAATGCCGAGAGTGGTCGTTTGGGACGTTTCTTTTCCAACATTGTCAATTCCTCGGCTGTAATTTTGATAGTCGTCGTCGATGAGGACGTACTCGATGATTCATCATCTTTGGGCCAAGGCTGATCCCTGTACAGTGGCTGTTGTTGCTGCCGTACTTGTTGTGGTGGAGGATAAGACCAAGGCTGATCCTTGTACAGTGACTGTTGATGTTGCTGACGTACTTGTTGTGGTGGAGGTGGATGAGATGATGAATTACCATTGAACAAACTTAAAAGTTCATGTGCCGCTGCAAGATCCTTGGCATCATTCACTCGATGAGTAGTCCGTGCGGCAAGTTCAACAGCATCTCTTCTTGATATCTCATTGGTGCTTATGTTATCCTTAACTTGCTTTGAGGGTAGTGGCACCGCTGATACGGATGGTAGCTGTGGCTTGCCTTGGACCGATGGCGGTACAGATGCCGCCTCCGGTGGCTTGTTTACACTCTTCAGTTCCTCTCTCAAACTACCATCCTTACTTACACTCATTTCAATATACGGTGTTTCAATTGCATCATCAACTACTACACCACCACCCTTCTTATTAGAACTCGATGGATTACGTCTCCTCAATGTGAATAAACTACCAACGTCATTCGTCAATGATTCATGTATATAACTACATGGACTCATCTTACCCTTCAACCCATTATGTAACTTTTTCTTAAAACCAAAGTAATTCAATTGTCGTTGGAATGAACTATACTTGGAATGATTATAATATCTTCCTAATATTAAGTCCTGTAATGATTGTGGATTATGGACTATGATTTTACCTTTGTTAAGTATGCCACCACCATTGTGGATGGATTCATTTTGGGTGGGTACCGACCATGATATGATTTGGTTATATGTGGGGTTGGTCAACATTGAATGTAGATGGGTTAGGAATTCAGGTACGGGAGTTTGCAATGACCATTGTTGTTGTTGTTGTTCAACCTTATAATCGAGTGGCGAGTCACCTCCTTCTGATGATGATGATTTACCACCACTCCTCTTCGATTGACTTGCCGAGAGTAGGGCCTCCTGATTAACCTCTACAGTATTCTGCAGGGGTGTTTGGCTTGACACAGTGACGGTATTAACTAGACTTGGTCGTTCAGTCCACCCTGCTGCCACTGCTGGATGTTGTCTTGCTGTCTCCTCTTCCCCTTCACTATGATATTGATGAATAATCTTCCTCTTCTTGAAGGGCACTGATCTTCGTGGTGGATTAGTCAATGACTGTGCGGCAGTCGTTGTGGCAGCAGAGATTGCTGCTGTAGGTTGAGGCGGTGGCTTCCTCTTCTTTCCCTCTTCATGAACTATTGGGGTATCCTTCTTAACAACAGCCTCTGCCGCCGCTCTAATAAATGCCATTGGCAATTCATCAATGGGAGGTGTCATACTCCTCTTCTCAGCTGTCATCCCACTCCTTCCATCATCCTTAACACGAGTAGCCTTCGTCATCGCCGCTCTATTCAATGCCATTGGCAAATCTTTAAGGAGTTTCTTAACATTACTACTTGCAGCTGTTGTCATACTCCCACTCACACGAGCCTCCTCCGCCGCTCTATTGAATGCCGGGGAGGGCAAAACGAAACCATCCGACACTCCTCTGTTAAATGCTGCCAAGGGCAGACCTTCAACGGGAGGTATCATACTCCTCCCACCACCCTTAACAACCGGACTGTTATTGATACTTAGTAACTCGTGTGCAGCCTCAATAGTTGTACGTCGTTTATACTGCTGCTGTTGTTCAGTAGTACTGCTACTCATCATTAGCTGGTTATACCGCTGCTGTTCACTACCCATTGAGGCAAAGGGATCCGTAGGCTGAATACGCCTACTTGCTAAATATCGTACACCTGAATCACTCATAAAGGGATCTTTAGGCTTGTTTGACATGCTGCTATATCTTGGCACTGCTGCAAAGGTATCACTCATTGCAGCTCGTGATAAGTTAGTCATTGGCAACTCCCTGCCTCCAATAGTACTACTACTGTAGGACGAGGAAGGACCAATACTATAATTATCACCCATACCCACACCAGAATTATAACTACCACTTGACATTTCCGATACAAGACGTGTCTCATGATTATATACTTGTCCACTACTAATACTGTTATCAATAGCCGATAATTCGGATACTAACTTTGATTTAATACGTTCTTTCATTAATTGTTGATATAAGTTGGATGTTGATAACGCGGAGTCGGTAGTTGCTCGAATCAAATCGGTAGTTACCATTGGATCAGAGGTGGTGGTAGTTGTGTTCGTTTGTGACAAACTTCTTTTATGATTCCTTGCTGGACTACCCCTCTCTTTCCTCTCCTTTCTTCTACTCGGTGAGCTACTTGAACTGCCAACTTTCCTTCTTGACGGTGAACTCGGTGGACTACTACCACTACTACTTTTCTTACCACCATTACCTTTAATTTCAACACGTTTTATATTTGATACTTCATTTAACTTGCCTTTGATAAAGTGTGGATGGGACCATACGTTTGGTTGGGACATTGAGAAGCCCCATAGATTTAGTTGCCTCGTCTG
>Ga0214479_101253_pt1 | contig 10587 bp, 11 predicted proteins | sample M1_20Mar14CPVII9_5_FD_165054 | JGI IMG/M metagenome (GOLD analysis project Ga0214479, IMG submission 165054) | Marine eukaryotic communities from Monterey Bay, California, United States - M1_20Mar14CPVII9sort6BwellE14 | ecosystem: Environmental > Aquatic > Marine > Unclassified | place: USA...
AATGTCAACATATCAAAGTACTGACGATGAGGGTTCCGATGATGAGGACGACGATATCAAGCTTGCTATATTAATGCAAGGTTGTCAGGTTGAATATTCTTTTCCATATGAACAACATGACGAGTTGGAGAAGGCATTAATGGGTGACGATACATCTTCTTCGTCATCAGATTCAGAGGCTGGCGATTATACCTTAACCAAGAAGAAAACAAGACAACGCAGAGGTCGAGGTCGTAGTCCTCCGCACGATGGTTTCGTTTCTAAGCATAAGGATGATGTGATATCGCCCATTGTTGCTATACCTACTAATGGAAAAGGAAGTGTTGTGCTGCGGTGAGTGTTAACTTGATTTGTACTCATATTTTTTTATATACACCGTCTAACATTTCACTCATCTCCAACTCAGTGAGAATGGGACCTTCGACGTTGTCGGAGAGATACCAGAAGTATTGGAGAAGAAACTGTTTAGATCAAAAGGGCCTCTTCCTGATCAGATTTCCTTAGGATCACTTGGAAGATATTATGTTCATTTTAGAGATGGCAGTTTCTTCTTTTATGGTCCGCCCTCCTTAAGTAAGATACTAATAAAGGGCAACAAGAGGCAGAGAAGAGGGAAAGATCGAAATAGAGGTAAACGAGAAGAAGCTTGTGTAGCCAGTGTTGCATTTGGTAACGATCTCGATGACTTCTTTGTTGTAAGAACAGATGGTAGCTGGGAGATGAATGGAGTATCATTACCTCCGGGGCTTGAATGTTTGATGAATGACAGAAACAATCGAGCTGATCTCCGATGGGTTCAACTTGGAAGTAATGGAGAATGGGCTGTCAAAGCTAAAAATGGCCGTGTATGGTGGGACGGAGTAAGTGAGGAAGCTGATGAAGGAATGGCAGAAGTCCTTGCAGAAGACGGAGAAAATGAGCTGCGATATATAGACTTTGGCTCTGACAATACTTATTTCCTCCTTCACAAGTGATATGAAGTATACATAGTGAATCACTTAACATAGTAACCATAAGACTACTTCTATTTTACCGAGTCTACCGAGTTACTTTTGAATATGATTCCACTAGAGCTTTGTGAAATACACCTCCACAACTACCAAAGATTCCTCTCACGTGATCAGGGAGTTTGGCTCTTCTTTCTTTACCTCCAATTTCTGAGAAGTCGATTGGTTGCCCAAGTACGTCTGTCATCTCTCCTCCTGCTTCTTTTAACACGAGATATCCAGCTGCAACATCCCAAACGTAATCGACATATCCGTCTTTCGGCAGTCGTAAGAAACACTCTACATCTCCACCTCTTGCTAATAAACCATACTTTCCTTGACCATCAAGACGAAGACAGTTTTTAATATCTTGTATTCCATCTTTATCTTCTGTTAGTGAATCCTTCCCATTAATTTGCTCGGCAATCTTGAGAACAATACCTTTTGGATCACTAAATCCTCTTTCCTTTCCAAGACAAAATTTTGTTTGTGTTATCGGCTTAGTCAATCCATCATTTTGTGTAACATGAAGCTTCTTCCATTCTTTTCTGTTTGTTCCTTCTTTGTTGAGCATGTATTGTTCAACAACATGCAATGGTATTTCAAAACATCCACAATCTTTCACAGCTACGAATAAACAACCTCTTGATGTTGAAAACATTGATGTACTAGACTCTGATTCATGTACTTCTTCCTCTGGCCATATTCCATAAGGAACAGTCTTAGTAGCTGGAGTATTTGCTAAAGGTAAATTTGGACAGCCTAAAATACTCAACACTGGCTCTCCATCTTCAATTAGTGCTGGAAGATGCGCGTTGTAACAATTTATGATGATGAAATAGAGGACATTATAATATATGTTAGTATATATGATATGCAAGGGCAAACCAAGTTCAAATAAAGCAGTCAAGTCGTCGAGCCTTTATACTGAACAGCTGAATGCACATGATAAAACAATACTAACACGGACCTAAGGCAATACAATATTGGCCCCCCTCTATTCTTCCTCTTAGGAACCCTTTTGTCCCATCGATTGGATCTAAGCACCAAACTCTATTTGATGATGATTGTTGTTCATCATTCTCTGCATCAATTCCTTGACCATAATCTATTGAACTTAAAATCTGTTGAGTATCCAGCTTCGTGTCATCATTCTTGTCATGATTTACTGCAGCAATTACTTTGTTTAGTAGATCTTCTCCCCCATCTGCAACAAGAGTGCTGCTCCCCTCTTCAGCGATATACATATCATTTGGATATTTAGAATGCAGAATATTCAATGCCATTGCCTGGCTACTAAAGTCACCAACAGTTACTGGAGATGAATCTTGTTTTGATATAGTGCCAATATGTTTCCTACTAGTTGGCTGGACATGACGAGTTACTGTACATGCTGAATAGACTGATAGTAGTGCACTTGTAACATCTTCTCTTCTGTTGTCGTCGAAAGATGATGGTAAAGAGAAGTTTGATAAGTCAATATTGGCAGCAGACGTATGTAATGATGTCGAGCTATATCTACTTTGGTTGCCTCCTCGAATAGTAGATAGTGACCGTATTGAATATGTAGATAATAATAATTTAGATGATGAATTGCAATTGATACCTCGACGTATGATGCTTCCAAATGCCATGCTCCGCTGGGGAGCTAGTAATAGAGTAACAGTTGCCATAATCAGCACTATAATAGGTTGAAAGAATGTATTTGGCGGCATGATTATCCAGCTATTAACATACCATAGGTACCTGCATACTTGATAATAGATTGGTATAGCACAATAAAACGCCTGTTGGAGACATCATCAATCACTCAACAATTTTTATCGTAGTGTTTCTTTATGTCTCAACAAACTTTCTCATAACTCTCCTATACTGAAATGATGAACACCAAACATGTTAGGGGATTGGGAACCCAATAGATAGATATACTGATGCTTCGTCTATTTGATATAAAGACGATTCCCAGTCAGTAGTTGCTTCAATATTATTTTCTCAATTGGTTGAAGTCCGGTGAGCAACGACCTCGTCAAGTGGGTGAGAGTATGTTAGGTATTGTGTTGATGTATTGTGATGGCTGGAGATATAGAGCTGTTAGGTTATTGCCCTAGAGTTGATAGATCAGTCTTGTATCTCTGGTTCTGGTGGTAGTTCTTGGTTGTTTGTTACTCGAACAATTTAGTATCAGTACCTAATCATGTGCACCAACAACCTATTTCGATTAGTTGCCAAGCTTAAAAAACATAAACCCTATCATATCATTAGAAAAGCATTCACAACAAATAATCATGAATATACAGATTGTCCATATCGACTATTTGCAAAAGAATATCCCGATGTTGCAAGGCAATTGCTAAAAGTGCCACCACACTACCCAACTCACAACAACTCAACAACATTGATGCAATCAAAAGATGAAAAACTAGAAGATTATCTAATATGGCGAGGATGGAATATCAAAGGTATATTGCATCTGCATAAACTTGATAATGAAAGTACAAACTCTGCAGCTGTTGGTCTACTGTCCCATCCACTCACATTTCCATTGACATTGGGAAGGTATATATCTGAAATTGTATCAAATGATAGTACAAATTATGAACAAAAGAAGGATATAAGGATATGCTGTGTAGGAGCACGAGCGGAAGCTACACTCCCTGATGATTATTGGAGAGAGTTTCTTATTGCTGCTTCCTCAGTAGTGTCAGAATCTTCCATTACAATCGATTTCATTGGTCCTGATATACCATCAAATCTTAATTCATCGAACAATATCTCTATCAGACAATAACAATGATAATGAGGATGGTCATATACAACAACACAATAAAAGTATGCTTACAATGAACTATCACATATCCTATCTGCATGATGTCATTCTAAAACTTTTGAAATCATTACATGGACACCAAAAAAATAATCTTCAATCATCATCAGAAAGGACTAAGAAGATACGAAACATATGGGATGGATATGTGCTTTTCAATCCGGGCATTGGTCATCCTAATCTAAAAAAAGATTGGGTTCCTACTCTCAAGTTTCTTATTGAAACAAAGAAACCTATTCTATTCACTGCCCATTCCAAAATTGATGCAGATAGAGATAGTAAGGTATTAGAAAAGATATTGATAAATGATGATGAAGAAGATGGCGATTCAAATGATAGGATTGTAGAGTATAAAACCAATCCTTATGCATCAAGAATGAAATTCGTCGATCCATTTCCTACCTCTCCAAATGCTGATGATACAAGTTTTCATCTAGTTAGACCAAATGATCAGATCTTATTACTTAATAAGAGATGATTAGATGCAAAGTTCTTATAGCGTTTTAGCATTATACTGCCTTAATTAGCTCTGCCAATTGCCTTCCTTGCTCGCTTCTCAGCCTTCTCTCTCCTTCTTCGATCTCTTCGTTTCCGTTCTCTGTGCTTGGCAACCAACTCATCAAAGCCAATGTCCATCAACTTCATCTTTGTCAAACGACTTGCCTTAGCCACTGGACCCAATAATCGTACTGCCATGTCATCTGTAATCTCACTGCATTTGCCAAGTGATCGACCTGAGATACGTTCAGCCTCGTGTACTAAATCAATATCCTGTTCACCCACGAGACTAATAGCACGACCACGTCTACCTGCCCTAGCCGTTCTCCCAACTCTATGCACATAATCGACTGCTCGCCTGGGAATTTCTGAATTGATTACCAAATCTACTCCAGGTACATCGAGTCCTCTACTTGCAACATCTGTAGCAACCAAGACACGGACATGTTGAGATTGAAAGGTGGCCAAACTTGCCAATCGTCGATTTTGGGATAGTAATGAGTGTAATGCAACATTCTTGATACCAAGCTCGGTAAGTATACCTGAAATGTGTGCACAACGTTCACAGGATGGTACAAAAATGATAGCCGATTGTGCTCGAGGATACTTGGATCTGCCTTCATCATCCTCATCTTGATTATTGGTATCATCATTTCCTAATAACTCTGCAATATCAACATCTTTACCAATGGTGTTGTTCCATCCAGACCCTCCTCCATTCTGCTGATGTTGTTTACTCTTCTTACTACTTCGTCCCCCATGAGTCATGAGTGTACGGATGGCACATAGCAAATATGCCTCACGGACACGAGAAGGCATGAAGATGTATTCTTGACGCAGACCCGCAGGTATGTTGGGAGTAGAGCCTTCATCACTGCTTTGATTGCTGTTATCGGTATCACTTTCATCGTTTATATCTCCACTACTCTTCTCTTTCTCTTCTTTGGTATCCTGATCATTATCAACAGTATCCTCAACTTTACGCTTCTTCTTTTTCTTCTTACTATTACTGCCACTTCCATCATCCCATGTTCCGTCGGGTCGTACAACAATCTTCTTCAAAGGTAATCGTCCAACGCCTGCCCCAGCCATTTCTTCCAAACTAGCAAGTGATCTTGTCATAGTTGCACTAAAGAGTAGTGTTCTGCATATATTCCTTCGTACTCTCTTTTTCGTCTCATCTCCGCCATTGGTAGTATTCCTAGTAGATTGCATAGTAGTAGTACTCTGTAATAAACATTCAGCAACATCACGTTCAAATCCACTACCACCACATAATAATCTGTCGGCTTCGTCTAATATAACAAATTTCACTTTTTTAAAGTTTGGCTTGTACAATCCACTACCATCTCCATCACGACATAATTCAGCTAACCGTCCTGGCGTACCAACAACAAAGTTTGGTTGTTTCATTAATTCTAAGCTTTGTGTAGTACTATTCTCACCACCAATTATTAACGCACAGGTAATCTTCCAACCAGAGCCGGATCCTAATGCTAATATTTGTTGTTGTATCTGTTTAGCTAGTTCTCGTGTAGGTGTAATAACTAGTGCGTATATGCCGTATGGATCAGAGGATAGTAAATGTAAGAGGGGTAAAACGAATGCTGCAGTTTTACCCGATCCAGTTGCTGATAATGTTAGTAAATGATGATTTGTATTGTTATTTGAGTTGTTTAAGATTTGTGGAATAATAGCACGTTGAACAGCCGTAGGACGATTATAACCTAACTTTCGACATGTTGATACTAATGGTGAACATAAGCCCAAGTCTGCAAATGTTGTCGTCAATGAGTTTGATACTAATGTGGAAGATGATGACGATATTCTTTGTTGTGAAGTAGGAGTCGATCTCCTATTGCTCCCATCGCTAATATCACTACCGCCAGTATCACCCGCATTGCTCTCTATTATTGCAGGTTGTTTCCGCTTCTTTGAGAATAGACTAGACATGGTTTGCAAATCATTTACATAGATAAAGTTGTGGTTATGATACTACTACCTACCATACGTTGTTGGAGGAGATTAAAAGTTTGTTGATTACTGGCTGGGAAATTTTATTGCAAGAAACGGAAGTCTGTCTGTCGTCTGTCAGCATACCGAATCAAGTTGGACTGATTGATATTCTGTTTTCAATAGAAAGCTCCATGCCATATACTCTTTATTCGAACGTTAGCTGTATAAATTTATTTATCCTTATTACTTTCCAATAATGGTGTACCAAATGAATCTTGAGTAAATTTAGGCATAGGAGGCACAACGCCACCATGTCTCACTGCCAGCTTCTTTTTACCCAGCTCTTTCGCCTTATCTGATCTTTCGAATCTTAGCTTGTCTGTCCAAGTTAGTTCATAGCACTCCACACCCATTTCTTCAGCCATCTTTGCTCTTACATTGTTTGCATAAAGATTTGGGTCGGACTTTTCAGCTTCGCTTGGTACATATACCGCTAGATGCTTAACATGAAGTGAATTGTGTGGTTGTGTCATTAGTCCAATGATATGAGTGACAATATTCGCGCAACTGAATGATGGATCATATCCCCAAATCGGTGAAAAGGGAGATGAAACTATAATTGGTTGAATAGGTAATCCAGCTCTGAATGCACCACTTTGAAAGCGTATCAGGCAGTGACCAGTTGTAGTAGTACCTTCTGGGCATAAGCATAAAGGCGGCCAAGTTCCGGGTTTAGAATGAGCCCTTTCAAGTATTTGTTCCACTGTACTACTAACTCCGATATTACTAACATTACTACTTGCAGTAGAATGCGTACTAATCTCTTTGGTACTACTTGTTGACTCTTTTTCCCTCCTACTCGATCAACAAAGATACTTTGTAAAATCATTGATATTGACCCAATAAAGGGCAGCTTCTTGTTCTCTGCTTTACTTACGAAACAACATCCATCTGAGTATAATAGATACATTAATTCTGCAAAGCCGATATGATTCACAACAAATACAGATGCAGTTTGTTTACGTCTCTCTTGAGGACTCTCAATCTCATAGCTCTGATTAATCCAGACAAATCCTGATAATATAATATATACATAATAATGACAAATGTCGGTTGTATTTTTATTATAATATATAAGTACACATAAACAAACATGAGTACTTGTACATATTATGAGATGCACAGTCAACTCACCATAGAAGAACAATAACACCCTAGACGCGATACGTAGACCGCCAAGTAATAGTCTACGACGGAGTGGGTGGTACGGCTTAGTTGTATCACACCCAATACTACAAATGTGACACCATATCAACCCAGTTATTAGTGTCATAATTGCACCTATTAATCTGAATGGAACTAGAAAAGAAAATATTCCCATCCTTACTTTGCCTATTAGTGGGGTGCTCCGTCGAACAAAGGGATTAAAAGGTGGCCATTTAGGCTCTTCTTTGTCTGCCATGTTGATATGATACCCGACTATTGAACCCTAGGTCTCCCATCAATCTCCTTTTTAATGATATCTTTCCTTGCTACATATAAAAGATTCGGGTGGCTGGAGGTATCTTTTTACTCACTTCTTACACTTGACTCTTGATGCCTTACTTATTGACAACTAAAGATATATATCTTCCTTGAGCTTATTACTGCTGATGCTCATGATAAAGTAAGGATAGGAGAGATTATACAATAGTATGGTTAAAATATCACTGGCAGTCATCATATTTATTACCGGCAGCTCGAATGCTCAAGCATTTTCATTTCAAAGAGAGATGATACCATTTAGAAAAATGACATTATGTAAACATGGGGACAATAGATGTCTTGGAACCCATAGTTTATACACTCAGCAACGTTCTGATACGGTAAAGATGTCAAAGATGGAGCATCATACAGAGATGAAACAAAATATAAAGTCAATGGCTTATATATCACTACTGCTTGCGATAAAACCTAGTGTTGCTACTGCAAGTGATATAATCACATCACAAACAACTGCAGCTTCTACATATCAGCTGTCACGAATACTCTTCTTAAGATTACTTGCAATTGTATACACGGCGGCATTTAGTGTTGCTAAATTTCAGAACAAAGGTCTCATTGGTGACAATGGTATACTGCCAGCTAGAAATGTGCTCAATGATGCTGAAAATCGAGGAATTGCTAAACAAAACGCAGAAAGGAGTGGTTAAAAGAAAGTAAAGCATACCAATCGAAGTTTAGCATTATTGATAAATGCAAAAACTACTTCATGACGTATAAACCAATTGAACATTTCTGGCATCGGACCGATAGAATGAATCGGCCGCTACCAACGTTGCTATGGTTTGCTCGAGATAGGAATCAGTTGAACTCATGGCTAGATAACTTGGCAAATGTTGGTCTTTTTCTGTCTACAATCATGCTTGCAACTGGATCGGCAAATGTATTGTTGATAGCAGGGCTGTATATCATACAACGAAGCTTTATGTCTGTTGGGGCTGAGTTCTATGGGTATGGTTGGGAACCTCAACTAGCCGAGCTTACCTTTCATACCTTGTTCTTGGTGCCTCTGTTGAGTATGAATCCATTCTTTAAGACTGTACCAAAACTTATCATTTGGTCAATACGATTCTATCTGTTCAAGATAATGATGGGCGCAGGTCTCATCAAAGCAAAATCATCCGATGTGAAGTGGAAACCGGGCAACTTGTCTGCTATGGAATATCATTATGAGACTCAACCTGTGCCGAATGGGTTATCGAAGTACTTTCACAAAGCTCCCAAGGTAAGGCAGTGATGAATTATACATGTCTAACGTCTATATGTTGTATGTTTCTCACATTCACTTGAATCTCTAGGCTTGGCATCATTTTGAAGTCTGGATGAATCATTTCGTAGAGCTCCTAGCTCCCTTTCTACTTCTAATGCCTTGGCGGAACTGTTTCATTGTAGGTGGCTTGATTCAAATGATATTTCAGATCACTCTAATACTCAGCGGTAATCTTTCGTTCTTGAATTGGCTTACAATGGTTCCTGCAATACTTTGTTTAGATGACGGCTTCTTGATCAACAATCTACCAACTATACTGCAAAAAGTAATGCTTGGTACACCGTCGACACAATCATACATACAAAGCTTTAAAATTGGAGCTACAAGTCTTGGTCGGGAATCAATTATGCGGACTTTGGTCAGTATTGCATTCTTCCTAACCATGGCAAAGTTAAACATACCAGTTGTTCGGAACCTTCTTGTTAAACGACAAATCATGAATGGCTCATTCGATCGCTTAAGACTTGCAGGAACCTATGGAGCATTCGGTGTAGTTTCAGAACAAAGAGAAGAACTCATTTTTGAGTCGACAAATGATGTTAAGGGACCTTGGAAAGAGTATCATTTCAAAGTTAAGCCAGGTGACATCTACCGAAAGCCAAGGTGGATATCACCATATCATTATCGCCTTGATTGGCAGATATGGATAGCTGCTGTAAGTGGTAGGATTGAGAGAAGTCCTTGGTTGATTAAGCTATTGATTAAGCTTTTGAATAGGGAGAAAGATGTTGTAGATTTGTTAGAGAGTGACCCATGGGCTACTGAAACAAGTGGACCAAAGTATATCCGAATTGAAAAGTATCAATACAAGTACTATGATCATAAAAGAGATGCAAATGATGATACAAGAAGTCTTCCCCCGTTTTGGAAGAGAAAGAGAATTGACCGGTACTTCCCTCGACAAGGCGTCTTGACAAAAGATATTCTTGAAGATATTGTTAATGCTAGCTAGCTAATATGTCTAATGAATGCAATCATTTACTAAGCTTAGTGGTAGTAATAGCGAGAGAGTATCTAAAAAATTGTGGCATGATTCCCCACCCTTGAAAGTATTGTCCACCCTTGGAAATTGTATTCTTTTCATTCTATTCGGTTCCTTCTTATCTATTCTTTTCTGCATACTCCCCAATATCTCGTATGATATGTCTATTCTTTTGTAGGTTCTATATTGCCTATTCTATTGTAGGATGATGCACCAACAAACATCATCTGCTCTATCGAGGAGGCGTTCTTCGCTCTCTACTCTGAATCTTGGAGCAACATATCACTTGTTCTTTGCTTTGCTTATTGGAAGATTTGGGGAGGTATCCATGATGTTGGTATCCACCACAAAATCAAAAAGTATCTTTCGACTTTTGATCTCCTCCTAAACAGTCCCACACCGTACGTCGATATCTATTGAATATACAACTAATACACACATCAATATGTTTGCTCGTGCTACCCGTCCATTATATCGTTCCCTCGCTCCACTGGGTGATCGTATCCTAATCCGCAAAGCTGTGAAAGAA
>Ga0214479_101255_pt1 | contig 10574 bp, 9 predicted proteins | sample M1_20Mar14CPVII9_5_FD_165054 | JGI IMG/M metagenome (GOLD analysis project Ga0214479, IMG submission 165054) | Marine eukaryotic communities from Monterey Bay, California, United States - M1_20Mar14CPVII9sort6BwellE14 | ecosystem: Environmental > Aquatic > Marine > Unclassified | place: USA...
ACAACCAACAACGTCAATGCCCACTCTTTCATCATCAAGCATGGCTCCGACATTATCACCAACTACTCCAGCTCCAGTCGTAACGAAAGAACCAACTTCCTCTCCCTCTTTAGAGCCGACTAGCTCACCATCAAGAGGGCCCACTTCAAGCCCAAGCCAATCTCCATCAGCAAGCCCTTCCCAATCTCCTACCTCTATCCCAAGCCAATCACCATCAACAGCACCGTCTAAGGCACCCACTGTATCGCCGACTCTAGCCCCCTCAAGGGCACCATCTACTTCGCCTTCCGCCAATCCAACACAATCTCCAACAACTGAATCACCAACGTATGGATCTACGCCAGTTCAACAGCACTACACAGCATGTGGATCAAGTAGAAAAAGTTGTGCAGGAAAGACTGAATTAGCCGATGCCGAAGATCTACACGAGGTACGATGCTGTTCAGACACCGACCTTGGTGATGGATGGGTCAAACGGTCAGGTTGTGATGTTTGGGGCGAGTCTCACATTAATGGAGTATGTCATCGTGGGAAGACTTATACAGAGGCTGTTGATATTTGCACTTCTGTTGGGGCACGTTTATGTACCGCTCAAGAACTATTAGATGATTGTCCACGTGGTACCGGGTGTAACTTCGATCGTGAGATGAATTGGAGTTCAACCCCAGGTATTGAACAAGAGGTAACTGAGTATGAGTATGAGGCAGAATACTACTCGAATGGTTCAGGGGTTTCAGTCAAGACTACCCATGCTGGATACACTGGTAGTGGTTTTGTAGACTACGGCGGTTCTGGTACATATATCGAGATCAATAATGTCAATGGTGGATCTGGAGGTGTATGTTCAATCAGCACAAACTATGCCAATGGTGGAAGTTGGTTCTTTCGTTACGACTGGAGCTGGAGTAGTTGGTGATAATGTCGGAGCCATGCTTGATGATGAAAGAGTGGGCATTGACGTTGTTGGTTGTGACGAAGGCTGATCAGACGGAGAATCCGAAGGAGCCTTGCTAGGATGTACCGAAGGTGATGTGGATGGACTAGCCGTTGTTGGATTGAGTTGTGGGGCCTTACTTGGCCCCTTACTTGGGCTCAGTGAGGGAGATTGACTTGGGCTCGAAGAAGGTCCCTTTGATGGGGAATTCGAAGGCTCTGCCGTAATTGGAGATGCCGACGGTGATAATGTAGGAGATGTACTTGGACTGCGTGTTGGTTGTGGGGTGGTGGGTCCGGGTATAGTCTATAAGTGAATGAATGAAAGAGATTTGGTATGTGAGGAGAGGATACTAAGATGTGTGTCATGAGATGAACAATGTAAACACTTACCGCCTGGTCAGTTCCAATAAACACCTCAGCCTTCCATAAATCGTGATCCGTCTTGTCGATACTTAGTAACTTCACAACAATACCATTTGCCTTGCCCAAACCAACGATCGTATGAGATTCGTTTACTGGTAATGTAGCCTGTAAGTAACTCTGGGATTTTGTATCTGCATTAGCTTTTACAATGGTCACTTCATCATCCGCCAGAACATTCTGCTGGTTGATTCCAGTAGCACGATTAAAGTTGATAAAGTAATCTTCAGCTAATCCGGTCTCAAGCTTGATAAGAACTGGCGTTTCCGAGGAGGCTTGGTCGTAATTTGCAATCCCTACCATCGTTTTGACAGTACCCCAGGTAGATGATTCGTTTTCAGGATAGAGAGTGCGATCACGATCGTTATACCATCCAAGTTGCCAGCTCTGTATAGTGAAGCGAGGTAAAGGATAAAGAAATATAGATCGTTTATGAGTGATGACATATCATGTGCGCAAAAATTATGTATCGGTATCCTATATCTATGAAATAGAAGGCAGGGGGGTGTATGACTTACCTTGGCTGCATCGTAACAGAGATTTCCTGCATAACGAGCTCCAGAAGCATGAGCAGGATTACCCATAAATCCTGTCTTATCACTGTAGGTGCTGCCGTCGAGTCCACCCGAATGTGCTAGATTAAAGTTATGCCTAATGAGAAATTGAAAATAGAATAGAAGTATGAGATTGTGATCTTTAGTACAAAGTCAATAAATGGGCACATCAATACTCACCCAAGCTCATGCATGACTACTGCGGGAATCTGTTGTAATAGAAAGACACGATGGGAAAGAAGGATTAGTTAAAGACAAGAGGAGAGAGATTACCAGAGGATACCCTTGGTATCTTTTTGGAACATATCATATGCACAACATTCAATGGTCATCAATCGATCATACATATGAGCATATCAAAGTACTTACCTTGTAATTGATATTCTGATAAAACGAGTACCAACTATTGGATCCAGCAAATGCCGCCCAACCACAATTCTGAACACATTTTTCCATTAAGAATATCACATGATCATATACTTCTGCCGGAGGACGTCCCAACCTCTCTTCCAACTTTATCCTTGCATCATCTCTGAATCTATTACGATGATTACACAAAGATTTCTCAATATTAAGTGTAATAACTCCTGGAGCATTGATCGGATCATCTCCATCGGTAGGGATCATGTTCATCTTACCGAAACTACATGCACTAAGCTGATCCTTCATATTAACATTGCTATTGGCAACGCCGGTAGGACCCTCACCAAAGATGATACTACTAATCTCAGCAAGTGATTCAGGACGTTGAGATGTGGATGGATATGTCTCAGCAGGTGATTCAGGTGCTTCACACGTTATCTCATTTGTGGTAGAATTCCTAAGCTCTGGAGTAACAACTTTAACAACGAGGACTTTCCTATCACCAGTCTTTAAGTTTCGATCTTCGTAGATGTTATTCTCTTGGGCATGACGACGTAGCCTGTTGCTCTTCCATGGAGGACTCTTCTTCGTACCATTGCTAATCTTAGTTGCAATATCCCAACCTTTGGGGATGAAAATGTTCTCTTCGTCGTATTCCAACCCTTGAACATCTAACTTGAATTGACCTGGGATGATCGTACCATCGTCAAAAAGCTTCTCGAGGAATTCCTCATCATCAGCATCCATATCAAGATCGAACATATGCCCAGGATGAAAAGTAGCATCTTCTTCTTCGGAGTCCATGACACATGTAAATACATGATCCTTGATAGATGAACGAGGAGCATCGAGTAGGGGCATGACATCCTCAAGACCAAGAAAGCAGCTTTGGGTATCAGACAGCCGACGAAGATCGTTATTGGTGGCTGAGGTGGCACTGTACTCGGGAGGAGATTTAATGATATCACGTCGGTTACGGAGGTGGCCACCACTCTTTTGAGCATATACTGCCGATGGCATAGTTGTTGAAACGAGAGATGCGGCTTCTAAAGCGAGGATGAAATGGTAGTACGAGAAGTTCATTATTAGTGTTTGATATATTTGTAGTTTGATATGCCTTGGATGTTGTATTGCAATTGATGTTGGATGTTGACAACTTTGATAATCAAATGAGGATGAATTGTAATTTATGGGCAGAAGATAGGCACAACTGAATGGCACAACTGCTCAATCCCATCAGTATCAACTCTTTCGTGAATAACTCGTAACGTGAATGCAAAATACTCGTAGGCATTTTCAATTTGTCTTTGGCTGATCAATATATTACTCGAGCCAGTCTAAAGCCAAGGCTATTCGTAAATGACCAATGAGTCCGTGTCTGAATACTCTAAAAAAGATTGCATGAAGGATACCGATACGATTGGGCTGCTGCAAATTAGTCAAAGCTGCTCAAAATTTTGTCTCAAACGGTACTGATGACGCAATGTCTAGTGAATTGGTAATGATTAGAACTGCCACCTTTCCGTGAATCAACTGCGCCCACAAATTGACAAAACTGCACAACACTACTGGCTACTCTGATCATATCACGCTTGCAAATAAGGACTAATTACAGCGGCCACATTCTGACACTATGATAAAGAATTTCACATCAACAGTCTTTTGATACCAATGACTGAAGGATACCACTCTCGTAAATTAGGATACCAACTCAGAAATGAAACCCACTCAGCATAGTGGCTGTATTGTATCTGGAACATACACATCATTTTATAATGGGACGTTGGTACAATCCAGTTGTTAACACGAGTAGGATTTTGTCTTGCTTGACAAGCCCGGAGGATACCAACCAAGTAATACTACATAGTACTGCATAGTACTGCATACAGGCAGCACATAATAAGCCACATCGTGCATAGTTTGGACATTGGAAATGTCAAGAGAAGAACCTGATACTCTTATAACTACCGTCTGTATTCAGTTGTAATTGGCTGTATACCCAACTAAACAATCATAACTTCCTGCCACTTCATTTTACTTCTAATCTCCAGTCTCCAGGATGATTATTGCAATACTTAACTAGACCATACCAAGGAAGCACCGGATGATAGTCCACTTCATAAGAACTAACGAACCCATAACTAATATATAATGCCAATGTAATTACTAACTAATTACTGATACCGATCACCAAGGATTGAACACCAATTGCAATTAATCCCTATTCGTGTCAGTCGATTCAACACTTCAGCCTTAACAAGTACCTCCGTCAATCTACTATATCCTCATAAGATTTACTAACTAATGAACGTGTATACCATATTATACTTGCTGCCGGCCCTATATCTCAAAGGAAAGGTGCTCCCTCGAGGTACTCTATGTGCAGCTAAAACAGGGATCCCCAACACTACATATTGCCCAAACAACCATGAATACACCGGAGTATTGTCAACCCACACCGGATTATTGCCAACCCATCAATTAATAGATTTGTACACAACATGTACCGCCCAATCAACTGTAACTATTGCTATGCGGCCTCTCTATAGATGTTCTAATTTGATGTATTTTTCATTGTTTGGCAAATTTGGGCTGGTGTGGTTTCTTCTTCTACTGTTTGTATTCTATATAGATTCGTCCGGTGATAATGGTAGTATGGATTGACTACAGCATAATCTAGATTATAATCTGCTCATATTATGGTACTGTTGTTGTGTGTATCTGTAGCATATCGAGGATTGTAATTGAAATTCTCTTCATCATTTTTTCTATGTTTTATTATTATTGTATTAATGATTATTGAGGGCGCTATTCGGCATGGCTGTTGCGATGCGGCAGTCTAAAGTATCATTTACATTGTCATTAGTACTTATTGCATTGTATATTACCCTCCTTACCACCAGCCAACTATATCTCTACGCATATAATAAAACTAATAATCAAAGGCTTATCAATCGTTTGGCAACTTGCACGTCGAGGACCGATTTAATGAAATTGCAATCAGCTATTGTCGGAACCATATCATCTTCTTCTGTTATAGTTTGGTATTGATATTACGTCGGCGGTCGTAAAGCACGGCTTTCATGGTGGTCGACGGTAATTAGAAAGAAGGTGCATCATCAATCATCATAAAACGCGATTGATGATTGATATCTACATATCAATCATCTTTTTTGTTCGGCGCTGACTTCCTTGGTCCAAATCGATCCAAATAAGTACTATGAGGTAGTATTTGAGAGTTTGGTGGTAAAACAACAATATAACATCCACCATCAGTACTGAGAATAGCTAGGTACTCACCCTTGCTTACCACTGCACTTCAATCAAACTCATTCATTCGGTATCCTTATCCTATGACAGATTGCTTTTGGAGTTGTTGTTTTGAGGTTGATTCGTCCTACAATGAGATTAGATATAATGAACTACAGTCTTCAAAACAATTCACATCTTATATTTAAGCTCATAAGATATGTGTAATAGAATAGACATCAAGACAAAAATCTAGTTGAAGGCTCATCCTCCACTACATTTTCTATAGGAACTTCATCATCCCATGGTACTTGATTAGCTGCTTGGTCAGTGACCTCATCAAAGGCCGTTATTAAATCGTCTGATATCTGAGTAGAATTAACATCCAAATCATCAATAGGTGGCTGTTCAGACATAGCATTGGTGGACGTCACTGGAATTGAAAATTCAGTTGTTTCGGTATACTCCCAAGTTCCTCCACGTTTGATTTCTTCACCATTTGATGTTATGACATAATATCCCGGCTCCGCAATACCATTCCATTGCTGAGCTTGAATGTTGAACTCATAAACTCCGTCATATACGCACACAGACTGTACTTTCAAGGACTGTGGATTAACATCATAATAATCCTCGGACATTTCAACAATCTCGGTCTCTTCTAAATAGATTCCATTGACATCAGCAATCTTTGATATATACCACGAAGTTCCGGAAGGATAGTCGTCAAACAAGATGGTAACCTCAATCGGCACACATCCTTTTGTAGGAAATAGAGAAGATGACGGAGATGTTGTGGGGAGAGAAGACACCGATGGTGATATACTTGGAGATGGCGTTTCATCAAGACAGTGAAAGAATCCAGTGCCGCTGTACAATACATAGATTCAAAGTAGAAGTGTGAGTATGTATGAAATGTAGGCTGACAACAAGATAGATTTGGTATAGATCTTAACAACTCACGCATAATCCATCATTGGAATCATGGCTCCGTACGGACCGTATGAGAACTCAACGTTTGGGTTTAGCAGAGAACTATCAACACGCCTTCTCATTTCGAACCAATCCACTCCTACTGGTGCAGAAGCTGTGTATGTTGTATCACTAATGATGAAAGTCCGATTGATGTTAAATGATTCGTCCCAGAAGGCTAATAGTCAATCAAACCATGAGAATGAGGAGGAGGGTGAGGTGCTAGTGAACTGAGGTATACATATATGATACAGACATGCTTACCATGATAATCTTGAGGAAAGAGCTCGTCAACTGATACATCAGGATCTACTATTGTGCCATAGAAACGGGAACCTGAATAGCTAATGACTACTGAGTAATTCTTCAATATGTTGTTAAGATCATGCAATCCTGGACTCTCGAAGAAGTCATCCCAATCAGCAAAGTCAGGTGCAGTGTCATAATCATTTTGACTGTGTACTGGCTCGTCTGGTTGGAGATAAAGGTCATCTATATAGTCTTCCTCCGGAGGCGTACCTGGCATTGGATCGTAGTAATTACCTACTTCTCCGTAACCAGGGGGTTGTGTCCTATTAGTGCCTACTGTAGGTGTACTTCCTGAGGTGGGTGCATACGTCATCTTAACCATAGGCGAATGGCTTGGCGATAAAGTCGTTGGCTCATGAGATAAAGTAGGTTGTTCAGACGGTTGAGTAGACGGTTGATCAGACTTTTCCTTTTCAAGGATTCTGATAAGGGTGTGGAAGAAAGAAGAAAATAAGTTCTAAACTTGATACTGAATACTAATACTAAATCATGACTTTGGTAACTTACTTATACAATCTCATATCATATGGGTCGCCAGATAAACCAGTCTGAACATATAGCGGATGATTGTATACACTCTTGCCAATCACCTCAGTAATAGGGTTCTCTTGTTCCCACTTCATACCAATATCCGAATCTATATTAGTGACGAGTATAGACACATGAGTCTGATGATGGTGAACAATCAGTAAAGCACACTATACATCCAGTATGCGTCCTTACCGTATATATCATGTGCTTTCTCACTGACGAGGGATGGGCATGGCAGCTCAAATTCACACGCACCGCCGAGATGCGTTTCATCACAAACACATACATTGTTTAAACATATCCCATTGTAATTGCAATCCGATCTTTCCCAGCACTCGAGGGAGGTAATGGATACTTGAACAAGCGGCTTTACTTCACCAATCCAGGCTGACCAAGCCCCCTCGCTTGTACTTAGTATGTTGTAATCATCTGTTTTATAGCTTCTCCACAGCCAACCACATTCATTACCATCTTGTCGGGAAAGACCATCTTCAGAGGGAGGGTGAGTTAGAATGTTAGAATGTCGGAAGACCCAACTGGCAATCTCCGAACAATAAACAAACTCGGCACCTAGCTGAGCAGTTGGACCAAATGCACTGCCGTCGGACTTGTTCATTTCCACATATCTTGGATAGCCATTATAAGATCCTTCCTCTTTGTAGACGCCATTAAAGAAGGGATAAATAAGAAGACGTTGCTCTATACCATTCTCAAGTATAACATTTGCATCCTCCCAAATGACCTCCTCAAATTGAACTTGAATTGTACCCGCACGATAAGCCCCATTATCTTGTACTCGAGTTATGTATCCTAATCCAATCAACACCACGGCAACATTGAAGAAGTATATAAACCGAATCAGATAGTTCACTCGGTTGTTCGATGCAATTAACCCCGTGAAGGATAATCTTCGTTCATTAACCGAGCCAGAAATAGTACTTTGAAATACCGAACGTCTTCTATCTGCCATTTGTAGATGATACTTTCGATTCGTTGCCATTAACATTGATTTACCAAAGAACCCCCTCTTGGCCAGGGCAAATGTAGTATCATCAATGTTTTCTACAAACTCTAATGCCAATATATCGTAAAAGACCTCAATAACGTCACTGTTCTGTACTATGTTCAGGAACAAACTCGATAGAAAGAGATATCCAACAATCAAACGGAAGATTGATGATATAATAACCCTCTTTTGAACTCGTTTCTGCCCATTTAGTAACAATGTATGACCAGCCGCATTTGCTAGTAGTTGTAAACCTTGGGGAATCTCATCTGCATAAAGAAGTGGTGGGGGTATGTGTCATGAGAGATTATGTTTCTATACCGAACTCATCATTATGGCACAACATCATTATAAACAAGCTCACCTTCCATCAATACTCCTACTATTGCACCTAAGCATAAGGAAACAATACACAGTAAGGCACTTAGTGAAATCCTTAAGATATTGCAATAAACTTTCCTAAATCAAAAGGAACACAAGATGTGCATAAACTTTATTTTGAACACAAGATATGCACAAATCTTGCATCCGGTATACCACCAACTCTACACATCCCATACAACACACATATAATTAACTAACTTACCAAGGAATTGTGCAGCCCTAACAGTCTTATCAACACCCGCGGGTATACCCAATCGATTACCATTCATACCCTTACTAATACTACTTGCTAATGTTAATACTAAACAACTAATTGATAACGTAACACTAAATACTGAGAAGCAAAATGGTATTGATATTGGATGATGTGTTACCAGTAAACTAAATGTTGATTCGGGTAATAAGTATTTACGTTCATTGTTTAGTTGTATATCTTTTTCTTCTGCATATGATTCGAATTGTTGTTCTAGTAGTGTTATACGATCGGATAGTATTTCTTCTACTTCATTGCAACTGCTGTTATCTTCTGGTATACCCGTTACTAACTTTAATGATGAACTTTTGTTATTGCAATTGTTATCATCATTAGAGTTATCAGTTCGTTGGATGATTGATCGTGTCAATGTACCATCGCTATATGAATCTGATTGCTGATGATTGTTATCTCGAAATGATACTCTCAGTCTACGCTTAGATTGTTGTCTTCTATTGTTATTTGTATCATCTATATTCACATGTATATTATCGTTGTGAGTATTGTTTGAATTGCAATGACCACTGCCCTCCTCAAGCAAAGCAACACGTTCTGCTGATTCTGTTGATCGTTCGTCTGCTACTCGTGCTAGTTGAGTTAATCTTTGTATAAGAGATTCAAGATGGCTGTTGTTGCTGTAATCGTTGACACTAGACATGCCCCCTATACCATCATCGTTGATGTCGGTGGCTGCCTGGGGTGCTGTTACCGACCCTTCTATTGTCATCTCTATATTTATATTGATAAAAGATCTCTTCTTTTATCTCCCCCAAGGATACCAGCCAGGTATCTTCGTATATCTTTATTAAATACTATCATGTCACTGCAATTTCAATATCATTAAATTGAAAGAGCATTGAAAAGGTGATTTACTGACAATACTGATGGTATATGTAACTAAAATTTTTAAATACGTGTTATGGGTCTCGAAAGACTATTGGGTATGGACAATACTGATGGTATACGAACTGCCTTGATGTTGATTTGTGTCGCTATTTCATACCTTTACCTCATCGCAACTATCATTCATCATTCCCTGTTCGGGGAGTCAATCGCCAAAATACATAAAGAAACCATTTTCGTTGAATTGGTTCAAAGTTGGCATTTCGCCCGCCCTTGAGCATGCCCATAAAAGTATTGCAACCTTATACAATATAATATATGGCTCTGATTTTGGATCCTCACAAAGTGCACGGGGTTGCGGGGATGATAAACTAACTAACTAATAACTAACTAAATCACTTTTAAATGATCACTGATGAGATGAAATGGTGGATTAGGACAACGATTAATACCACAATAATTACATCGGCGTATTGAAAGTAACGTAATTGTATCAGTTTTTAACGCTTTTTCGAATAGTGGTACTTTCGAGGCTTTATCATCAATATTGAACGAGCACGAAAGGTTTTACAAATAAGTGTTTTCCAGAAAGGTACAATCTCTTGTGCACTTCATGCAGTCTATCTATCTTACAGAACGTGGCTGGTTCTGTATTCTATAATTGTACTGTATTGCTGTTGAACAAGGTTGAACATCAGACCAATGGCAGTAGTCCTTTCCTACTGTCAAGCAAGGTTACTTGTCAGACTAGCAA
>Ga0214479_101258_pt1 | contig 10561 bp, 13 predicted proteins | sample M1_20Mar14CPVII9_5_FD_165054 | JGI IMG/M metagenome (GOLD analysis project Ga0214479, IMG submission 165054) | Marine eukaryotic communities from Monterey Bay, California, United States - M1_20Mar14CPVII9sort6BwellE14 | ecosystem: Environmental > Aquatic > Marine > Unclassified | place: USA...
GAATAGGAGCTAGAGATAATATATATGGGAGGATTGCAATAGTCTGTTGATTAAGGGGAGGGGGGAGCAATGACGAATGTCACGGAGATGCAAAAATAAAGATACGGTATCCTTTGATGTGTGCATGCAGTACACATGAATTGCTTAGGTATCCAAAAGACTCCCAATTACAATAAAGTGAAAAATGCCAACTTATACTTTAAGGTCGCAAAAATGAAAAAATGGGAAAAGTGGCCGATTAGAACCACACAGGACTTAGTCCTGGATGGTTCTAATCGGCCACTTTTTTGAGTTTTTATTTTCTGGAAGCTATCCTTAAAGTATAAGTTAGCCATTTTCCGGGACCCAGATGGGACTCATTGAGCAATTCATGTGAGTCACTAGTAGCATACTGTAGCACGGCCGGCTTGATATATACTCATTATTGCGTTGCATAACTGCTTAACTACTACATATCTAAGATATCAATTTAGCGTGCTTGGCTATTGACTCCGACATGATCTTTCATACATTACGGTGGCGACGACAGGAAGTTCTCTTCTTGATGATGATGTTTGTTATCGTCTTAACAAACCCTGCGCAAGTTTATTCCTTTTCCACCATCTCACAATCAACAACTCTATCTCGATGTATCCTACCAGAAGTTACAACATGCAAAAACAATCTAGTAAATCTAAATAAAGGAAGAAGTACATCATCATTATTTGCAATTGAAGATGAGGACAAAGTAGGAGAATTAAAACTGGGTGACTCTGAATCAACATTGCTTGGTATCACAGGTATCATAGCTTCTGTGATAATGTTGTTTTCAGAATCAGTTCTCTTCCGTACTGGTTGCGGGTTGCCTGCTGGTCCGGCTGGTTTGGTAGGAGCAGCAGAAGGTGTAAGTTATTTAGGTGTCGTAGTATTAGTTGGTTTTAGCTTGTTCACAAAGATTAAAACTGGGAAGGGACTTCCTCCCGGACCAAATGGTATACTTGGGGGAGCTGAAGGGTTAGCTTATCTTGCATTACTTGCTGGTATATTAGTGCTCGTTGCACAAGTGACGAATTATGGTTATATACCTAATGCTGTGCCAATGGAGGGGGGAATGTGCCAGTAGTAGTGTTAATAATTATAATACCTATGTGCTGGATATATCATGGTCGATATCTATCTAATCAAAAAGCTTTAGCAATAGCGCATCTCTAATACCAAGGTATCCAATAACTCGAATCGGATCCAACCACGCCCTTGCAATTCCAAGGAAAGCAGTTCTCTCTATCCATCCAGCATATAAGTTAGAATAGCCACCATTTCCTTCTTTTGCCACTTCTCGCATTGTACCTAACACACTTAACTTCTGCTTTCTTTGTTCACGATACTTTGATGATGCTATAAGTCGACGTGTCTTTTCAGACTCTTGGAAGATTGGTACAGATTCTTCATCAGTCGTCTTCTTATAATCTTCCTCATCTAAAGGTATTGTTGGTAGTAAGATTCGAGTTCGTGCAACATCAAATGGAGTCGTTAAGAAAGCACAGAGGCATGCTACTGCAATTGTCTCGACTTCATACTGTCCAAGATTTTCACCTTGAGTGGTAATCGCTGCATTGAGAAAGATTCTACTCATTAAGAAGGGTATATCTGTAATTATCATGCTCGGAAGCAACGCCCAACTATCCTTTAGCCAATTACCAAAATCTGACTTGACATTGTTATCACCAAAGACTTGTAATCGGAGTGCCAATACATCAGCCGGTGTTCTTATTGCCAAAGCCGACACATCAGCCACAAAGGCAGCCAATAAGTTGACGACCAGTGCGTTCAAATACAATCCATCATCTCCAGAAGGTAATAAGTTCTGAACGAATTGTACTTGTAATAATAATGAGAATAACCGTCTTGATACCTCTTTTGCTCCCGAGTACACTCCAGAAGCTGGTACCGTGATGAGTAGTGATGGCAGTATACCTGAGTATAAATCACCTCGTTTAGCCTCATATATAAACGTTAGCCATGAAAGCTTCAGCTTTCTTGAAAGTGATCTTTTCTTATTTGAGCCGCTATTCGATGTTCGGGCTTGAACTCTTGCCTTTATAGTAGACAAGGGATATAATAGTCCCACTCGTACTGATTCAGTCAAACTACCTGCAAACACCGATGCAATAAACAGCTGATTATTTGGAATAGATTTCAGTACTTGCAATGATGTAAATTGCTTGCTAACTAATGGCTGCATCGAAGAGGGCAGATATTGCAAGAAGGGTGGTTGGTATTCATATACTTTCACCTTTTGAAGTTTATCTCGATCTATCTTCACTTTAGGTATAGTTGAATCTAAAGGCCTTTGAGCATCCTTGCATTCCAACTCCACATCAATCTTATTCTCTTTTGTTATTGTTTGTAAGTCAGTTGTTTTTAATTCACTACCTTTCTTTTGTGTTGGACTGGAGGCACTTGTTGTTATCACCTTTGGTATACTACTATCAGAACTTGATAATAATGTTTGATATTGTAACACATTTTCGGTATCTCTATGAAATAATCTTTGATATGCTATCTCAATTGAATTGCGATATATTGGTGCATCTCTTTTCACTTCTATTTTCTGTTGCACTATAAAAGATGATGGGATATCCATTGCAGTAGCTTCTTTAACACTACTACTAAACACTAATAATGTACCCGCCGCAACAATAGATGTACTCGCTATTGCAAATCTTGCGTCATCAATATCAAAACTACTCTGACACTTAATATATCTAATTCTATTGTTACTCACTGGTTTATGGTGTCGAGGGAAATTATGTTGCCAAGCCCCGCAATAACTCGCTGCAATACTCATCGACAATATAAACTGCCACGTTATTGGTCTACACATAATTAGATATAACTGTATTCAAAATATGTACCTACCATGTCATCACAGCATAATATCGTAAACATTTATAAAAACTAAAATACTGAGATAGCGGTATTGAAGGATACCGCTGAGATTTATAACTTCTTTGCTATCTTTTGTCTTTAGCTATCCTACCTACTCTTGATGATCACATACCTATATACGTACTTGTGATGTTTCTACTCTTCTATTGATATCATGCTATTACTAATCACCGCCATTGTGGCAATTACCAACCTTTACACAGCCGCAGAAGCTTTCTGTCCATCACCAACGACACATAAATCATCATCTATGCAAACAACTACATCTCTTAAATCACAAACCAATGAAGAGACAATCATAATTGGTGGAGGACGAATAGGTTCATTGATATCACAGAATGCCAAACTATTAGGCCGTAATGATCCTATATCGACATCTATAGATGCTAATGGTAGTGGTCCAATATTCATTGCAACTAGAAATGATGTACTAGGGCAAATAGTGGATGATTGCCCTGCATCACGAAGAAAAGATTTAGTATTTCTTCAAAATGGCTATCTCGATAATTTCTTAGAAAGCAAGGGGCTGTTGGATAATACACAAGTTTTATTATATCTGGCTGTTACTGCCTTGGGTGCCGATCCCATAGACGGTATCATAAGTGTAAATCCTGAAGGCTTGACGGCTGCAACTGGAATACATTCACAAGCATTTGCTGATAGGTTAGGTGATTTGGGTCTTAAGTGTAATGTTGTGAATGCAGAGGAGTACCGTCCAGTAATGTTTGAAAAGTTAATGTAAGTTTGTATGTACTTTGTAATGTTTGCAATATGCTCTACATTGTTCTGACTATAAGTTGCAATGACAAACAAACATGCACATCGAACAAACAATAATGACACATCTTAGATGGATTGCAACATATATGCTTGTGGGTACAGCAAAAGATTGCTCAAGTGTAGGTCAAGCTGGAGCAGAGCATACCAAACTCGTTCAAGATGTAATCTCTGAGTTGGTTTCTGCAATTAGTACAAAAGAGGGAATTACATTTAAACCTGGTAGTATTGAACGATTAGCGGCATACACAGATGTGGTTTCCAACTTTCCGTGTGCGGTGAAGGAATTTGAATGGCGTAATAAGTACTTTTATGATTTGGGGGATGATGCATGTCCATTGCATAATGGTTTGTTGAAAGAGTGTGCTTCTGCTGGCAAGCTGGGTTTTGATCTATAGCAACAGCACAAGCCCAGTCATTAGAGAGTCACGCTATTAAGGGAAACAGAGCCAGTATAGAGATCTCACATAGTAAACTGAAACATCTAAGTTAAATAACTAACAATCATGGCTATTCGGCGAAGATCTCATGCAAAATCTTGAAGGATACCTCTATCCTCAACATCAACGAACTGATACTTCCACTTTTCACTTCCTCATCGTCATCATACAAAGCAATTGGCAGAAGTTTATGCTCATAGACAGCCACCTCGTCCTCATATAGCAGCAGTATGAGAGCTATAATAAACTCTTCATCTCGTATCGCGGCACGCGCTGCGGCTCGTAGATCTCAGACAACAATCGGTATTAACAATTGCAATAAAAATTATCTGCTCATTAACCAAAGAACATCAAGTGCCATTTTTAATAATACATATCGATTCAAGGCTAGTGTACCACTTCCTGAAGAAGAAGAAGAAGATGATAATAATAAACCACATGCTTCATCAAATCATGAAGATGAGGATACCGTCCGTATCGACAATAACACATCAGATGTTATTGAAGATTATACATCCAAAGCAGGCACTCCATCACCTTGGGCTGTCTTCGATGCTTGGGGTGCAGGCGAGGGTATCGTAGAGCCACTAAGTGCCGAAGAAGAAGATATGTTATCACCCGATATGGTACGTATCCCAACCACTGAAGAGGAAAGCTCTACATTACCAGATGAAAGTTCTATATTGAGCAGTTATGACAAATTGTTGAAGAGGAAGTCTTCTGTACACTTTGGTTACCCTTACAATTTAATGTACAATCATGAAGGTGAGTAGTATTACATCTATTGTAAAGTGTGTGAAATTAGAGAAGCGTTGCAATGTTGTATTGTGCTATTTCACCTAATATCAAAAAATGCTCACATCTTGTGCTCATTCTCGTCCTATGTGATACTATCTGTTGTTCCCAACACACTTTACATTACAAAGAACTATACGAATTCATGAAATACAGTATTAACAACTTGGGTGATCCCTTCATCACATCCAATTATGGTGTACATTCACGTCAGTTTGAATGTTCAGTAATTGATTTCTTTGCAGATTTATGGAAGATGGAAAAAGATTCCTATTGGGGATACGTTACCACCTGTGGTACCGAGGGTAACTTACATGGTATATTATTAGCAAGGGAATGTCATCCTGATGGTATATTATATTCATCAAGGGAGACACATTACAGTATCTTCAAGGCCGCAAGGTATTATCGTATGGATGCCAAGGCTATCCCTACCTTGCCAATGGGTGAGATTGATTATGACGCATTGGCATCGGAGATCGCCAAGAATCGTGACAGGCCTGTGATTATTAATGTTAACATTGGTACTACTGTTAAGGGTGCAGTTGATAATCTTGATCGGATATTGCGTATCTTAAAGACGTTGGATATCCCCCGTGAACGATTCCATATCCATTGTGATGGTGCATTATTTGCAATGATGATGCCATTCGTTGATTGGGCACCTGAAATATCATTTGAAAAGCCCATTGATAGTATTGCCGTGAGTGGACATAAGATGCTTGGATGTCCCATGCCCTGTGGTATCGCCTTGAGTCGTAAAGAACATGTTAAGAAGGTTGAGCAACGTATTGATTACTTGAACAGTGTTGATACTACGATTATGGGAAGTAGGAATGGACAAGCGGCTTTGTATCTCTGGTATTCGTTGAGAAAGAAGGGTATTGCGGGTATTAAGAGGGATGTAGTGTGAGTAGTATTTACCATATCTTTCTTAGACTTTGTTGTTTGTTTTGGATTGTTCTGTCTCTCACCATTTACAATCTAAATCTATATGATCTATAGACATTGCATGGAAACTGCCGGATATTTACGTGACAAGATCACAGAAAAAGGTCTAACTTGTCGTCTTAATGATCTCTCTTGCACTGTCGTACTCGAGCGTCCCATGGATGATAGGTTCATCAAACGTTGGCAATTGGCATGCGAGGAGGATATTGCACACGTTGTTGTTATGCCCAATGTGACCAAAAATAAGATTGATAAGTTCGTTGAGGAACTTGTGGAATGTAAGAATGAGTTTGGAAGGATGAAACCAATTAGAAGTGATGGGCCATTGATGAAGTTGCAGAGTACTAGTTGGGGCGGAAGTGCTGTCGCTCCTAGTGTAAGTGACTTCAAGGAAGATTTCTAAAGGAGATAGATTACAGAGAAAGAAAGTTACTTGATGAGCTTCCAGAGAAAGAGAGGAAAGAAAGATATGTGTGCGGTTTGATCAGCTGTGTCAACATGGTCATAAGATATGTAAAGTTGTAGCAGACCATTGACCAACTAGCTGGGTATATCCTCAAGTAATATCCGATTATTGGCAAACTTTCTTCCTACACTACATATATCTATATAAAATGAGCTCAATGATCATTAAGCTCACTAATAGGTTTTCACTTTCGACTTCCCATTTGCTTTACCGTTTGCCTTGCCATTGGTAATGACTGACTGAGGTACTGGACTGTTCTTCTTTTTTGTAGTCTTCTTCCCTCCAAAAAAGAGACGAAGCGGACAAAAGAACCATACAATGGAGAAGACAGCACCAATTGTTCGGAAAATGAGTGAGCGGCACATTATAACAAGGAAGAAGGCTGCCACCATAATCAATATATCCACAACCTTCTCGCCATTTTCTGATGCATCATCAAGAAAGCTGGCTAGCCAAGTTGGTACTTTCTCATTCAATTTGTTCTCTCGAATGATACCAATCGATGTCTTGGCACCTTCCTTCACAGCCAAGGCAGCGTTTGAACGTGCTGCTTGTACTCCCTCTTGCGACTTTTGTAATGCCACGGCTGCCTCCGTTTTGATGGTTGAAACCACAGGAGAAACATGCTCCATATATACTGGTAAAACTTTCTCATTGTACACTGGTAAGACTTTCTCATTGTAGACGGGGAACACATGCTCATTGTATAACGGGACAAGCTTTGTATTCACGATATCCGCCACATGTTGATCATATATGTCCGATACCTTATCAGTTGCCTCGTCAAGAGTTTTTTGAATACTGGGTAACAAATCATTTTGGACGTATACCAAACCATCACTGGCTTTACTCTGAACCAATTCAACTTGTGTACTAAGTCCATCTGCTAAAGCTTTGTGCCCATTATCAAGTCCTTGAGCAGCACTATCCAATACATTATTGACAAACCGTTGACTATCCTCCTTGAATAATGTAACGTTGCAATATCCAGCACTGGCATGTAGTTCCTTCCAGTACGAGACTTCCTCCTCAAGCTTGAAACTTTCCTTCTTACTCAATTCCAAATCACTTTTCAACGACTGTTGTGCATTCTTTTCATTAGCGAGCATATCTTGCAACTTTATCTCCAACTCTTTTGCCTTTGAAATTTCTTCCTTCGTTTTTGATTCAGCCTTGGCAATATTCCGATCAAGTTCACCTCTCATACTCTTTACTTTCAACTCCATATTCTCTCGATGTTCAGTAATCTCAGCTTCGTGTGTTGTCTTTAATTCCAATTCTTTTTGTTCATATTCATCAGTTGTGTGTGACAATTCCTCTTGCAACTCTTTGACCTTTTTTGAAGCTTCAGATTTGGCATCGGCAATTTGTTTCTTGGTACTCTCTTCCAATTCAAGTCTATCCTTTTCTACCTTGGCCATGATAGCTTCCAATGTTTCATCAGATTTTTGTTTTGCCATCTTGATACGCTCCTTGGCATCAGCTTCAATGGTTAATATCTTGTTTTCATATTCATCATCTTTATGTGCCATTTCCGCAACGAGTTGTTCAATCTTTTCCTGAGCTTCTGACTTGCCACTATCCAACTTATTGACAGCTTCTTTTTCAACCTTGGCAATAGATGCAGCTGTGGCATTTTGTAATGCACTCATCTTCTCTTCCGTTTTGGCTATGTCTTCCTTTGACTTTTTCTTTTGTAATTCAACTGCAGCAGTATGATCTTTGAGTTGTTTATTTACTGTTTCTTTTAATGTTAATACTTCATCTGTTGATACTTGTAATTGGGCAGTGAGTTCATCAATCTTTTCTGATAGTAATGCTGCTGCTTTAACAACTATTGAAAGATAAATATATGTCAGTATATAATTTTGTATATACCAACCGTACTACAACATAACATTTATTATAATACTCACCTGCATCTTTCTCAGCGGTTATGGCGGCCTTCTCTTCATTGGCAACCACTAGTGACTTTGCCATAATTTCATTGCATGTTACTGGAGCTTTTTCATAACCAGGTTCAGTTGCAGTAACTGTGTATTAAAGCAATACGAAAGTATAAATGAGTTCTCATGCACCACCACACAATTTTAAAGTAATACACATAACCAAATTATAAAACTCACCCGTACCAGTAGCCGCATCATTGAGATCGCTAACTGACTTTTTAGCATTGGCAATTGCATCCTCTTCGCTAATTACAGGCTCCTCGGTAGTAGTAGCTGCACCATTATTCTTCTTATTAAAGGCATTCTTTATGTTAATTGACTCAGTGGTACCAAATAAAATTATTGATAGTACAATAAAGAGGGAAAATTTGTACGCAGATGATAGCATGATATTTCGTTTAGTTATAGGTGATGGTATGGATAATATAGGAGGGTGTGGGAGGTGTATATACGAGCTCTAATAGGCTGTTTCAGTTACACCGTCATTTTGCTAATGAGCAAGACGAAAATGAAAAATGAGGTGTGGTATCCGTCTGGTATCCTAGACTATTTAGAAACTGGGAGGGAGATTGGGCGGGGTGGATGACTATAGCCATCGGCATATAATAAGCAGAAGTTTGTTTAGTTCTATAGGATCTTTGATATGTAAGAGTTAGTAGGTAGGAGATGAGAAGAAGGATACCTTTGGAGAGACTGAGAGGAGGGAGATAGGAGAGAGAGACCGAGAGGGGAGATAGAATGAACGAACAAGCAGGCTTACAGTCTATGTTCATAACTATTCTCTTTATATGTTCTTCTATCATTATTTCATACATGTGTTCAATACATGAGTCACTGTTCAATACAAGAGATCAATACTATCAAAAATGTGGAAGCGGATCCTCCCCTTGTCTTCCTCCCCCATACATATGTACATTCTATCCATCTTGAGAAGGCCCCCTCTCATGCAAACACCACACTTTAATTCAAAGGTATGTGATTAGCACTTAGGATTACAGTGCCAATCTCGATGGCGACAGGTACAAATGCCTTCGCGGCCTCCATGATCGGCTGATGAGCAGCCTGAACAGCATGAGGAGCAGCACTTGAGGATACGGCTTGCACACTAGTTGCAACACTATCGATCGTCTCCGCTAGATCTTGTGGGGACTTCATTTTATGTTCAAATCTTGTATCCAATCGATTCGCCCAGTGTACAGACTTGACGGCAGCAGGCAATGTAGATGCAACTACCTCATGAGGTTCTCTTGAATTTGAATCAAGATCGTGAGAGATTATATCATCTTGTGCTTGTGCTTGCAATTCTTGGTCGGTAGTAGGAAGTCGGAGTGACCAATCATCAGTTATATTACTTGTAGTACAATACTCATCTCTCTCATCCATATATCTCAACGACGATGCAGATGAAGACGAGGACCCGATGATACCAGAGGCTAGAGTGTAAGTAGATGTTAATATCTTTGCAGTTTGAGACTTCGATCGTCTGTGCTGTCTACTGTTATTGTTGCCACCGACGGAGAAGGCAGATGCAGGTAACGAGTTGACGGCAACCATTGCTAATGATAGGAGGGATATATGCCAGTTTAACATGATGTGTTGGTTTGGTTAAGGATATGTTTGTGATAGATATGTGTTTTGATTTGTTTTATGTTGTGTTGCTTCTTTTATATTATTATGCTCGTCGTATATTATAGTTGTTTGTTGCAATTTATGAGAGATTCATTGCAATTGTAATGAAGGGTAGTCTTGCTCGTCCATCCATTTATTATTCTTGGATGTGAGTTGCACATGTGAAAGGTGATGTGTAAACTGTTTTAACGGAGTTTATTAATTTGGCGAGGGGGAGAAGGCCTCTCCCAATATACAACATGCACGACCTCATACATAAAGCAGCAGCATCACATTGTGCGGAGAGGACATGTACGACATACTAACGGCCACGTCAGATAAATAGGCCGCCGTCACCAACTTGTGTTGTTGCTAAGGGGGGGTTGGTTCTATGTTTAATCGGATCTACGTATTGACCTAAGATGACAAAAATGTACTCATGGGCAAATATGTACAAAAGTACTCCACTGCCGGCGATGATACGCTTTTCTCACCCAACTCATCTCCTCAAAATTTATTGCAACATAACCCAAAATAGTGCGACAATCTAGTGGATTTTAGTAGCAAAAATGCACGGTATCCTCAAAAAGTAGGACAAATTGTCGCACAATCATAAGATTATGTAATGTAGGTATCCTTTTTTCATA
>Ga0214479_101263_pt1 | contig 10524 bp, 9 predicted proteins | sample M1_20Mar14CPVII9_5_FD_165054 | JGI IMG/M metagenome (GOLD analysis project Ga0214479, IMG submission 165054) | Marine eukaryotic communities from Monterey Bay, California, United States - M1_20Mar14CPVII9sort6BwellE14 | ecosystem: Environmental > Aquatic > Marine > Unclassified | place: USA...
GGTGATGTAATGCTACCATCGAAATCACCAATAGGAGCATCATAAATAGTCTGAAAGTTCGTTGATCCAATGGCGTTTGTCTCGCGATTATTATCACCAAAGGGATCGGGATTGACCAAGGAGCATGATCCCCTCCATATCACTTCAATCATTTCACATTGTTGGTGTTCCTTACCAGCCTTGTTCCCTTTACCACCCTTGCTAGTACGGCGATGCCTAGGCCTAAATGATTCGTCATCAGCGGTTGATGTGCTGATAGACAAAGTAAGGATGAGGAAGGAAGAAGCTAATGATAGTTTCATTTTGTTTACGTCCATTGGGAGATTGGGATGGTACTTCTGGAGAATAGATTGTTCTGTAAAGTCTGTGGTTGATTTATGGCCCTACATCCCTCTACAACTTTGCAGTTCATTGATACACACTTAGTGAACGGAAGAAGAGTCTAATTTAGCTTAACGTATTATTCATCGTTCATCTTCAATTATTTACATTCACCTCTCTCTTGACGACGCCGACGACTATGATGCGGCTACTCGATGCGGGCGCCAATTGCACCGTCGGATCGGCCGTCGAGCGTAGTATATGTAGAGTATCGGCGGCTTCTTCAGATATTCTATTGCAATAAAATTGGTATCCTCTACCCTGACAATGCATGATTAATTTGTCAGGGTAGAGATACCTATGGTTTGTGCGTAGAAGCTAGCTACCCTGACATAATGTCAGGGTAAGAAAATTGGTTGGGATATATACTTTGGGAGAGTACTAAAGACGATAGGTACCACAATGTTATCATCAGGAGAACCAAAAACTTCAAGTCCTTGGTGGGATCATAAGATAACACAAGCACAAGAGGAAATTACATTTAAACATCTACTCAAAGAATATACTGGTCCTAGAGGAAGCCTATCAATCCCAACAGCACATGCTACAAACTATAATGAACAACTATCAGCATTATTAGAAGCAGTTGATCCACGTATGAGACGTGATAAGCCACACTTCTGTTTCAGGGGATATTATGAATTGTGGAGGAACGAGAGTCCATTCAGTGGTCAGCACTTTTTCGACTGGTTAGATTATGGACGTGATAGGTCTGGCTTAGAAGAGGTGTTGGAAGAGTCTAGTGAATGGAAGAAATGTACGAAGAATATGTTTCTAAGACATGGTAATCAACGTTTCCATCATACTAATGAAGAGAGGTTACAACATGAAGTATATATCCACTCATCACAAGATGGCAAGAGTCTAATTGCGAGGTTTAAGCATGATGATGCCTTAGTACCAGACTGCGGAGACTACGCATTGTATGGAGATAAAGAATCAAAACCATACAACTACATGTGGGATCTCAACGGTATCTTGTATATTGCACCCTATAATGTGAAACATATGACTATGCTCGGAGGCAAGCCAGCGTTGGGTGCTGGAGAGATATACATCGGAAAGAGTGGAGTCATACGAGGTATCAACTTTGATAGTGGACACTACCTACCAGATATGAAAACGGCATCATTAATGTATCAATGGATGAAAGATAACCAATACGACAGCTATCGATTGGATTGGCCGTTTAGATCAGTCATGGAAAGAGAGATATTGTGATAAGATCGATTGGAAGAGATCCCAGGCTTTGATACAAAGGCACTAGAGCTATCATGCAGGGAGGTTATAGTCCAATATGGGTCCTTCGTGATAAATCGCATTAAATTATCTAGAGTAGAAACACTTTCTCATTTACATATACCAACCGACTAGCTCCATTTATATCTTTCTATCTCTTTGTAGAGAAGAGTCATACTACTTCCTGACCTTCCTCAATATATTTGTTATCATCATAAGCTGCCGCCGCTTCATCCCTCTGATCACTCTTAACCTCCCTCAAGTATGCTTGATAAGACTGCACTGCTTTTGTATAATCTTCTTTTGTTGCATTTCCCTCCAAGTATAGCATTTTGACAATAACCACAGATCTACTATTCCCGCCCCTCGATGCAATTGTCCAGTGCTTTAGAGCTTTATTCGAATTGCCTAACTGTGCCTCCGTACGACCAATAGAGTTTCTGGCCTTATCATGCCCCCCCCATAGCTGCAAGCTCATAGTAATGCTTTGCCTTCTTCATATTAACACCTACTCCCTGACCATGAAAATAAGCAACTCCAATATTGTTATATGACTCGGCATGGCCAAGTTCTCCTGCACGTTTATATAATTCTAATGCTTTGCGTATATCATGTGGATGACCATTATCCCCATGAAAATAGTATACACCAATTTCATGAATTGCAATAGCATCCCCAGCCTCCATTCGTTTTTCAAAGTTTCGGATTAAATTGTCGGAACTAGCCCCTACTAGCCCCCGGAGTTCTACAAAATGGACATAGTCCAATGCCCCCGTCTCTCATTTGAACTGCATGGATACATCCACTGCATATAACTTTTCCGCAACATGACATGTATCTCCTACCTGTATAAAGATTAGGCATACGAAGTAAACAGATTGGACAATCTTCATATTCTAGTGGAGGTTGTTCGATAAGTTTCTCTTCATGTAATTCGACGGCGCGCTTCTTGCACTCCTTCTTGTGTTGAGGCCGATGAGCGATTTGACATTCTCGATTACAATACTTTACTAATTTACACCTTTAGACTACCACTAGCACTGCTATCCTCTCCCTTGCCACAATTTGCGCATATCAGATACATTAACATTGTTATTATCACCGGCGGTACTCATACTATTTTAGGTATAGACTCGTTTAGACTGATTGATAGTGTTAAGAATTTGTGATGTTTTATTATATACCGTCCAATCGGCGGAAGAAGATGGTGTGTGCTGACAATAGATATTAGGTAGAGATTTGTTTTTATCTTGGAAAGGATACCGTATCTTTTTGATCAACCACTATTATCATCAGAGTATTAAGTTTGTGCTGCCATTCGAAAGATCGTTAAAAACTATGCCAATATATTATTAGTATACCAAGTTATGATAATATTAATCAATTCCGCCTAGCCATCAACTCCATCCTCGATCATCACCTATCACTCTTTGATTACGAGGTTGTTTGCTCGCCAAATTGTAACCTCATAACAGCTCATAACAAGGCAAAACAACTAACCATGACCATACTATCTCTTACCGCCTCTCTTTAGTTCATGGATTTGCCACGATAGTCAATAAGAAGGAGTAGGCCTTTGACCATGTTGACAAGGTAGTGACGTTTGCAACCTACAGTTTGGTAGGAATACAACATAAAATTAACAACTCATCTATATAACATCAAAAATTTCCATCTCGCATCATGTCAATGATACAAATCAAACACCTACTGTTAACCTGCTTAGTCGTCACCGCCGTATCAGCTGAAGAATGTAAAGAAGTTACAACTATTTCTCCTTTTGATCAAGCGGCATACGCCTCAGCACCCTGGTATGTTCAACAACAAGCAGTAACACAGTACTTACCGACGAGTAGGAACTACTGCACGAAAGCCGAATATGAAGTATTAGATAAAGCAACATCACCATGGGGATACACTATTAAAGTTAAAAACTCTGACGCCGACTCTAGTGGCAAAACGAGAGATTCTCCAATGGATCTATGTGCATTCACTCCCGATATACATTGATAAAAGACGTGCCAACAAAAGAGAGGAAGATTATCTTTCAACAATAAATAGAATTGAATAGCAGCAGTAAACATACAGGGAAAGTCTAATAGGATTAAACAGACTAAATGGCATCAGAATCCATTAAATCGGTCACATCTAAAGTTTATATCTCGATATGCATATACATCCAAATACAACACATACACTACATCTAAACACTACACATCTAAACACTACTTCCAAACACTAAATACTAACTCAACCAACAATTATTACATACATCCAAACAATAATCATCTCATCCAATTCAACATAACTATACGCCACCAACTCATACATCGTTGTAACGTGATGAAAGATGTGCCCTCCTTGCATCGCTATACATCTCAGTATGCTTTGAATAGTCTCGTCGAATAGTATGCAATCTCTTCTTGTCAATACCACGCCTCTTGGCGTGTGCCGTTTGATTCGCCGTTACAACTTTATGAGTCTCTGATTTCATTGGTACAAGATATGAGGCAAACTCATTCAACATGTAGACAAGACCTTTGCCTGCAAGCTCAGATGGGCAACAGTTCTTTCCTCCATAATGATCCTCATGTACCGAGGTATGCTCTGATGCTGCTAGGTTGCATAAAGTAGCAAGGAAATCCTTCAACTGTGGATCAGGATCTCTCATACAACCAACGGAAGCTATTAGATTCATTAACATATGCTGGGTCATAGCAGATCTGCGTACATCAACATTAAAGCAGTTCTTATATTGTTGTCCCTTACTCGCATCAAACCATCCAAAATGAAATGGAGCATAGTCATCAGCATCAACTCCGAGGAGGAAAAGAACTGAGCATCTAATATCATCACCACGACATGCAACCCATTCAGCTTCTGAGAATGCATCCATGTATTCTAGAACACCAATGAGGAACATGAATCTAAAAGACTTGAGAAACTTTACTCTCTCCGTCTTACTCCAGCTCATCCACTGCTCAATACTCTCCAATGGCTCACCGCCCATAAGAACTTCCTGTTATTGTTAGACAAGATGATAGTGTATATAGATAGAATGTTAATGTTAGAATGTTATAATAGTCGTGCATAATGAGTAAAAGTAGTTCAAGCTATGAGATATCTTACCTCTGGTGTCATGATATCTTCCATAGATGGAGTCGGTAGAGGTAGAAAACAGACACCCTTGTTAACATCATCGTCACCTCGGAACGGATTAGATTGCTCAGTATGACAGTGACATTTTGAGCACATGTTTCTCATCTCATACTTCTTTATAGCCTCACGAAATTTGATTGCACCCTTCTCTTTAGCAATCGTAGAAGGATCACCCGCAAGCTCACCTGTTTGCTTGCCCTCCCGTTTGCCATGATCAGTATGCACTGATGCCAACGCGGCGTTGACAAGGTCAAGTATTTCATCTTCACACAAAGCACAACTCTTGCCAACAAACTTTGCAAAGTTGCAGATGAGAGGCCCCATGAAATTATTGACGTTGTGGGCTTGGAACTGTTCTAAAGTCATGCTTGAGATGTCTCCCCATTTCTGAATAGCTTTGAGATGAGAGAGATCTTTACTCAATTCTTTGATAAGCTTGAGTATCTTCGACTTGAACTTGTTAAAGGCTGCTGCTGTTCTCTGGCTCGCTCTAAGAATACCACCACGATGTGAATCAATAAGCTCAAGAAGCTCGGTTGATTTAGGATGATATAGATCCAATAGTAACTGCTTGCTCTTCTCTGGAAGACGCTCTCTCTGTTGTGATGTAGTAGTAGAGAGTAACAAGACAGAGTTGAGCTATTAGATATAATCAAGACAATAAACAACACACAACAAACACGACCGCTTATACTTACCGCTCTAACAACTTCAGCCAAAGCTTCAGTAATACGAGTTTCGTTCTTGCCATAGTTTGTATTCAATACACGTCTCATTGAACTAACAGCGTCTTCAGAATAGTTTTTTTCAACCTCGTCCGAATCGATAAGTGGAGGCAGAATGATAGAAGCTGGGAATCCTAAGATCTCATGAAGGAAGTTGTTGACACTCTTGCGCTTGATATCAAATGGAACGTTGCTGAGCTCGTCTTCATCATCCTCAATCTCAATATCATCATGGTATTCGTCAGGTACAAGTAGCTCCATGAGTGGAAGAGCCTGAGTGGTCAAAGACATGAACCACGATTCAATAATCACTCTCCTTAATCTAAGTGCAACTCGATCTTTAGCAGCCGGACCTAAGCTGCCCTTAATTGAGAGACTGGAATCTAATGCAAAGTTGCCCTTCAACCCCTTCTCCGAGTATAGATGCCGTAGGTCGTGATGAAGGTTAGAAGTACGAACATCAACAGTATGAATTCTACGATCAACTTTGACGGAAGGTTGAGCATTCGTCACACGAACATCTTGATTATTGACTACTTGGTTTGGAGTGAAGTGTCCATCAACAACAAGGTCTCTCAACGGAACTCGATTGCCATCTTCATTTGTACATTCAAACACTTCTGTAGTTCCGATATTCCATATATTATTGAGATCATTATAAGTCCATTGCTGTCCATTGCTCCTTGGACCAAGACGAGGTAATATGTCTGACCAACAGTTCACACAGTTGAAGTCTTCTCGCCAAACTCTTACAAGTTCTTGAATATCAGCCAGTGTATACTTGGGTTGAGACACTACCCTCTCCCCCTTCCCCAAATCCCAACCTTGACACTTCCAGCATTTGTTTTGTTCCCCATCTTCTTCATCTTCCCCATCTTCTTCATCATCCCCATTGATATCAAAACAATAGTAGCTGCACACACTCTCACCACAACCAGGACACTTATGTTTCTCTATACAACGATTTGTACATCTAGGACAGTAGATATCATTTGCTGGATCAGTCGAGGGTATAGATATCATCCAATCAGCGCAAGTCTCGCGTACATCATCTAACTCTCGTTGCCGTTGAGATGCAGGTGATAGCGGAGCCGGTGGAGTTGTGGGAGAAGATGGTAGTAGAGGAGATGGTGGAGGAGATGTTGGTTCCTCAACTTCCATGTCTATGTTGTATTTTAAATATTACAACAACAATAATAAATGAGTATTTATACGAGTACAACACGATGAACAAACGTAGCAATACAAAATATATACAAGAATATACTCTCTTACCATCTCTCTTCGTAGTACTACTAGTTGTGGAAGAGCTATTACTACTACGTCCATCATCGTTCTCCTTTTCCGCCGATGATACTTGTGATGTTCGTTGATGGACTTGCCTACTCGACTGTCTATCATTGTTGTCATTATTACTATTACTACTACTGCTGCTGCTACGATCTGGCTTCCTCTTTCTTGATATTGATTTCTTTTGCTTCGTTGTTATTGTTTGCTTAGACGACTCGTATAATCGCTTTGCAAAAGGTAAGATATTAATGCTGCTAAATATGTCTTCTATTTCATTTAAATCTCGTTTGATAGCGCTATCATCCGATGACATCGTGTATATTGCGTGTTGTATTATTATATTGTATTGTTGTGATGATGATGATGAATTGCAATAATTAATTGCAATGATTATTTTGTAATATTATAGCTGCCATGATAAAAATGACGATGCAGCATGATTAATATAATTAATATATCGAGTTTACGAGCATTTGCGGTATATATATAACCGCTACGCCCTTTATATATCGATGCTAATATTGTTATCGAGTTGCCGTCGATCGATTGAATGAAAAAATGAGAGCTATCTAGAAATTTCTACCTACACGTAGATAGAAGTTTCTACTAGCAGTTAGCGCAGCATCTACTTATCATACTTCATAGGTACTAGCATAGCATTAGCAATAAGACAGAACGATACACATATCAATTACTACAATGGTAGGAGATGAGCAGAACAAGGAGAACAACTACTAAGAAGTCCACCACAAAGACTGCCAAGAAGAAAAGTACAGCAGCAACAACAAAATTGAAAAGATATAAACCACTAGGAGAACGAACTAAAGCAATCGAGAAAACACTACGCTCTTGGTGCAGAAAGAATAAGAAGGTATACAAAGATATACTTAGTAAATATACACCTGCTCGAATTAAAGAAATACTATCTTCCGCCGGTTTAAATTATTCAGGTACTGATATAAAGAACAGTCTGCGCAGTCTAAAAGGTACACAATTTAGTAATAACGATGCAAAGATAGTAACAGAATATTCTCTATGTCAAAAAGGTGATAGAACTAAAATAATAGAGAAGAAAGTACGAGCTTGGTGTAAAAAGAATAAGAAGACATATGAAAAGATAATTAGCACATACACACCAACTCAGATTAAAGATCAGATAACTGGTGTGAATTATAATATCAAACCTGAAATACAAAATAGCGTGCGCACTCTAAAGAAAGGTATTAATAAGAAAACAGCCAAAAGTAGTAATAAGAAGAATAAACAAATGAAGGATACGAAGAAGCGTGCTGCAGCAACCTCAAAGGAAGAATCCACCTCCTCTAGAAAGAGAAGAAAGACTAAAGCTACAACAAATGAGGAGGAACTTACCCCTAAACAAACAACAACACGCGGTAGAGGACGGCCGGCACGTAGTAAAAACAATGTACCAGCACAAGTAACAGGTACTAGGAAGTCAACACGTGGTAGTAGCAAAAGGAAGGAACAAGTACCACCGTCTAGTGCCGAATTATTAACTAGTGATGGGGATAGTGATAGTGAAGAAGAGAAGGGAAGGGGTAAGACTTCCCCTCCTTCCGCAGCAGCGACGGATAGCGGAAGAGAGAAGGGAAGGGAGAAGAGAAGGCAGCAGCAACCACCCACTTCCCCTGTCGCCGTGGCATCATTATCAACAAAAAAGAGGACAACAAATAAGTCTGCAAAACAACAATCAAATACAGCTACCAAAGTCAAAAAGAAGAAGAATAATAAATCAAAGTACATTGGAGAGCGTGTATCTGTACAAGTTGATGAGTGGGGTGATGAATCATTTAATGGTACTGTGGAATATGAAAGTGGCACAGATGAGTTGGTTGTGGCATATGAAGATGGAACGTATGAATATTTTATTAGTGAGGCGAGTATGCTTGCTAGTGGAATTAAGGTTGGGGAAGGGGATGACAATGAAGTGTCCACAACAGCACCCCCATATGATGCAGTTCGTCTAGCTAAATCTATTGCCAAGAAGGGATCACACGGAAATCAATTCAACTGGCGTGGTTTCGGTTCACAAGTTGGGTTATGCTTTAATGCACTACCCGACCATTGTTCATTTTTACATGGACCACTTGATGCAGAGTGTACACCACCTAGTAAGGGCGGTGAGGATAAGGAAGGGGATGAGAATGACAATACCGTATTGAATAATAAGGGTAAGGATGTATTAGATGATGACGTGGGTAAGGGTAAGGAGAATGAGAAGGAAGACGATGATAGTCTGACATCTGAAATGAATTCGGATGAGCCAGCACATGAGAGTACATTTGATATTGAATCCCCTACAAAGAGTGATGACGGTAGTGAAGAGATCGAGAGTGATATTCAACCCATTGCAGAACGTCTTTCACAATTACTTCAACGTAAAGGTGGCGAGATAATGGTTGAGGCTGCCGAGTCATACGAAAAAGAAGTACTTCAGCCATTGGTGGATGTGCAATCTTCATTAGAACGCCGTGTTGAAAAGGCAAAGGCAATCATCGAACGTAACAAAGATACTGCAGAAGAAGCAGAAGATTTAGCTGAATGTTTCACATTTGATATTGACAAATGTAAGTCAACATTGAAGGGTATGCAAACAGAGTTATTCAATACGACGTCAAGCTTGGAGAATCTCCGTAGTTTACAACCACACGTAGTGGCCGAATGTCTTGTTAGAGTACAGTCTATACTAACAATACAAGTTGGCGGCGGTAGTGAAATAGTACCTACTCTGGGTGGTAATAACATTGCAAATGATGACAACACAAACACTGCAGATACACAAGAGATTGATAGTATCATTACTAAAATCATGCCAGGGTTAGAAGATAGTTGTGAAAAGTATATTGAAAGTATCAGGTCGAAACTTGAAGAACAGTTAGAAAGTCTCAAAAGAGATGGAGTTAATGCAATGTACCGTTACAAATACAAACAATCACTTTGGGATATGAAGAAGGAATTGATACGTATTGACAATTTAGGACGAATAGCTTTTAGACAAAAGAATAGACTTCTAAAGGAGAGGAATGAATACCCCGGCGATAAGAAGGAGTTCGATGCTGAGTTTGGCAAGGATCTCCGTAGGGTTTCAGAGAAAGAATCAACTTTGGGTGAAAAGTTAATTGCGGCTCTACCTTTATATGAGGCAGCAAAAGAAGAGCTCGTTGGGGAAATGAAGAAGTTCGATTCGACGCTGCGGAAGAAGCTAACGGTTACAATTGGTAGTATTAGTATCAAGCCAGAGCGCAGAGACTTTGACATTGATCCTTTATCACATAAGGATATTCGTGACGAACCAGACGAGGGAGAAGAAGAAGACGAAGAAGGAGAGGATTCGGGAGATACACAAGGTGCATTACTTCACGGAAAGAAGTGAGCATATGATGTGAGCATATAGGCTCGGGTCTGTAGATAGTCCTCTAGTTAATTCAATTATTTAGTTAGTTCATAAGAAGCAACCAATGGTATTATCGAGTACATATGTTAAGCTTCGCTAATGTTATGAGTAAATTAAAAGTTGCACCATGCTTCCTCCCAAAAGTATTTTCGGGAGATTATTGGGTAGTCGCTTATTCAGAAAGTGAGGGGTATGCTCTTGTATCGGGTGGACAACCAACCAAACAAGGACAGAATGGGTTGTGCACAACGGGAACAGGGAGAAATGGTTCTGGATTGTGTTGTATTGTTAGACGTTGGGAGTATCGTTCGTTGG
>Ga0214479_101264_pt1 | contig 10520 bp, 10 predicted proteins | sample M1_20Mar14CPVII9_5_FD_165054 | JGI IMG/M metagenome (GOLD analysis project Ga0214479, IMG submission 165054) | Marine eukaryotic communities from Monterey Bay, California, United States - M1_20Mar14CPVII9sort6BwellE14 | ecosystem: Environmental > Aquatic > Marine > Unclassified | place: USA...
TACATGTTGGCATACCACCACTTGAAGCCCCAACGTTCTCCGAAAGCCTGCAGTGGGAAAACGAAACTTTGACCCACCTGACTGAGGGAAGAAAAACGCCAACGCCTGGCAGTAAAAGTATGGTGGAGGGCCCTACAAAGGTGCTGAGAGTGTTCAGGGCCTTGTTATGTACATATACAATGCCAAACCACCACTATACTAGCACCTCTGAGGCAAGAGAACCGCCAACAAGTGGCAAAAGTGTGATGGAGGGCCCTACAATGGTGCTGATAGTGTCCATTGGTCTTTTATATACATATACAATGGCAAAACATCAATATCTAAACAACAGAATGATAGCATACCCCTGGTTGATGGCCAAACGGCCGAAGAGCTGGCCTTGTGTTTCATTTTAGGTTTGACATTTTGAGGCACAGATCTGGATCTGAGGCTCTCTTTTTTGCAGTATTAGGTTTACAGATCACATTTAAATTATGCATAATTATAGTTGTGAAAGTTTATCCCAGGCAACCTGTCCAATTGCAGCATCTTGTGCACCAGTCCCTGTTAGATCAACGACAATAATTTCATTACCCTCTCTTCCAACTTTATCACCATTGACAATCTCACCTAGCTCTGCATGAACATCATCTTCTGTCATTGTACCTTCTAGTAGAGCTGATCTTAATTCTCCAACCTTTGAAGTCTGTTTTGTTAGATCACTAATATACTTGGATGCTGCCAAAACATCTGCTGGAATCTCATTTTTAGTTGGTTGATCTGACCCCGAAGCAATGATGGTTACTCCGTTAGGGTTTAGCCACTCCTTTTCCAATACAGTTGACCCACCGGGTGTTTGAGTGTAGATGACATCAGACTTGCCACATAAATTCTCAGCCGAATCAGCAACATCAAACTGTAGCCCCAACTCGTCTGACATATCTTTTGCAAACTCTTCAGCCCCTTCTAGTGCATAAACAACTCCCTTAAATGGTCGGACTGCAGCTGCAGCTCGTGCCATAACTTTTGCAATGGCACCACAGCCGATAAAACCAACAATATCTTGTTCTGGAGTAGTGCAGTGCTTTAAAGCAACAGCTCCAGCTGCCCCAGTTCTGCGACGGAGTTTAGTTTAGACGTTGTTGATTGAAACAATATCATGGACAACAGAAACAAAAGAACAGGTATTTACCTAAGATCAGTCATAAATCTATTCTCTTGAAATACGCCGAGTGGTGCTCCAGTGATTGCATTTACGACAATAAAGATCCCCGAACCAGGAGGAAGATTCTTTTCTACATTTTTATAGAAGGAGACACATGCCTTAGTAGAGATATCAAGAGATGCAAATATAACATGAGCAACGAGATAAATATAACATGCGTATCGTTGGGTTAGACATTGCAATATGATATTAACGTACCAGTTTGACAGTAAAGGTTGGAGTTGCCGAAACATCTGACAAATGATATGTGGTAAGATAACAATGTTGGATACATTAAAATACTCAACAATATATATACATTCATATTCACTAACACTTACATCCTCCCTTGATATGACAATCTCCCGGTCCTGCGACATCACTCTCTTCAATACCAATATGCATAGGCATGGGCACATCGACCTTTCCCTTTGCTAATGCCGAGAAGGCTTTCTCAACACTATCGATTGCATCACTAACAGTAAGATTTTTTGTTACAGTATCATAATCGAACAGCCGCGGAGGTGGAAAAGCACTCAATGCACGAGATGTTTGGAATCCAAATGCGTTGTGTAGCAGAGGAGTAGATCTTTGAATAACTTTTGTAGCAAGAGAGTGTATCATGTTTTACTGTATGATGTGCGAGTAGTGAGTGAATGATGTGCAATTGAGATGTGGTATAATTGTATATAAGCCACTTTCTTCAGTTGTAATCGGAGATGAAATGAATTCAGGAGTACTCAAGAAGTATCTCGCTCTATGGTGTGAATTGGAGAGAGATCTTATTCAGGGTAGTGATGGTGCTTGCCTAGCGCCTATCTAAGTGCCTGTATTGTACAAATCGATTTGAGAGTGATTGATATTGATTGCATTCCCAACTACAAAAGACTCCCAATTGCTTACACTATTCACTATGCATGTTTGTGTTGTGTTATATATATGCTTGATGAGATTGATGATTTGTATTGTCCAGGATAGTCATTTGTTAACGTTGCAAAGGTTGTTGTTTGTCTGACTGATACAGTGTGAAAAAGAAATAGCGGCACTAAATATCTCCTCTTGTAACAATCTCACCAAATTTAAGAAGGTCAATACATAAATTATACCAACAAGATGCATCAATATTATTTCAATCTCCTCTCAATAGTAATATCATCACTACTGATAGGTGTATGTGGAAGTGCAAGTAATCGAAGATATTCTGCATATGAGTATGATATGACTACACCGCAATACACGCCAGATGGTCAGTTACTCCAGGTACAATATGCTACAAATGCATGTATACGAGAAGGTAGTAATCCTATAGTGAGTGTTGGTATTAATAGTATACCAAGTCGTAGTGGTGGCGATGACAATAACTGTGAAGAAGATGATGACGCTGATACTATTTTGATAATGGCCACAATATCTTCACTACCGCCATCAAAATCGTCAACATCTCTATCTATACCGACATCACAAAAAGAATCCACAAAAGATAAACAAGTGGAACAACAACAATCAGATGAAGATGAAATCAACTCACTAATGCATGAAAGAAATCAACGTACACAAAATAGAATTATTGAAGTGCCAATATCTAAATCATCAACGATATTGGTAGGACTTACTGGTATATTATCGGATGCATCATATTTACTTCAGAAAGTATATTCACAGTTAGAGGAGGAGCAACAAACGTTTGGTTGGCATCGATTAGGATTGAGTCCTGTTGGTATTAGAGAAATATCCGACTTGCAATCTACTTCATCTCCGAGTAAACGACGATTTCAATCCATGTCCACACAACCATCTGAAACAGTAATGCGTATATCCCGAGCAATTGCTGATGAATGTCAGAAGTATACCTTTGGTGGAGGTCAACGACCATTTGGGGCCTCGTTAATGCTAGGTAGTGTTGATGATATCCATGTGACAATTTGTGAAACTCATCCTAATGGAGGAAAGAGTCAAGTATCAAATGAGAAGAAGAATGATGGTTATATGTCTTTGCCTCAAATTATGATTTCAGGAGGACCTATCAAATCTCAACATCAGTTGAAATCTCTTTTAACTTCAAGATTGCGTGGTGTATATCAAAGACCATTTGGGGTTACCACATCATCTCCCGGTGAAGATAATACCAGTGAGAGCCAAACGAACGACGACGACGTATATCAGGAATCACTCTTTCTGAGGCGTATACTACAAACAGTAATATCATCAGTAGTTGAAGAATGGAAGGATAGAGACAAGTATATGTCATCATCTCATGCTACATCTGTCACTGATCAAAAGCAGCTCTTTCTACCTCAGATGGAAGTTGTAGTCTCATCAAACAAACGAGGTACATTCCGCCTTACTGAGAAAGATTTGGTTCAGTTGATTGTCAAGAAGTAGGTGCCAATCGTAACCACATCTGTGTTAACAAGGGAGACAAGCTCTTCGTCCTAGACTTGTGTTGGGGAAGAGGTGATCTCGGAGCAGGAACGCAAGTCCAATCTTCGGTGGCACTGCATTGAACGAGTGTGCTGATAGTACTGTTCCCAACCACCACTCGGGTAACATTTATACTGTCAACAAGGTCTACTCTGTCCCCTTTAACTCGAACTCTACTGCTACACCCTCAACTACGGTTGATATTGTTGCAGACCCATCTCTAAAGCATAGTGTCGACACAAACATTATCGAAGTCGATGTGGCTTCCCTTGGTGAGGATAGTAGGAAAATGAAAGGATACTGTAAAGGGTCAGGATACTAATCAGATACTTCTCTTTCCTTTTCTCCTTACATACTACTATTATGCTTAGAGATAGAGTTGCTACTATATATTTATGTTAGACAGAGTGTATGTTATGGTCTATTGATTGCTCATGTAATAAAGATCCTCTTAGGAGCTAATGCTATTCTCTATTGCCCAGGGGCAAGATCCCGTCCGTAGAAAGGCACTAACTCACTCATACTACTGGCTGTCTCCATTACTCGACCATAATTTGCAAAGCTAAGAAGAATACAATCATGAAGAGCTCATATATGTTCATCCTATCTGTTCTTGTCCTGGCGGCAGTGCATGTCTCAGGATTTGTCAGCCCCACATCTAGACGAAGTACCACCTCTCTTTCCTTAGCTGTGATGGATGTTCCACAGCAACAACCTGCTACTATTATATCCTTAGATCAACAACAATCACCTATTGCATCATCATCATATCTCAACAATGGTATTGGAAAATTCATTTCACAAGGGGATGAATCTACATCTTCAATTATGACATCAACAAATGTATTATCACTTAAGGATCGTCCACCTCCACCAACAGCTGAGGAGATTGCTGCAAAACAGAAAACATTTAATCTATGGTTTTGGGGTGGCGGATTTGTAGCTCCATTCCTTGCTACATTCTATTACTTTGGATTAAAATTTTGGGAACGATAAATTGCTATGGATATGTTAAAAAGGGAATTAAGGGCTAAATAGAAACTGGTTGGATTGGATATAAGGAAGCTAAGAAAGAATGTTAATTTGTTTGGGGATAGAAGATGACACCATCTAATACAGAGTTTGTTCTAATACAGAGTTTGCTCTAATGCATTTAATAGAGGAAATAGGGGAGTTGCTGTTGTGCGAGAGATATTGCAAGTCAAACTGGATGTTGAAGTATCATACAACCTTGCTATGAACAAAATTATGTGTAACTGATAACTTATACATTGTGAGACTGCTGATTGAGAGAATGTTGATTGGTTCGGGGTAAATTGAAACATTACTTTTAAAACATTTAACAGTTAAGTCAAACTATACCAATCGTAAAGCCATTGATCTTTGACACATAATATATCTTTGATGCAAGGGGCGAATGAGTGTCGCATACCCTACCCTACATTTCTTTTGGCTAAGGTAGTTTCATACGGTCGAACTTAAATACAAATACATTAAGTGTAGATCCAACGAGAGTAGCCTCAGCTACTTAGAGTTGTCAACTACACTAAACAATAAAATACCAACGTAGTCCGTCATTTCTAAGACACTTCCTACTCTAGTCTCTCGCCTGCTAGCGGGCGCCTACCTCCTCTGCTTGGCGAGCACACTCTGTTTGCTACAGTCGTTACCAGTATATCCGTCAAAACAACTACAGATGCCTGCATCTATTTGCTCATCCAAGTCAAGGCCATAACCATCTCCACACAATCCCCTTCCTGAGCATTCACTGACATACTTTGTTGTCCCGTCCTTGTGGGGAGAAAAGTGAAAAAGAATGACGTCGTTGCTTGACTCAATGGTTTGGAAAGTCAGTCCGCCATCGACTTCAATGACATTTGCATTATCACCGTTCTCAACCTTAGTCTCCACCTTGTTAACAGTATAAATGTTACCCGAGTGATGACTAGGAACGGTACTATCGGTACACTCGACGGCGGTCTCACCCAAAGTAGACGACCAACACGAGTCCATGACGAGGAGCTTGTCTCCCTTGTTAACACAAACGTGGTTACGATCGGCTGGACTCTCGGGATTGTTCACACAACTTGTGTCATAGTTGGTGTAGATTCTCTTGGAGTCCTTATCAAAGTATCCAACGATACGTGTACTCGAGGCACCACCAGCGGAGTTGTCAGCGATTTCACTCTCACTTCCCCATCCCATTTGCTGCACAGTACCCTTGGTTGTGTAGAGGTACATTTCATCGGCTTCACTATGGAGGTTGGCATCACTGTTGAGATTTGCCACACGGAACTCCTTGCCGGTCGCAGCATCATCATACCAAACGAGATGGTAAGAACCGGGTGTGTAAGTGCTGTGTCCAGGAGTAGTCTCGACGGGTACAACCTTGACGGCGTGGGGGAAGGCTCCAATCATATTGTATGAGTCGATGCCATCGTTCTCGACCAAGGTGGCAGGATCCCAATTGGCAACTTCGACATTGTTCTCAGAATCCCAATCTGAATCACTAAGACACTTCTTCAGAATCTTCTTCTCGGCCGCAGTGAAGTCACCATTGGGTCCGGTGAGGTAGCCAAGAGAGCCGGGACGTACATTAGCGGCAGTCCACGAGTCGTCAGCATCGTCAGAATCGGCAAGGACCTTGACAGTGATTCCCTCACACCTTTCAGCAAAGTAGTCGATTGATTCTCCCAAGACCTTGGTATGAACGCCAGTCTTGAGAGTTCCAGTGGATACCTCGACGGTAGGACGTGATCCATCCAAGTATTGATCAATCTCAATCTCACGAAGTTCACCGGGATTGTCAGTGAAGGTGAGAGTGTATTCAACGCCCTTGTTTGTATCAATGACAGTCTGAGAACACTCAACGGATGGGATGGTACCACTGGGAAGAGCTGCCAATGCCTCGGAGACGGAATCACAATGTGTCTTGGCATCAATGACACCAGTTGCCGATATGGGGATAGATCGAGTGAGCCAATCTTCACCAAAGTGATCGTAAAACTTGATGGCGTATTCACCCGAAAGAGCACTTGCATCACTTGACTCGAAACGAACAGTTGTAGTCGTTACACGAACTGTGGTATCATCAGTGTATAGAGGGTCAATGCCATTCACACAAAGACGAGTTGTACAATCAGGTCCAGTGTAGCTGTGTAGTAAAAAGATGATGATGAGGGGAGAATGTTAGTCTACACGACGAGGAAGGATACACATATACACACACAAAAGACACGCACCCTGGATCACACTTGCATCCCATGGTTGAATCCTTGTCCCACAAGTCATAAATATTGTTATTATCCAAGGAGGAAAGTTGTGCTTGTGTCATGCATGTTCCGTGTCCTGAGCATTGTCCTTCTTGGGCACCTTGAGTCACTCGGCCACTAAAGGCAGACTTTCCATTGAAGATCTTGAATGCAAGATTACTCCTGTCACTGAGACTAGAGCCAGGAGTTAAGGATTGAACATTACTAGGACACGAGGCACGTTGACACGCAGCGCCATCATATCCAGGCAAGCATTCACAAAGTCCCCTGTCTCGATCACACAATCCCTTGTTGGAGCATTCCATATATTCGTGTGCAGTATCAGAATAAACATTTCCAGCAGTATCTGCCATTAATGGGAATCCCTCTGTCGTTCCGTAGGGGTAGACGCCGGTCGAACCCGACAAGACGACATCATTCGAGTTACCAAGAATTAGAGATGAGTCGAGATCACCCTTGGGAGTATCAACGTGTGCCCTTCCAAAGGGACAAGTTCCTATTGTTTGGATGTGAGGGAGAAGGGAAGTGGTGAAGAGAATGCGCGTGAGGATTGACGAGAAAATTAGTAACGACGAGATAAGACAAAACAAACAACTCACGTTCGGAACAATCTGCACCCTGATAGTTTCGATCACAGGTACACATGTCGTGCGGACCACATTGTCCATGATTAGAGCATGAATTTGGACACTCGGCTCTAACTTTTGCAACATGCAATGCTGAGATTGCAACGCTAGCAACAACGAGCGTCGTAGAAAGTCTCTGAAAAAAGGGGAAGAAGAAAAGAAGAAGAAGGTGTTTAAAACTCTGGTGAGCAATTAATCACGATACGATCACAGCATTTGTCTTCTCTTCATTCAATAGACACTCACCATCTTGTAATTAATGAGTACAATAATTCAACCACCTCAAACTCAAAGCTTGATTGTTGGATTTCGATTTTTGTGAGATGTTTGTTCTCGCTCAGCTTTTTTGGCAAAACGACTCCTCCTTTAAATTATTATGACTCCCACTTTTTCAAAATAGGCCATTTTCACTACAAATCGACCTAAATAGCTAGACCTCAGCATCATCGAAATATAAAAGTTGTCGGATATGCATCAATGAGCATTCTAAATGCATGGCACGACCTCTCTAAGTGGTAATCTAACTTCTTTGACTCCACGCCGTCCATTTTCAATTGATTTATTGTACAAAACGTGTCAGATGTGATCATTTGATGTGTTGGTTGTCGACACTTCTAGTTGATTGATACAACATTGTATTAACCAATACTAATAGAACGTGTTAATATTGCTTTGGATACGTCATATCGTGTGTGTCTCCTCTTCTTGTTGTTGAGTAGTCTCTCTATATATTGAATTATCTTTTGATTAGAAGTGGCGTGTTTTGTTGTATCTTCATCAATGTCACTCTCTCCTCTCCACAATCACAAGAACCCCTCTACACTATAGACAATCGATCTAATCTTAATCTTCTCTTCCTCTGTACTCGTGAGGGGGTATTGTATGTATTGTGTTGTGTAAAGACTACGATTGTTGTTGTTTTGGTATCGATGTTATGATAATGTATACTCTTTTATGTCAATGCGACAGGATAAGATGAGAGAAGAGTATACTACTGTCTAGAATATCTAGTCTTGATTAGGATGAAGTCGTTGTTGTACTGTGTTGTTTATATAGAGTTATTGTGTGAGGGAGAGATACTGATCGAACACGATGATATGTAATATTTGATGTGCAATCTCTTGTCGATGTTGACGGAAGAATTTCTCTAATACATTCATAGCTATAACGTCGTCTCTCAATCATTGTCTGCTCTAAGCGAGGCCACAGTATGGTTGAGATCTACACCTCAATTGCTGCCTCCTGGCAGTGTTCTGAGGTACAAAAGTTACAATACTCTTCTGTTACACCATTTCGAGCAAGACAGCGCCTGCATCTCCAAATCTGATATTCGAATCCATTACAGATGGAGAAAGATTCGATACCTTGGCTTATATGAAACTGTGCAAATCTAATGGTATCATTTGAGCTCGAGTCACTACTGACTACGGGAGGCATATCGGCAGAAAGTGCTGGTGCCGAATCTATTTGTTTGGAGGCTGCGTTGCTACACGGAATACATTGACGATCTCCCTCTTTGTCCCACTCCCCTACAGTAAAACTCCATTTCTTCTTTGATTTGAGACATGTTGAACCATTGGGGCCCATGTCATAGCAACACGAACACTTGTCACTGGCCTTAATTCGTTCACTGCGGCATTATTTGCTCCTGGGGCTGGGAGTTGACATAGATTCCGTACACCGATACTACCCAAAGTGAAGATCTTCTCCAGAACATATTGATATGGATTACCTGAAAAGATTGATGCATATACAAACTCGAATAGAAAGTTGGCCACTTCGTTGTAATTCGTCACAGTTTGGTCCTTGTGACCTTGAAAAGCATGAGCAGTCTCAGCAATCATGGTGGCAATCTCTTGCATTAGAGGAGACTTGCTCAACATATCTAGGGACTCATCCAAAGTCGTATAGACGCCCGAGCCAGGAGGAAGATCTTTAATACCCTTCTTAACATCATGTTTTGCCTCGCCGTCCGAGTCCTCATCGTTTTCATTCGACTTCTTGGAAAATATCTGCTCAAGCATACGACCACCCATTCCCTTACTCGTGCTGTTTGTGCAACCAGACTTAGATTGACCACGGATGGGAAGACGATACTGTCCAATGTCTTTTGCCAAAAACGATGATAACTGTTGAACAAGAAACTCTCCGTCTACGCACTTTTCACTGGCTACAACTTGATGTGATAATGCAAGAAATATGAATGAGGCTAATGAATGAGTACACCAAAGCTCTTCTTCCTCTTCTGACACTGGACCCTTGTCCTTCTTTTCTGAAGCTAAACTCTTCTTGGTATTTTCCATCATAAAGATTGCTTTACTCAAAGCATCCTCAAGTGTCTTGATGTGTAAACGATATAATGATTCATCAGTGGTATCGTCATTTAAGTCACCATTATCGGAACCGTCGTCGTCAATAGAGTCGTCGTTGTTGGTAGGGCGCTCAGGACGGTACGTGCTACAAGCTGCTTCCTATGCTAACTTGTCAGAAGAATACTTTTTACGAAATGATGTAAGCACATCACTTAGATCATCGTCATGCTTAATAGTGATGCCAAGAATGACAACACCTGGGTGATTGCTCGTCTCAATCGCTACACCATCAGACTCTTCCTGTGCAACCCCAAGGTTATTGTTAGTTATATCTTCAAACGGTCTCCTCTGCACCTTCTTCATAGAAGGAGACTTGGAAGATGAATACATTTGACCTGCTAGAGCTCCTACCATCCCAACAGCAATCAAGGTACTGCCAACGTTGGATGAATCCCCACTACCAACAGCTAAAGCAGTATGAGAAGTGAGTAGAAGAGTCATGCCAATGCCAATGGCAATAGTTGTGATACTAACTTTACTAGTAGTCAGGCGACTTGTCTTGGGAGGTGAAGACTCATTCTTACTCTCAGTGAAGAGAAGCTTGTCCGCCTTCGAGATGAATGCTAACGAAAGGAGGAGTACACTGATCGAAAATGGTGTAACAGAAGAGTATTGTAACTTTTGTACCTCAGAACACTGCCAGGAG
>Ga0214479_101267_pt1 | contig 10488 bp, 12 predicted proteins | sample M1_20Mar14CPVII9_5_FD_165054 | JGI IMG/M metagenome (GOLD analysis project Ga0214479, IMG submission 165054) | Marine eukaryotic communities from Monterey Bay, California, United States - M1_20Mar14CPVII9sort6BwellE14 | ecosystem: Environmental > Aquatic > Marine > Unclassified | place: USA...
TCATCAGTTCATCTACATCCTTTCTCTTCTTTAGAAACTCTCTTGACAGCTTTGCTACTTCTGCATCACTTCCACCTATGACATGACTTGACTTGTATGCTTCATGATTATGATATGTTTGATGTTAGGTGCACATAAATACGATGATGTATCATCTCATTCTTTCATAATATCTCAATATACCAACCATCATCACAGGTTCCTACCCGATGACCAATACGGTGTGGCTCTAGATAATCTTGTAAAAGGTTGTACCGATATCCTCTTACTAAATCCGGCTGGCACACATATCTTTTGTGGTAAACGATGTGTACAACCTCAACCAGATTGGTGGTTTCAGGGTGGTCGTATCTTTCCTGGAGAAACACCTATTCAGGAAAGTCCGCGTTAGTATTGTTTCATCATATGAATTCGTGTGTTCAATATCAAGTCTCGGCGGCTTGGCTATGCATTTGACCTTTGGGAGCCTTTATTGATTGCCCTTGCATATCATATGTACTAACATATGTTGCAATCACCTCTCTTTCATCTTCACAAACAATGGTAACGCGCATACATCTTCCAGAGTTGTCAACGATTGTTAAAGCGTGAGCTCAAATTAGATATTGCAGATAGTCGGTTTAAAGTAGTCTGTTGTCAGGCATTTGCATTTGGTATGAGAGAACAAGAGCCGAAAGATCATGGTACAACAGACACACAATTTTGTTACAAGTTACAACTTAAAGATGAAGACGAAGTAAAGAAAGTAGTGGTTGATGAAGAGGAATACTGCGATGCTAAATGGCTACTACCAAGTGAAATCTTATCGGGGAACTTTCATCCTGCATTAAAGTATGCAGTTGGCTGTATGTTAGCTGGAGAGGCATTAGAAGCATTGCAAGAGTGTGAAGATAAGGGTGGAAGTGATGCAGAAGTAGCAAAGCTGTCAAGAGAGTTTCTAAAGAAGAGAAAGGATGTAGATGAACTGATGAAGAAGAATGATTACAAGCTTGATTCAAAAGAGCTCAATTATCAGACAACTGTTAGTTCCAGATATTAAACTAGGATATGATGAGTTCTTACTTTGTATAACATGTGACTTATTCGTCTCTATATATAAAGACATTGCTCTTTGTGTCAACATGTACTTATTCTTCTTCAATTCTAAAGGCAGTAGAAACATTTCATATTATAACATATAAATGATGAATTTTAGCTTAACTTTTTTTGCCTAACTGCTGATCATCTATATACACTATTTTGAGATCCAGCTTATTGTTTTGTTGTGATGCCCTAGAGGCAGCTTATTGTACTGAATCTTTTGATTTTATCAGACAGGTGTTAAAAGGAAGCACAACAGTAAAATCACAAATCTAACTGTGACTACGTGCTCCTTGAGAATATCTTTGTGGCCTGGAAGAACTAGGGTTTCTGTTTGGCCCTCTAGGATGTTCCCTACGGCTTGGATTTTTAACTGAAGAGTGGATTGTTTTGTGTGTTTGTATGAAAGTGGAAGAGGAGGCGACAATATGAAATGAAACTTGAGTGTTGACTTGTCGGCTCTTGAAGAAACATCAATCAATCAAATTAAGGTCCCATCATCTCACCACCCTGTGGTCCATCAAATTGGCCTGGGTATCCGTAGTCCATAGGACCGTCCATCATTGGACCATCAAATCCACCCATACCGTAACCCACTCCTTGATCGAAGTATTCGCCACCCATAGGCATTCCAGGAGGAGCACCTAATCCACCATCACGAGACCTTGTACGTGAATCATACTCAAATCCACCCATTGTATCTGTAGTACGTACACCGTTGATCATTTCAGGTCCGCCACCATACATACCACCGCCCATCATATTACCACCACGAGGACCAGGTCCTCCACGGCGGTTATCAGATTGGCTCATACCGAATGAGTTACCATAGGCTGAGTATGGGTCAAATCCATCTTGTGTGTACATACGATCGTTTCCTCCACGTGCAAACGGATTTGGATTTCCTCCTTGCATTTGCATATTACGTTGTCCTTCCATACCCATACCACCCATCATATCTGGTCGGCCTCCCATACCACCCTGTGGTGAACGAGAGAAGGCACCGTTACGATCGAATTGTTCAAACTCATCCATCATTTTCATTTCATCAGGATAGGATGCCATATCACGTAGTGTGTTTTGTACTGCAGTAGATTGACGTGTCGATGATGATGAGCTGGATGGAGCAAAGGCCAGTGCCGATGTGGCCGATAGGGCAAGTACTAGAGAGGAGATTGAAGACTTCATGTTATTGTTTGATACGATATTGATTTGGATTTGTTGTTGTAGTATTGCTTTGCAAATTTATGAGAGTTGATGGCTTTGGCGGTGTGGGGTGAACCATCATTGCGTTTTCTATATAGGAACTCGTAAAAAGGATACCTCAAATAAACGGCGCGAAATCGCGCGGTTGGTCATCTCAAATTTAAGATGCATATCTTCCGAATCCTTAGCATCATTCATCTAAGTTCTAGCCTTGTCTCTAGCCATCACTTTTTGCTGATCTCATACTTTACTCTGCCAGACTCTGCCGCTGCACAAACCTCCACCTTCCTACTATTATATACCCTATCAACATTGGAAGAAACATCTTACCATTGCAATTCCTATCAAAAAATGAATCGGTTGCAATCTATAATATCAAAAAGAGCTCAACATTTAATGTTAATGTTGATGGCACATACTCTCCTAACATCACATGCTTTTCAAACAACAATACATCGTCATTATAATATTATACCATCAAAACATCATACAAAGTACACATCAACAATACTAAATGCTCGTAAAGGAAATAGAGGTCCAGGAAATAAGAAATCGGTATCTGAAAATACAGCCAAACGAACTCGACCACAAGTTAATGATCTATTAGATGGTATTAATTCAGATCCTGAATTTCCACATTCAGTTGATCCTACAGATTTACCTGCTGGGTCAATTACTGATGATCCATTGGTACCATTGGTAAATACAATTGTACATGCAGCAGATATGCGAAAGGCTAGGTAAGTTTGTATTGTGTGTTGTGGTATCTTGTGCATATGATATGTTCATTTATGATATGTATGATATGTTCACTACATATACTTACTCATCTATTTTATATTCTTTGTATGCAAATTGTAGTGATATAGTTGCAATGCGTGTGACTCAATGTACATCACTGACTAGTTTTGTGGTAATTGTTTGTGGTACATCACGTCCACAGAATCAAGCTATTGCAAATGCTATTGCCAAGGATGTTGAAGAAGAATATGAAGGAAAGAGATGTTTAGGCAAAGGTGTACCAGAGGGTACTGCAGATAGTGGTTGGATATTATTAGACTTTGGTGAGGTAATGGTACATGTTATGACACCAAAGTCAAGACTGTTCTATGATATGGATGGACAGTGGAAAGAGAGAGGTGGTCAATATATGGATTTGAGTAATGTATTGGTAGATGAAAGTAATATGAATGTCTTAGAGGGATTGGAGGGTGAATCGATGAAGGAAAGATTGGATGTGGAGAAAGAAGTCGATCCATTTTGGTCATAGATTATTTGTGATATGCTGCAAAAGTAGCTCTATATTATAACCAAAAATGTCTATCAGAACCACTTATAGTTTCGTCTATAATATGTGATCATTGAACAGCAGCATTTGTAAAGTGTAACCAACTACTAAACAAAACCAACGCTGTTCCTATCAATTGACCAATTGATAAATCTACTCCTTCTAAAGCAAACTGTATCAAGGCCGAGAAAACTAGCCCCAACACTAGAGCGAATCCCTTTATCACGCTTCCCAAATGCCGATGAACTAGTGCAGTTAGTAAACCTGCTGTCGCCTTTGTTGTGATTGGAAGTAGTGTTGCATATGTCCAATGATCCCAAAATTGTGAACGGTCATGTTTGTTCTTCATCAAAGTACTGCCACTTCTATATCTCCTAAACCAATCCATACTCATGGAAAATATCAAACAAACTGCTGATAAGAATGATATCTCAATAGTATAAAAGTAGGCATTCCGATGCATCCTACCCACTTCTTTTTGCAAACTCCTTTGTGAGAATGCACCCGCAAGTCCTGAAAGGAGTGTTGCTGTTAAGCATGGCAGCACTCCGAGAATAAGATGACGATTGTTGTTTTCTATATTTGCAGTTGTTGTGGATTTTTTCTTCTCTTTATGTACAAACCAATGTCTCCAACTACCCTGAAATACAACAGTACTCATCATTAGTAATCCCAAACTAATAACTTGTATTATGCTTTGTTTCCTACCCAATACTAAATAACAACATAGTGCAGAACTGAGCACTTTCAACTGAGTCAATCCATTGAAGGTGACAGCGTCAAGATTTTGATATGCAGTATATGTTAATGTACCCTGTAGTGCATATAGAGCCGATGGCAAGCCAGCTGCAATTAGTGTAGATGTTGGTGACCAATTTTGTAGCTCTTGTGATAGTATAGATGTTGTTGATAATGATGTATCTAAACTGTTATTGTCGTTATTTGCAGTAACATAGCTAGTCATAACCCAACCACCCAATCCTAAACTCATTTTAACAATCTCCTCTGCCAATGCAACAGATTGTTTATTAGTTTGTGGATTGATATATCGTTTAGATAGTCTTGGCATGATGGCGTAATTTAAAGCCAATAAAAAAAGATACATCATTGATAATGGAGTAAAGTCTGTATTATGTGATAGTTTTATAGCTGATGAATAGACTGATATAGTACCACCTATGATTGCAATGGGAGCAATGGCACGTGATGGGGTTAATATTGTTTGATGCTTTTGAGTGTATTGTATGATGGGTTCATTATTTTTGTTAGTACGTTTCCGAATGCCAGTCTTCGTTTTATCTAAAGGCGGTACCATCGCTGTCACCAGCGATTGCGTAGATGAAGAGGGTGATGGACTTAGCGGAGGCATTGGATGTATATTCTATCCTATTCTATCACTCTTCTCCCTCTTATCCTCGCAAGTAGAGATAATTTGAGTGTACTGTCTGTTTGTTCGCCAATTTCATTCTCCTCTTTACAACATTCTCATTTCTCCCACTTCCTCGTCCACCTGCAAGCCACAGGCCACATCAAGGGCTACTCAATCCTCTATTGACGCCATTATATACATTACTTATCGTGTACTTATATAGCGTTACCATTAATACGCGCAGTACATCATAACACTCAACATTTTAGAAACACATATTAAAAAAGATACCATAAATATTTTACCCATCATACTTATGTCGCCGAACTAGAGAGATACTGTATCGGCCAATTACTCAATCATATAGTATATAGTATCATCAATATCAGTGTCACCGATTACCGATATCGTACTCTGCAATTAACATTCATATCACACAAGAAGGATACGTAATTGATATTATTTTATCGGTGATCGTACTCTGCAATTAACATTCATATCTAACAAACGAATTAAGAACACATGTCATATGAAGTATCGGAGGGGTCAGCATGGGCTGTCCTCTTTAGTGTATTAACCATCTTTACAATTGTTGCGTTCATTGCAAGTGGATGGTTTGGTACGTCTCCTCTACTTGAAAAACTTGGATGTATCTTGCTACCGAAATCTCCTGATATGAACAATACAAATAGTAATGATCGTAGGTCACAACTAGCAAGAAGTGAATCGGTCAAACAAATGGCAACAGCAGATTTTTTCTTAGCCGCAAGGAATAGTGCCAGTGCTAAATCAATTGCGTTATCATTCTTTGCCTCTGGTATGGGTGCATGGGTAGTATATGGATCAACAGAAATGGGCGCCAATCCAGCTTTGTCGTGGTTAGGTGCTCTGGGTTATGCGGCAGCTTCTAGTTTCCCTGCCCTCATCATCGGACTTATAGGGCCTCGTGTACGGAAGATTAGTGGAGATAGATCCTTTGCAACTACTGATTTTGGAAAGCAACGTTATGGAAGATTGATGCAACTTTCAATTGCTTGTATTAGTATATTCTACAGTGAGTATAATAATATGTTGTTTGTATTGCCATATGTACATTCTCTTGCGCACATCTAATGCTCTTTTTTATTGATATCATAAAAATTCAGTGTTCATCTATCTTGTATCCGAGATGACATCAATCTCAAACGTTTATGGGTTAATGGTTGGGGTTGATACATTCGATCCTTCAACTGTGTCGTATACAAGGAGTATTGCCATCTCTATTTCGGTGATGACTTGGTTCTACACGTCTGCAGCTGGGTTATCAGCTTCCATCGTCACTGACAAATATCAGGCAGCATTAATGTTTATATTAGTCTTTATTCTATTGGTTGTTGCATGCTCTAATCCAGCGAATCAAATTACTTATGAACAGTGGCAGGCGGCATCGAATTGGACAGCTGACGGAGGAACTGCTGCTGTAACTTTATTCATCGCTCTTGCATCTGCTGAGTTGTTCAATCAAGGAAATTGGCAACGTGTTTGGGCGGCCGATTCTGTTAGTAGTATGAGAAAGGGATTCGCTTGGGGGGGTCTTCTTGTCTTTCTTCTCATGACGTTCTTTGGCATTATGGGGATGGTCGCTTATGCAGGCAACCAAGAGGCCTTTGATACTTTTCAGGCGTTTTACTGTGAGTTCTGTATATTGTTGACTACATTCTGTGCACCACAATTTTGCTGATATCTCGCCGCTTCGCATGAACAGATCTTGCCTTCTTTGAGCTTCTCAAGCCTTTATCCAACTTTTGGCATATATTGGTACTAATTGTCGTCACTGCATTGGCTGCATCATCTATGGATACACTCCAAAGTGCAATATCTTGTGTCTTCAGTCATGATTTACTTCGGTTTGGAATGTCTGATAGAGTGATTACCTGGATAACTCGCATATTGCTACTTGCGATAAATATACCAGCTGTCATTATGAGTAGTCAGCGTTATGATGTCATCGGTCTCTTCTTGGTGGCTGATATTGTATGCGCAACAGCAGTCTTCCCAGTGTTTCTGGGTCTCATTACAGAAGATATTTGGTGGTTCTTACCTGCACCGACAGAGCTTGCTGCTTTCCTAGGAATAATAACTGGAATTGGTGCTGTACTTGTGAATGGTAAAGTTATTGGCTTTACTGAGGCTGTAGGCTATGGAGAAGTAATCGCAACCGGACCATCATCTTACTTTTGGCTAACAAACTCGACTCAGTGTGCCGTGTGTGGAACTGAGACTATGATCACCTTCATTATTACTCCCCTCGTTGCTGGCTTTTTCACTATATTCTTCAGTGTGATTGATATCAAGCTTCGAGGTCAACGTGCAAGGGAACCTCTGTTCCAGACTGGATTCTTCTTTGATACAATGAATAAGGTTGATATTAAACTTCGTGGAGATCGGGCTGTTGAGCACCCCATCTTTAACATTGAAGCAAAACAAGATTCTGTTCACTACAACTTTGCTGCTGCTAATGAAGATGAAGTGGATAACGCTGAAGTAGAGAATGGCACTGCAGAAGGAACTAGTGAAGGAAATGTAGAGCTTGGGGGCGTCGAAACTGCCAAAGAAGAGGGTGGTATTGAAGCAAATGATGATGATCTCTTTGTGGAAGATCCAAATCCAAAGGAACTTGCTCAAGAAGCTAAGCCAATAGAGGCTGAAGTCATTTGAGGGGAAGATATTAGATGTATCAGAATGCAATCCTAGCTTACGGGTGCTTGTTTTTCATTGGGGGCTGAGAGTTATAAACCGTTGAACCTGAACACGATAATTCGTGCGTGAGGAAATAACTATGGATCATATTCAAATATTAGGAATTAGATGTTGGATAGAGAGAGTTGGTTGTGCAAGAGATTGACTTTGATTAACAGTTAATCTCTAAATATAAGCAAGTAAGTTTAGGAGAAGATCTGATTAGCTTATCAATATCAATCAGTTCAGTTAAATCAGTCAAACAATACTTACCTAACAAACCAACAGCAGACGGGCGAATGCAGGATACCCTGAAGGATACCGAAAATTTACAACCTCACATCATATCTTTGCCATCACTTTTATTAGTATTAGGCAGGTGGCATAATATAATAGCATCATAATAGAGCGGGCTATCCTTCTACGCTATTATTAATCAAGAGGTACGTAAAATGTTGTGCTGCTGTGGTTGTTATATGATATGAGGATTGGTATTGAGGTAGAAATAAGAAAAGAATACGTCATTACTTATTGTACCTTCTGAATATCCAATATTATATTATCATACTGTCTTCTAACTGCAAATATATCTTATCTTTTTATTACATTAATAACAACAATATCAGCCATGCTATTTAAAAGTCTCGTCGTATCTGCTGCGCTGTGCGCACCGGCCGCTATTGCCTTTTCACCAACACATACTACCACCCACACGTCATTAACGTCAGCACTGAAAGTAGCTACACCAATCACTACTGATGAATTAGTAACAACAGAAGCCAATACCAAAGAAACTCGCCGTACTAAGCCAACAGTAGATCCATTCAATCCTGAATTCTCTCGTATTCAATCAGTACCATACAGTGATGCTTTTCCCAACTCAACCAAGGAATATAAAACTGTAACACATGCTGATACTGGACATGTATTACAGGTACCATTTCGACGTGTACACCTCGAAGATCCTGATCAGCCATACATTGATTTGTATGATACATCAGGACCACGTGATATTAATCCACATGATGGATTACCCAAGATTCGTAAGGAGTGGGTAGATGCACGTGAGGGTAAGCATGAACGATACACACAAATGCATTTTGCTAGGAAGGGTATGATTACTGAGGAGATGCAATTCGTTGCCGAGAGGGAGAATGTTGATGCTGAATTTGTTAGGGAGGAGGTTGCTCGTGGTAAGTTTTTATATTTGTGTGTTTTATTGATTGAGTGTGCTTATGACATTTGACACATATAATGTGTATCTAATTATCAAACGTCAACAATAATAGGCCGTGCCATCATCACTTCAAACAAGAACCACCACGAACTTGAGCCTCAAATCATTGGTCGTATGTTCAAGGTTAAGATTAATGCCAATATTGGTAACTCCGCCATTACATCATCAATTGAAGAGGAGGTAGAAAAGTTACAATGGAGTACACTTTGGGGAGGTGATACCTTGATGGATTTAAGTACTGGTAAACATATTCATGAAACACGTGAATGGATTATGAGGAATAGTCCCATCCCTGTGGGTACTGTACCTATTTACCAAGCCTTGGAGAAGGTTGATGGTATTGCAGAGGATTTGAATTGGGATGTGTTCAGGCAAACTCTTATTGAGCAGGCCGAGCAGGGTGTTGATTACTTTACAATCCATGCTGGCGTACTCCTTCGTTATGTTCCCATGACTGTTGGCCGTAAGACTGGTATCGTATCTCGTGGTGGATCCATCCACGCCAAGTGGAACATCTTCCATCACAAGGAGAATTTCGCATATGAACATTGGGATGATATTCTTGATATCTGTGCCGAGTATGACATTGCACTATCTATTGGTGATGGTCTTCGTCCTGGAAGTATCTATGATGCTAATGACGAATCTCAATTCGCTGAATTGATGACTCAAGGTGAATTAACCAAGCGTGCTTGGGAGAAGGATGTTCAAGTGATGAATGAAGGCCCTGGACATGTACCTCTTCACAAAATCCCTGAGAATATGCGTAATCAGCTTGATTGGTGTAACGAGGCTCCATTCTACACTCTTGGACCCCTCACTACTGATATTGCCCCAGGTTATGATCATATTACCAGTGCTATCGGCGCTGCCAACATTGCCGCTCTAGGCACTGCCATGCTTTGCTATGTCACTCCTAAGGAGCATTTGGGATTACCCAACCGTGATGATGTCAAGGCTGGAATTATTGCCTACAAAATTGCAGCACACGCTGCCGATCTTGCCAAGGAGTTTCCTGGTGCTCAGGACCGCGATGATGCCTTATCTAAGGCTCGATTTGAATTCCGTTGGAATGATCAGTTCAACCTAGCACTGGATCCTGTCACCGCCCGTGCCTTCCATGATGAGACTCTTGATAGTGATGCGTCGAAGTCTTCTCACTTTTGCTCCATGTGCGGACCTAAGTTCTGTTCCATGAAGATTACCGAGGATGTGCGTCAGTATGCCGAGGAGAATGGGTATGGAGTTACTGAAGAAGCTATAGAGGCTGGTATGGAGGAGATGAGTGAGTTATACAAGGAGAAGGGTAACAAGCTTTACATCGAAGATATGGAGAATGTTGTCAATCCTCTTTCTGCTTAAATGAAAGGATTTGATTGATGATCGATTGTATGAAAAAAGTTAGAATATCTTGCGGGAGCTCGTGGTTGTGTTGATGACCGGCTGAGAAAAAGATACACCTATTGAGAAATATGGAGTACCTAAGACCGCTGGAACCTGAACATGGTAATTCATGCGAAGGGAATAGATATACCTTGTGATAGTTTAAAAAATATAAGGAAGATAAGTGTTGAATAGTGGCTATCCTAT
>Ga0214479_101270_pt1 | contig 10454 bp, 7 predicted proteins | sample M1_20Mar14CPVII9_5_FD_165054 | JGI IMG/M metagenome (GOLD analysis project Ga0214479, IMG submission 165054) | Marine eukaryotic communities from Monterey Bay, California, United States - M1_20Mar14CPVII9sort6BwellE14 | ecosystem: Environmental > Aquatic > Marine > Unclassified | place: USA...
CGTTTAATGCGATATCATCATTATGCATGTCACAAAAAGCTCGTGATCAGTTTATGTCATATACAAGAGAAAATAATGATGATTTTGATGGACCTGTTATCAGTAAGTTGTTGTGGTAACATAATATTATGCTCTTACACAATGGAATATCTCACAAATATAAACCTCTACTGTTTCAAAGATACAAGTGTCCTCGGCCAATCGGATATGCCATTATTGAAACCGCTAACATTGTTTGATGAGCTAAACAATCCGATACTGAATCAATATCCAAAGTTCAATATCACAGAGTTTTTATCGGGTTGTAATTTCGCATTAGACAAGTTTCATAAAGCAAAAGATAGTTTTTTACCCGGGCTTGCCCAGGCGTTTGATGATGAAGACGAGCAAGCAGCCAAAAAATGGACAAACAAGAACATTTTATCCGACGACGAAATCGCAAATTTCAATAAGATGATTACTCCTGAATGTTCTGAGATTTGTATGCATGAAAGTATGCAACGCGCCATCAATGAGCGTGTGTATGAGCATATGAAGAAAGAGGAACCTGAGTCATTCACTGATATAATCAACACAAATGTTGGAGACATTTGTGTTGGAAATATCGCCCTCATGTCTGTTCGCGTGGAGGATATATACCCTCCTGTCTTTCAAGATGATAAAAAGAAAGACAATGATCCTAATGCGCCTCTTGAAGATGAATCTCTGTCGCCTCCAGTAGATGATTCAGCACAAGTAGTTTTACAAGTTGAGGTACTTTATGAGCTAAAACAATCCCCAGTAAGTGAAAAGGGAGAGACGTTGGAGAGGACATATGTAATGGTAGGTAAATTTGAAGGTTGCCTGGCTGGCCATCCAAGTAACGATGATGACCTAAAGTGGCGAATAGCATCGTATAGGCCCGCTGTTGAATGGGTTTAATTTCTGATAAAAGATATATAACAGAGTTAGCTCAGTATTAAGATTACATGCTAGTATCTCGCTTAAGAGCTCGCTTCAAAAAATCTCTCTTTCTCCGTCGAGGCGTTGTTTCATCAGGAGTTGGCGCAGGTGGTGTATTGGAGTACACGGGCTCATCTTGCCTACTTACTGGTGTTGCAGGTAGATTAGTAGAGCCTTCTCTTGACCCCCCTCTCTTATTTCTTCTACTACCTGACTTAACAGAGAGAGACGTTCTCTTGCCTGCACCCTTATTTGGGATAACACTAAGAGATAGGCGTCTAGGGGCGTCAAGAGACATGCCACCAAATGAAGAATTCACACTGCCCTCAGTCATATGAAACATGTCATAAGCATCATTATCCAGATCATCATCATCATCACCTGAACTAACACTATTATCATCTTCATCATCACCGAGGGAGGGTATCAAACGCTTCACAATGGTAAGAGTTCTTGAAGATGCGCGTTTTATAGTTTATGAAGATGAAAGAGAAGTGATTGCAACATATGTTAGTACATGCGGCTTGCAAAGGCAATCACACAAGGCAAACTAAGTTCAAATGAAGTATTCGAATGGTCGAGTCTTCATATTGAACACACCATAACACACAACAAAACAACACAGACTCGGACTTTCCTTGTGACAGATGGGTCTACACTCATCACCCTGTAGAACTTCGCTTCATCGAATTCTACACCGTACTCTTGAAGCTGTAAGCTAATCTTGAGGACCAACATTTTAGTTTCAACTTTACAGAACCGTCCATCATTATTCTTATCACTAAGCATGACAATTTTTATGATATCTTGTACGATTCTTTGTCTCAGATTATCTCTCATTTGAGATAAGATTATTTCATTCTCCTTAACAAGATCAACCAGCTTATCAACATTCCCATGTTGTTCAGCTGCGATACTTCTAAGTTCAGCTTCTACTACAGTTGCCCTTTCAGCTTCAGGCTGAAGGAAGTCTATTTCCTCTGTGAGGGTATCAACTTCCATCTCTAAATGGTTGGCATCCTCTCGTAGCATATTATTTAATCTTCTTAATCCTGGGATGGGGAGGACACGGTGAGAAATAAACACATATAATAAAACACATCATATGATAATTTATAGAAACACATACCAGGAAGTTTAACTATACGAAATTCCTTGTATGCAGCATAGGGTACATTCGCAACAACCACTGCAGCCATTACTATTACTGCAACAACTGGGGCAAATACGATTGATGCGGCTGATGCAACCACTCCTCCCACTAGGCATGTCGAAACTATAAATTATGGGGAGAAAGATACATAAATAAGAAATGATATAAGGGAAGAGATTGTATTATTATATGTATATCACACAACTTACCCAAAGCGATCTTTATTATTTGGAAAGCTGTCGGTTTTACCTTAACTGATACAGTTGAAGATGAATATAGAGAACTCTCATTACTCGAGGCACTTGATATCGAGTCTTCATCTACTTCGATGAGGGGAGTGAGTAAATTATCTGCTTTGGAACTAAGTGCGTGCACTTGCGCCTTCCCTCTCCAACTTCTCATGTTATTATTATTATTATATTATCGAATACTATACTTATTGTCAGGCAAGGCATTGCTATATGTATTTCGACTACATACAATACATAGAGGTAAGAGGTTTGTTTGCAGCATTTTTTCTCAAATGGCTTTTTGCATTGAGACGCGTGGCATTAGAAAGGTAACCCAACAATACGGACAATCATCGTCGTACTACTCGAACCTCTTTTCTAATATATAATATACTCGCTCCAAATACATAGGAGAAAGAGAGGGGAGGTGTACTCGCAGTTGTGCTTTCAGCAGTAGGATACTCTTTCATCATTTCCAATAACAGCATTTCAAAAGTAAAAGATCGTGCAATCATATCACTCGCATTACCTAGTATGAGCTTTTGGCATAGGCTACTATACTATATTATATCATTTTACGGTTTGCAAAGGTGATACAATAAAATCCATCATTACCCAGTAATGTATAATATACGCGGTGTCCTCTTCCGATGTACAATTAGAGGCGGTCACGCGTCATTAGCAGTGATAGTCACACATGATGATAGTGTATCTTCTCATCAGCAAGTAAATGTGGACGAGAGGATGGTACTAGTTGTGATTAGATTAGGAGGTCCTGAGTGGAATAACAAATTAGATGATAATACCCAGCCAATACACAATAGAACAGTAGACCAAGAGAATGATATGATGGCATTGCGATCAAATATAAAACGATTATGTAAACTGGGTAATGAGTTGGAGTTTTATGGGGAATATGCAGAGCAAACCGATGCATTGCAAACTGAACCTACTACAAATTATACAAATACAAGTGCATCAACTGATTGGAACAACTGGACAAGATTTATTGTAGATTATTATCTACCATCTACCACAACCAACTCTTCTGAGAACGAAAGTAGTAATGTGCGCATCTATCAAGCATTAAAGTGGAATCCAATTCAGTGTCAGCAGACAAGATCAAGGTACTTTGTTTCTCCTACAAAGAAACAACAACAGAAGAAGAAGAAGAATGCAAAAGATGATACAGAACAATCTAAATCAAGACATAGTGGTGGTGGCATAGGAAAGAGGAAACAAGGTGAAATAGTAGCAAACTTTTTGCTATGGATGCTATCTAATCATAATGATACAGATAAGAGGTGTAGTGATAATGATGCAACAACAGATATGCCTGCAAATGACGAAGCTCAACAGTATTTGTTTATGAAACGGTGGGTACCTCTGCACCCCTCTCTCGAAGAGAAGCAATCAAACACATCTGATAATACAGAGACAAGCAAACTAAACATCCTAGACGCTGCTGGTGGTGCAGGTCATGTTTCTCTTGCTTTAGCACTAAGAGGGGTAAACTCTTGTGTTGTCGACCCACGCAAGACAGTTGGTAAACTCCCTGGTAGAGAGAGGAAAGTTCTCAAAAAGAACCAAGCTTCCTTTTCTGCATACCGAGCTTGGTTTGGATCCAGACCAAAAGGTGTAGACAGCTTTTACCGAGAGGGTTATTCTTCGGCTAATAGTAATGAAACAAGCTCGCCATTGGAAGATCCACTTTCACTACCGATTTGTTCCATGTGTTCAGAGGACAATCTTCTGTCTACTTGCAACGCGATTGTGGCCCTACATCCAGACGAAGCACCGGAATCATTGTTGAAACTGCTGTGGAGAATGAGACACCATTTGTGGTCGTACCTTGCTGTGTCTTCTCACGTCTATTTCCCGAACGGATCAAACCAAGTAAAGAAGGGGAAAACAACATCGTCAGTACTTACTTTGAGTTGATCGATTGGCTGGTAGCCAAGCACCCAGCTATCAATGTAACTCGTTTACCATTCAAAGGAGCCAACCTTGCTCTCTGGGCAACCTTTGATAACAAAAGTAAGTCTACCTAAGTTACTCAAGCTTGTACCTCTTTAACTATACTATTGATTAGTTGAGATAGGGTTGTCTAGTTACTCAGCTTCTTCAGGAGCTATGTTAGACCCCCAATCGTGGGCCCAGCGGAGGGTGTGAGGAGGCAGGATACCTCAAAGGATACCGTACCGTGCTCATTTCGTCGTTTTTTTATGAGTTGATGTCTGATGTTGATTGTCGATTGATTGGAAGATAAAAGCAGTAGTATCACAGACAGGAGATATATAGCATCATTATCTAAAGAAGGACGCAATAGTGTCTCCACGCCTGTTTAGGTACTCTCCAACATTTCGTTTTGATAATTGTAACACCATCTCGAATCTCGACTCTTTATAAATAAAAATGTAAGTACTATTAATTTGGTAATGGTGCCTCTCTCGTTCCCTTCATGATATCTAAACCACTGCCAAATCTGCACTGTTTCTACTTCAATAGGAAACTAATTGCATCACAAGTTGATATTCTACTTGATCAAACACGGTCTTTCATTAGTAGATTGGAATTTCCATCATGGGATGAATATATAGAAGCATCTTCTACTGCAATTCATGATTTACGAGCTGCAAGTATATCATCTTGGAAATTAACATACTTATCATTCCGACCAATATTTATATTATTGGGAATTCTCAGTCACTATCTTGCCATATTACTACGAATAATTGCCAAACATTCAATAGCACATGGTTGGAAGGCCATTAAGGAGGGGTATTATCAATTCCGTGTGGCATCAGTATGGTTTATTAAATTTCAGAAAGAGTTACCATCATCAGCTAAATATGCTGAATTAGGTGTACTGTCAGTATTGGCTACACTTTGGTTACTTCGTAGACATGTGAGAAAATATCACTATGCAGAACGGATAAGTAAATGGTATAGTAATAAGAAACGGTTGGCATTGAGAAAGTATCATAGAGGTGTGGAACGTGTTGCAGAGACTTCTTCTGTATTGGCAACGTTGTTACCCCATTTGCTATATCTAGCATTTGCTATTGCTATCAAGAGAGTAGTTCCAAGTTTGGTCACCTACTTTGCAACACGCACATACTTGTGTTCTATTATTAGTTTTTGGCATCCATTATATCTGACATTTTCAGTGTTGGGAAGATTATTACCTCATTTGAGAAAGTACAAAGATGCTGAATCAGAATCCGAGGATCATACATCCACAAAGTCTAGAAAGAAAGAAACAACAACTCCATCTAAATTGAAGCAACAGAAACAACAAAAGACTGACTTAGAAGAGCTTAGAGTAGAAGCTATCGATTTACTCAAGTATTGGGTAGTTTCTGCAATCCTACTTGCAATTGTACGCACTGGAAAGCTCTTGCCTCTCATTGGACAAATACTCAATGTGACCGATACTACTATGGACACTGCCTCATCAACAACTCCTGCTGCCAAAGGTTTCTTCAACAGAACTACCAAAGCTACTGGACTATATTCGAAACTTCGCCTTTCTGGTAAGTTTGTGGAGGAAGTTACACTCGGTTTCATGATTTGGCTTCGGTTTATGCCAGCATCGATAACAGGTGATGAAGTAAAAGACAACGTGACAAACGCTCTATCTCCAATGAGACCATCTACTATCGGCGCCAAGAAAGCTCCCGCTGGAAAAAGAACGGAATCAAAGGGCGTTGATAAACACAGACCAGTGGATATCCTATATAGCAAGCTATCTCCATTTGTCCTTTCAGCAGTGAAATCATCAGCCTTCCTTACGAAGAGAGCGTTTGGAGACTCTCGAAATGAGGGGTCTACTTTCATGTTGGGAGCGATACAAAAGCTGCAGTCTTTCCTTGACCTATTTGTTTTGGTGAGATTGATGAAGAAAGAAACGAAAGATTGGCTCATTGTAACCATGGTCGAGAGCTCGGCGTTGTTGCCCGCACTCACCACATTGTTGATGCCAAGCTACTTTACAAACTATGGAGTTATCTATGTGAGTCTTGTCGTACCTGCAGGGTACTCCATTTCATGTTGCAATGAAATACAAAGATCTAGTTCTGAGATGATTGACAATGTACTAGTGCTGGAAGACACTTCTCGCTATCTCCAATTTTGGATGGTACATGCAGGTATTACATTACTTCTCGCATCGTTTGCACCGCTATTAGCTTGGATACCTTTGTCAACACACGCTACATGGTTACTGTGGGCATATATTCAATTGGAGACCAGTACATTAAAGTTTTATGGCTGGTTCGAGAGTGAGCTGGGAAAGAAGAGTTTAGATGAGACTGTTGTTGTGAGCACGACAAAGAGAATCATTTCCGCCTTACCATCGAATGTTGATGCAAGCGAGAAGGTTGAACAATCAGAAGGAGATGACAAGAAAAAAGTAGAATAGAATTCATTTTATATAATCATATAGTTGGTTCGACTATAACTGGTAATGACAGAAAGGATCTTTACATTATATGACATAACTTTTTATCTACCTTCTACCACTCCTACCCTTGACTAAACTACTTCGTCTGGATGACTTCTTCTTATCACAAGTCATGAGTGATAATCCTGTTGATCGTGACGGATCCATGGCATCGCCGCCGCCACCCCCACTACCACAAGATGCTCGAGCATCGTCATCTGCCATATAAAACATATCATAAATATCATCATCATCATCTTCACTATCATATTCATCATCGGTACCACTACCAACACTACTTCCATCATCATCATCAGCACTCTCAGCCTTGGGAAGTAGCTTCTGAACAATGGCAATAACTCCGGGTACCGATGGATTGCTCCCGATAGCTTTTAGGAACTTATCAGAATCAAATTGTACACCATACTCTTGTAATGATAGACGAATACGAAGGGCTAATGTCTTGGCTTCTGATTTGTCTATAGTTTGATCATTGTCCCGATCACTCTTGACGACAATTGTGATGATATCTTGAACGATTCTTTGTCGTAAGTTGTCCTGTAGTATTGAGAGAGCAATGGGGTTAGATTATATCGCAAAGGGCGAATACACACATAACACGTCAGACATATAATATAAAGCACACAGCATACTCTCTTACCCTCATCTTGGCCAGAATCACTTCATTCTCTTTTACCAATTCGACGAATTTATTCACATTAACCTCCTGCTTTTCAGCAATACCTCGTAGTTCCTCTTCAACAGATGCAGCTCTATCAGCCTCTGGTTCTAATAAATCAATCTCTTCAGACAAATCATCAACCGCATCTTCTAAATTGTTTGCATCTTCACGTAACTTATTATTCATGGCACGTAATGATGGTATTTTATCCATTTGTCTTTCCTTGAATAATGCATAGGGTGCATTTGCAATGCATATACCACCCATGACAAAGATGGCAATGGCCGGAGAGAGTACCATTGCACCAACTGATGCAGCACATCCTACTGATACTCCAATGTAGACTGCAGTATGAAGAAGGATGATATACATAATATGTGAGTGTTTTGATGGCATACCTAGAATGATATATAAAAGCCTTACAATGCCTCCGTGTAGGTTGCTACTTAAATGAAGACCAGTTGACACCCATATATAAAAACATTTGTCAATATTACAATAAAATAATAACTCCTCACCTAGAAATGTCTTAAGCTTTTGCAATGGTCCCTTCTTCACTGTCTCCATCTTGGAACTAGCATTCGAATCATCACTATCTATACTAGATTCTTCATCTGATAATAATGGCGCAAGCATCCCCTCAGCTTTTTTATTTGCCATACGTGTAGCAAGTCGAGCAGTCGACATGTTTATTTCTTATTTTTTACACTGCAAAATATATGTTTTTACTGTCGATTATACACACCGGCAATAACAGGCAAATAAATAATACCTTGTCTTTGCAATATGTTTTTTACGATCAACTGACTACGCGCCGATATTGCTGACAAATATATTGCCAATCAAATACACTGTTAGTTTTATAAAAGTTATTGCCTATGTTGCCTCTTTATGTCACTAAATTTTTGAGGTATCCTTACTAAAAAATCTCTACTCTCATAAAATACCTACTTTAAAAATTGTTAGACAAATATGGTGAAGATTACGCATGCTTCCTCTCCTATACGGCGTCCTCCCCCGGCGGTGATGCTAGAAAAGGAAGATGAGCCCTACATCGAGCCGAATGAGCTTGCATTAAATTCATTTTATAATGATACTACAACAACTCCACTCCACGAAAATTACACAACTGAACAAAGATCATTACCAATAAATCCATTGATAGTAGAGGAAGAAATGAATGGATTTGATTTTGCAAATCATGATATTCATAATAGTTTTCGTAGGCGGCGTGGAGATGGTGGTATAGATACAGCCAACATTTCGTGCGAAAATGATGCACTGATAAGCAATACAAATTATCATAACAACAGTTTTACACAACAGCAGCATCATCAGCACTTGCAAGACTTTACATCAAATAATACAACTACCCATAAATCAAAACAAAAACATTTAACATGGAATAGACTAAATGCTACTCTCTTTATAGGACAAGCACTCCTAAGCATCGCCACCACAGCCCCAATAACATTAGTACCACACTTTGCATTATCATTAGCAGGAAGTAACGAAGATGAAACATGGAACTATTCACCCTATTACAATATGGAGATATTAGAAGTATATGATGAGAATGGTAATAGGAAACGTTGGATACCATTTCGTGTTAGAAGATCCAATGGTAACAACAACAATAATAATGAAATAAACAGCTCTTCAATATTTGCATCACATTTAACAGCCATTGTTACACTTGGCACTGCCATGGGAAAGTTTATTAATGGTCTATTAGTTGATTTGGCAGGTGCACGACGATTATTACTTGTTTATGGTATATGTACAGGATTGGCATTGATTGGATTACGATATAGTGAAACGCCAGGAAGTGCCATTGCATGTTGTGCATTGATAGAGTTTTTCAATTCAATCAATTGGCCTGCTAATATTGTAATACTTGGTGCACATTATGGTACAAGTGGTGGTAGTGGTAATACAGCTGATTCAGATGGAATGTTCGAGAGAGGTTTATATGTCACATCTCTTGCCTGTCGATGTGGGTCTCTCCTTATCATACCACTATCATCGCTATTGATTAAATGGACTAGTTTAACTTGGAGAGGTGTGACAGGAATAGCATCATTTGCAGCCTTTAGTGCAGTTGTAGTGTTCTACATTTATCTCACTGATTCTCCAGGCAAGCGTCATGATCCACAAAATCCAATATCAGAACAAGTTGAGAAGAAGAAAACTCTTTATAGCAATGTTCCTTCTCAGAATGCATATCATCCAACATTTCATTCATGGACTCCAAAACAACAAACAATATCAGAAAGAGCGAGTAAATTTGTTAAATCTGTATTCATCACAGTGCTACCATCTATAAGAGCTGTACTGAAATCTCGTGTCTTTTGGGCCGTTGCTATTGCTCACGCTGGTGCAACAATGGTCAAATCATCAGAGAGGATATTGGGAACATACTTTAGAGACACATCCTACGGGGTTGTTACAGAGAGTAAGGCTGGCGCCATGACAGTATTCTTATCACTTGGTATGCTGATGGGATTGCTTGTTGGGGGTAAAGCTTTTGCGAGAGCCGCTGAAAAAGAAGAACAGGGTAATAACAATATAGATGGAGGGCGCGGAGGCCAGTCGTCTTTGATTGATGCTGCACAAGTTGGTACCAAGAATATGATTGCTTTCTTCTACTGTCCGTCAATATGCAGCTGCTATATACTTTCATTCCTTGCCATGCCATTTGTGAGAAAGGCATTGCATTTGCCTGTATTGGTACTGATACTGCAAGTAATCACAACACTGTTTCTTGGCTTTGGTATTGCAGTTCAATATTATCATATCCCAGCTATTGTTGGTGCTACATATGGAAAGAATCGAGGACTATATACTGCATATACTGACGGGGTTGCAGCTCTTGTTAGTTCTATTGTTTGGCGTATAGTCGGTGGAGCAGTGGAGGAAGGCAACCCACAAGGTGCTGGCTGGTCATATGGATGGGCTGGGTTGGCTCTCTTACTAGTGTTCTGCGGCACCCCGATGATTAAA
>Ga0214479_101271_pt1 | contig 10450 bp, 6 predicted proteins | sample M1_20Mar14CPVII9_5_FD_165054 | JGI IMG/M metagenome (GOLD analysis project Ga0214479, IMG submission 165054) | Marine eukaryotic communities from Monterey Bay, California, United States - M1_20Mar14CPVII9sort6BwellE14 | ecosystem: Environmental > Aquatic > Marine > Unclassified | place: USA...
CCTACAATCATGCTGTGAGTGTTCATCAAGTTGTTATACATGTAGACAATGCCAAACAAGCATTATAGTAGCAAGCCTACATCTCTGAGGTACCACTTGATGGCCAAACATTGCCTGAAAGTCGGCAGGAAATCCAAATCTAAGGCAAGAAACCTGCCTACATGGGGCTGTAAAAGTATGATGGAGGGCCCTACAATCATGCTGTGAGTGTTCATCAAGTTGTTATACATGTAGACAATGCCAAACAAGCACTATAGTAGCAAGCCTACATCTCTGAGGTACCACTTGATTGCCAAACATTGCCTGGAAGTCGGCAGGAAATCCAAATCTAAGGCAAGAAACCTGCCTACATGGGGCTGTAAAAGTATGATGGAGGGCCCTACAATCATGCTGTGAGTGTTCATCAAGTTGTTATACATGTAGACAATGCCAAACAAGCACTATAGTAGCAAGCCTACATCTCTGAGGTACCACTTGATGGCCGCAAACACTTAATCAAACTAAATGAAGTAAGTTTTGTGTATTAGTCTCTAGAGTTATTTGCGTTGGTGTCAACTATACACATTACAAACACTTGATACTCGCTTGGTATTTCTATAGAGCATACTTTCCTCAATAATTTAGTCACACATAACATTTCACTAACATTGCAATGGGCTGAAGCATTACTTCTGAGATTTTACAATGAGGTCTTTCAAGGCTTCTTCTTTCGTCAAGAAGTCATCTATGATTGATTTGTTTAGCACTGAAAGGAGTTCCTTTGGACAAATACTACGTGCAAGGGTATAATCATCCTCATTTGGTGTAACAAACGGGAGATTAAGTCTCTTTTGTAACCCCCTTCTGGAGTTATCACTCAAATCCACTCGTTTCAACTCGTAAAGTTCTACAAGGCTAGTAACATCTAGCTTCTCCATGCTGCGTTGAGACCTCGTCATAGTTTTGTTGAATTCAAGATCCGGATCAATCATTGTGCCGTATTCACCATCGGTTCCGTCAATCATAAGGCAGTGCTTTCGGGAACCACTACAGAAAACAGCAATCATTACCGCCTTGGCTGACAATGCTATGTCCATCAAGTCTTCTGAGTGAATTTGCTTAATGGCAATTGTCTTGATTTTGGTCTCACACAGATTGATCGTTAAATGTCTGGTAATCTCATGATCGGGGAAGGTCTTCTGCACTCGGCGCTTACCAGGTGGACTTAGCATTTGGTCGGGAGCACGGAGAAGAGACTGCTTGAAACAATTGGCCTCCACAATCTGAGAATCACTTGAACCAGCTTCATCATTATCACGGCTGCCTGCTGGGACTGTAATTGCAGTTCCTGGAGGATGTACCAAGAGATTGGTGATTAAATCAACGATTCCTTGTAGAGTTATAAATTCTTTAAGTTTCGTCGGGTCAGTCGAAACATAAGTCTCCTCCCCCCCTCCCTCAAAACAAAGCTCCAACTTATCGTTGTTGGCTCGGCTTATACGGACAGATTTTGCAGGTCCAGTAGAGTTATCCGCAGTGATCAACTCGCCTGATGTCTTGAAAAGAAAGTTGCAAATGAAGTCATTCACGTTGTGGGGTTTGCGTCCAATCGTCTCTAACAAACTATGAAGCTTGTGTTTGAGGAAACGCATTGTGTTCTGCACACATTCGTCAGAGCAATCAACGTCGTCAGGATCTCTCCCCATGTGTTGCAAGATACGACCGATGTGAAATACAGAAATCTTCTCGGGAGCATCAAGATATCGTGAGTTGTCAAGTAGATCAACGATCAATGTTAGGCATAGCTTGGTAACTAGGGGGGATAATTCAGGCCCTGCAGTCATGAAGTTAATCCGTCTGATGACAGATTTTGACACTCGATGGAGCAACCCAGTACAGTTATCAAGGAGACTGTGGTTGACAATCACTGAATCAGCCGTCATATTGTCAAAATATGTATCAGAAATACCAAGGTTGGTAGGGAAAGGATGATTGATAGGGTAAATCTTCAACAACTTGATGCCGCTTAAAACATCTTCACTGTAACCAACTTCATCGAAGAACCGATTGCTACTCTCCATCATGGCAGAGCGGATAGTAGTAATGGCAGAGTCAATCTGCTTCTTTACATGTTTGGCAGCTTCCTTCAATCCAGTAGTCTTCTTCGCCTTGACTTCCTCAGTGTCGTTTTCACATAGAGTCAACTGGGGAAAATGATCTGTGAGGGTGTTAGATATATGTTCGTCCATTGAAGGTTGAATTGATCTGTCCCAACTTGTACACTGCTCATTTTCATAACCATCTAAAAAGGTGTAGGCAACAAGAGACACTAAAGGCTGTGGTTTGCCTTTATTCCGTTTAAGATAAGCGGGAGGGATGATGAAGATGCAACCTCCGTTCTGTCTACTGTTGACCGGCAATAAAGAATTCTCTTTATCACACACAAGGCATTGAACATCACTCTCAACTCCCATCTTACCCCACTTATAACCAACAGCATCGAATGAGTATATTTCATCCGTGCCTTGATCTTCGTTGTAGTATCCTACCAACGTAGTAGGAACATTACCTTGAGAGACAATGAAAGTAATAACGACGGGTGTATTACCTTCTTTGGAAACAGTGAGGAATAATCCAGCGGTAGGATGTGCTTGGCGTAAAGAAGCAAGAGCCGGAGTAAGATGAGTAAAGTCCGAAGAGAGGCTTGATTGTGATAAGGGCTTAAGAAGGTCACCAATTGAAATGGTGTCTTTGCTTGCACTTTGAGCTTTTTTGAGAGAACGATTATCACAATCCCATGCCAGCACGGTTGGTCGTTTACTTGAGATGGAAGTAGATAACGCCTTGGCATTGGATGTCTCATCTTTTGATTCCTCCTCATCGTCAGGTTCCAGAGGATCAGCATTCTCAAACTCAACAGGCTCGTCCTCATCAGCAGCCTTACCATCTTTTAGATTCTTGGTAGATGGCAGGGGAGCTGGAGGTGGCCCCTCTTTGGCTTCATCCTCTTCAGAATCTTCAAAAGGATCATCAGCAGCTCCAAAGTCAGCATCTTCATCATCATTAAACTCTTGTGGAAGTTGAGGAGGTTTGGTAGTTTTATCGTCACCTCTTTCCTCACCAGCAGTTGATACCTTATCTTCTCCGGGAGTGGTGGGGGTATCATTTGCCTTGGGCGTTGAAGTAGGTGTAGGAGCAACTTTTCCCATAACAGGGAGTTTGCCATCAGCATCACTGCTCGACTTGGCTGAACCGCCTGTTGATTGGAGGTTCGAAATGAGTGAGAAGTGGAAGAGAGAAGTTGTGAGCAAGTATCATGTCATCTTACGCACAACAAGTATCCAAACAAGACGAGTGTTACAATATCTTACCTCCTTTTCCATTACCACCTGTACTGCCCCCACTCTTTTCACATTTGTCAAGTGATTCACCTCCCTTCACATTGATCTTTGGAGGCACCGGAGTAGATGGATTAGTAGACTTGAGAGGTGGTCCAGCCTCTTGTTGAAGTGGATGATGTTCGGCAGAACCATCATCAGCTCTTCCAAGCGCAGCAGGATCTTCCCCATCGGCAGCAACATTACCACTGGGTACCTTGAGATCTTCTTCAGGATTGGGGATATCAGGCTCTTCGCCATCAAGAGTCTTGGACTTGGTAGACTGGCCACGTCCTGCAAAAGGTACAAACTCCAGTGGCTGCTTGATCTGGCTTCCGAACAAGAAACTGTGTTTCTTCCGTTTGCTCGTGCTCATCTGCTTCATGTTTTCACCGTCAGTATCATTACTAGACACGGGTTGATACTTCCTCTTGTATCTTTTAGTAGAAGCTTGCTGTTTTGCGTTGATGTGCTCGTTTTCGGCGTTGCTAGCATTTGGTGTGGGTACTTTTTGAGACTTGGGCTTGGAAGACGGCTCATTGTAAGGAATGATCTCAACAGTGTTAGCTTGGACAGGAGGGTGTACATCATCTCCTACTGCATCTTTATCATTCATCTCAACATTGGATTTGTTGGTAGAGGTAACTTGCACGAGAGGTTGTACATTGGCAGTCTCTTTAATTCTTAGTAAGGGAGTCTCATCACCATCTTCTTCTTCATCCTTCCCATCATCACTGGTAACTCTGACAACGAGGTATGTCTTCAAAGAACAGTTGTTCATTTGTTGTTCACAGAATGCCAATTGATTCTCTGATAACTTGCTAATCTCATTATCAGCATCCTCCTTTTTCAACATGCCTCGTAGGCCGAGTAACAGCTTGCAATCATCCAATTCCTTCTCAGATAATTTGATACCAGTTGATTTGGCGGTAGTATCGGTAGCGGCGGCGGAGTTATCAGATCGATCCTTGGCAGTAGCGGAGTCAACGACGTTCTTTTCTTCTTCTTCAATTTTAAGTTCGGCAGTTGCTCCTTGCCCTTGGGTATTATCCTCAGAAAAAGCTTTGGGTAATGAAGGTAATAAATTGGCAGTCTCTTTCACTGATGACCGACGACGGGGGTCTGTCAGAGACTTCTTGTTGAACCAATTGTGTACCATCTCATGGTGTTCACATGAAGCAGTAAATGTTTCCAGCATCTGAACTGTGGGCCCTGATGAGTGCCAAACGCCTAAACAACAACACCTGTATTGCTCTTCTAGATGAGGTGGGAGCTCGTCTACTTTGTTTGTTTCGAGGAATCGCCTTTTTACATTCGTGGCAGATCTTTCTATCTCTACTTGTTTGTTCCTCTCACTAGCATCTTCGGGGAATTGTAATTCTTCTAACTGGAGAGCCTCCAAATCCCGCTCTCTCAGTTCAAGCCCAATCTCTTTGCCTATCTGGCACGTCTTTTCATTATAATTCATATGCATCTGCTCCTTGGACATACAAAGTTGGTTTTGTGGATGATCGAACATAATCACAGTACGCTCCACCTCAGACCATGAAATCTTTCCCTTATTGGTAGATGTAGATAACGTTGACTTTAAACACGACCGAGGCAAGGAGGGTTTGGTTGAGTTGTTCATTGGTGCTAAAGCTCCTGCTTCTTCTCGCTGATGGTAGGATAGCTCATTATTCATTTTATTATTGTCATCTGACACTGAATTTACATCATCCTGGCCACCACCGAAGATCTTATTGTTCAAACTACTCATCCTTAATCCTTAATACACTACGTTGATGTCATACTTTTTGTGATTGAGGTCTAGAAGATATATGAGAAGTAGGAGCAAGAAGTTAGAGATGACCGTGGATTGTAATATTTAATTAATGTATATAATATAATATATTATAATATAAAGTAATATAATATATCCACTTACCAATAATCCACTAGTAATAATATGCAACGCTATGATGATAGGGGATAGGGACGATGGGGTGCACCACTTCTTTATGTGTGTCCACGCTTGATTTTTTCAACTAGTGATTAATTGTCAATCACGAATAATTTTTCAGTTGAGTTTCCTTTGCAACACATATTCAGCTCATAATTTCAGTTGAAGCTTGATGATAATGAAGACACGTCCTCTTATACACAGGTAAGCATCTTTATGACTAGCACGACGATAAATCTTTATTATGACAAGCTTGTATTTTGTGTTTCGAAGTTAAGTTTTTGTTAATTGACGCCTGGTTTGGGGTTCCAGGAACTCGGTGGGTCCGCGACCATGATTACTGATGAGAAACATATGCTAGAGATAGCTATGCAGATGTAATGCGTGGTGGTGCCTTCTTTAATCCGAGGACGTCCCCCATGGCATATCTACAAGCGAACTCATTTTTCATATGTTTATTGAATTGTTGTTGTGTATCACATAATCAAACCACTAACAACTATTTCCTACTCTTCGCTTCACGTTTCAGGTTAAGATAATTAATATAATACACGGTGGTTAATCCAACGCATCACTACATTGAATATAATTGCCGTCAATCCAATCTCGGTGATTATTAAATTCAAGTGCTCACATCATATGTCACAGCAGCCTGCAGAGCCTCGGTGGAAGCTCAACTGCCCCTCAACTACTCATCCCATTGTATAATATGATATATTGTCTATTACTACGAATATATTAATCATCTCCTTGACCAACGTAGGAGAAGATTTCTATGTTGTTGAGTAGATAATTACTGGCCTATTGCAAGTTGCCGTTTTGTGTTGTCTATCTTTTGATACACCGACGGCTGCCCCTCCGGATCTCATGAGACAGCACTACCGTTATATGATGCTGCACACCGACAATCCCATCTGATATATTAATTATTATAGCTCCATTCGCAGCGGCAATGCCCGCTTGATCACTACTCATACTATCGTATGGTATCGAAGGTTGTACCCAAGTAAGAGACGTATCTCAAGTTGCGGCAGCGCCCGAGATACATAATCATAATCTACAGATTCTAGAGAATATCGTGGTATAAATCTTTATCGATTCATTTTGATTTATCGTACAGATATCGACGTTGCTATCTAGCCACAACTAGATAGTCATGTATCGTACTTACAATATCGTACTGTATCTGTTTTGTGCTTCTTGCTTGCCTCTTGCTGATCTACAAAGCTTTACTCCTTTTCTCTCTTGAATTATCATACGATGATAACTACTATTAATGCAAACAAATTATACTCTCTCTAGTAGTGGCTCTTTATCCAACCTTTCTCTAATGATAGTGTGGTGTTAATAGGGAGTGGTGGTGTGCATGTGACTGCAGATTGCATGCACTATTCACGACCTAGATAATTGACTGTGCTTTTAATGATGCTTGCCGTGGCCAATGCTCATCATCTACCCGGCAGGATATTGCAAATAAATCATGTGGATTATGTGGTGAGATATTTGGTACTTTTGGTGTAGGGCTATTATAGGTAGTTGTAACCACACAAGATATGTTCAGATTGCATTTATTCGTCAAAAAGATAAAGAAAGAGGTAGTGGTAGTAATGTTGCTAAAGGAGCATTCCTACCGTGTCCTTTACCGAGTTGTGTTGTGATGGAAAGCTTGAAGTGCTAGAGGTAATAGACTTATTGTGTAGTGACGACGAGGATGAGGTAGAAGTGGTACTTCCCCAGTAAAACAAGAAGAATGTACAACACCAACACACGTCAAGAGAGAAGGTTGCAGTTAATAAGGTGCCATATCAGGTGCCATCGTCAGTACCGTCATCGTCAACTGATATTGTATCATCACCAACAGAAAAGAAGATTAAACACGAATCTTCCTCTACTGGTGCTACAGTAACGCCCCCTCAATCATTCAACAATAGCCTCTGATTAGTATCCTATGTAGAGTTGTTTGGTATCTTTGCTCACATGATGTGCACATATCTTATCTCCTATCTATCCAAAGAGTTCAATCAACCACCAACAATAGAAGAAGTTGACAACCTCAATCTCCTACCAAACACCACTTATAATAGCAAGTCCATCATCGAGGGAACATTACAAGATGATGAGAATCTCGTCGATGCATTACTTGACGATGAAGTATTTTTGAATGAGGAGATTCTAAAACTTCCCGAGTCCGATGCTGATATTGTTACGCCGAATGTTCAAACACAACCTCCTCAGGAAGGAGTAGCCCAACAATGTCTACAACAAGCTCCTCCTATGCAAGAATCAACTATATATCAGAGTAATCAGATACAAGAGACATTACATCGAGCAAGTAAAGAACAGATACAACAATTCTGTTTAGTTCAGCAACAGATACAACAGGAGAAGTTAAAGTTGCAATTACTAGCTCTCGCCAATCAACAGCAGCAGCAGATACAATGTCAACCTCCAGCCATGTCTAGTATACAGTTACTTGCTATTCAGCAGCAGAATGCTATCACGATGGCTCAACTACGAGATACTAATGATACACGATGCTCGTCGTCTCAAGCTGCTGGATGTTCAACAAGCCAAGTTGGTGATACCTCGACAGCTCTTCAAGGATTTACTGCTACACCCAATGTATATCCAATGGGAACAAGTCAACACCAACAGAAGTCTACAAGTGACAAGATTGGCAACAAACATTTTGATAGGAAGGTTCATGTACCTCTCAAGCCTAACAAGAAGAAGAAGCGGATACGACCTACTCATTGTCCTCGTTCTGATAATACATCCAAGCTTGACAAACCTAAGAAGAAGAAGAAGCAAAGTAGTCGTAGTTCCTCCTTTCATTACATCAATGTGATTGGAGGAGGGACACGTTCAAGAAGTAGTAGCTTAGATACAGGTCAAGTTACGACGACGACTTCTACCTTACCAAGTAAACAAGCACATCTCCCGTCTGTATCGCCATTAGAAGAAGAATCTCTTTCTTCTTCTTTTCCTAATCCTCCAAACTGTTCACTTCAAGACTATCTTACTACAATCCTATCCTCACGAGGCTATACCCCCACGACATTACCGGCAAGTGAGTTAGGATACCGTCAAGATCCTACCCCACTCCAACTTGCCTCCTTCGGATATGCGGTGTCTTCATCTATCAAACCTAATGGTGCAGATAGATTGAATGCCTTACTTCAAGCTGGTTTGAGTCCCAACCCTACCAACAAGTTTGGTGATTCGCCATTCTTTGTGGCATGTAAACGAGGACTACCCTCGTTAGTACAAGTGTTTATAGATAATGGGGCATCTGTTCGAGTTGCTGATAGCTTCGGTCGTACGCCATTGCACCATGCAATGTGGGCTAATCCTCCATGCTTGGAATCTGCAAGCTTGCCCGATGGACTTTGTAGTTGGTGATGAGTTTCGTGTACAATTGAGTTTTTGGACAGTATCAAGGATGAGATATGGCCTGATGTTAGTACAGATGGCACGGCGGCAGTAGCTTATCATCCCGACGCAAGGAAGGAAGGTGATGAAGAGGGAAAGAAGGGTGATCGTACCTTGTCGTCTGTGGATTTGGCTTTATGCATCATTAGGAGTTGTCTACTTTACACCCGCTTTATACCTTTAACACTATTCTAACTTAATAACAAACACCGGGTCTAATAATAACGATAATCCTCTCGTGCAGCGGCAGCTTCATCTCTCTGTCGACTCTTAATCTCCCCTAAGTACTCTTGGTATGACTGTAATGCTTTTCTGTATTCTTCTTTTGATGCTTGTCCTTCTGAGTAAAGATCTTGGATACACTTCAAAGATTCACTATTTCCGCATCGCACAGCAATCATGTAGTGCTTCAAAGCTCTATCCACATTACCTGCATCTTCCTCGTCGATAGCAAGATTGTGCCTCGCTGCTACATCTCCTCCCATAGCAGCTTGCTCATAGTAATGCTTGGCCTTCTTCTTGTCAACTACTACGCCTTCTCCATTATTGTAAGCATAACCAATGTTGTTATATGAATCAGCATAACCAAGCTCTCCTGCCCGATGCCACATTTCTAATGCCTTTGTATAATCTTGTGGATATCCATAGCTCCCATCTCTGTGGTAATCTCCTAGACTGTAGATTGCAACTGGATCATCGACATCCACTCTTTTATTGTATCTTTTTATATTCTCCGCATATGTATTGCCATACGGAACCCTGCAAAATGCACACTTTCTATTATCAACTTTATTGCCTTGATTATCATACAGAGGTGCATGAATACATCCACTACATATTCTCTTTCCACAGCACACCATGTACTTATACCCCGAAACATGTGAAGGTATTCGTAGGAAGCATATTGGACAATCTCCATATTGTGGTAGAGGTTGTTTAAACAGCTCTTCATCATGTAACTTAACTGCACGCTCAGCAGCAAGTCTTTGATGCTCTTCACATTGTTTATTATGTTTGTGTTTGTGTTTCTTCTTGCAAGCAGCGTTGCAATAAATAACCGTCTTACATTTGTTGCAAGTGTTCATATTTTCACTAAGACCCTTCTTTCCACAATTAGCACATACCGATACATTATTATCATCCGTGCTCATATTTTATAGCATATCATTCATCTCACATACACCATCATCATAATTTGATTTAGATGCATCATCTTTACAAATCTTGTCAGACTCTCCGCCGCTCATCGTTGTATGTTTCAGAACCCTACCAAAAAATGTGATAATATCGTACTTAACATGTATTTATTAGTAATTGGAGGACAGCTTTGAGGCTGGTCGTACATAGCTTTGCCACTAACATCATAAGAAACTTTCTAGAGAAGTGACAGAAATTTCTGATTAATTTCCACCATGAGAGTTTCTTCGAATAGTAATAGTATGAGTATCGAATCAGCGAGTATATTGGTAAAAGATGAGTAATAGCGGTAGTACAGAGCTGATAAGAGTGTCTATATTATCACTAGATGGTGTTCAATATACTCACTATTTGCAGCAGATCACTATAGAATCATATGTCTAATACTAATAGTAACTCTTCCTAAGCAGTAGCATATACCACCAATATACTAATAAATGCTGACTACGGATTATTATGGCACTAATGATATCGGTATGTGCTAATTGTGGAAAGAAGGGTCTTAGTGAAAATATGAACACAT
>Ga0214479_101272_pt1 | contig 10449 bp, 4 predicted proteins | sample M1_20Mar14CPVII9_5_FD_165054 | JGI IMG/M metagenome (GOLD analysis project Ga0214479, IMG submission 165054) | Marine eukaryotic communities from Monterey Bay, California, United States - M1_20Mar14CPVII9sort6BwellE14 | ecosystem: Environmental > Aquatic > Marine > Unclassified | place: USA...
GATGATGATTGTGAGAATGTCAACTTGAATAGCAATGCAGCTCTGGAGATTGATTTCACTCAGTTTCATGATTTGATGCCGGCACCGATGGATTCAATGTCATGTCCGTATATACCATTATCCTCTGCAAGATAGTAGTAAGCCAGTACGATTAGCTAAGGATAAACATTAGACTGGAGTTACTCAAAGCATCTTTGCTTGCTTACTATCTAATTGTTTGTGGTAGGTATCCTTTGTGGTATCTTTTTGAGGTGATTGAGATGAGGAAAGGTGTCAAGATGATGAATGCTATTTGTCATCTCCTTCTCTAAATACAATTCATCGTATTGATTCAAGTTTAATATTATCAGAAACTTTATTCTTAACTCTCTCTTTTATCAGCGGTTGCGGCTTGTCTAGAAGATATCTACCACACAACAAACATAACACAGAAGCAAAATTCTCTACAAAATTGTTGCAATGAGCGCTGAGACTTTACCATAGAAATTTGTCCAGGATACCAAACGAAATGCCACAAACCCCCTCTCTCACAAAAAAATAACAATAACCGCAACAAAAGAGGCCCTACTATCGATGCTCTAGCGTCATAACTAGCCAATATAATCAGCTGATACTGTACATACATTGTCTCTATATACCACTACCGACATCTGCATACTTATTTAGTCCATATCTGTATATCCTACACCACCTACACTAAGGATACCAAATATTGCAAAACACTGCAATTCTGCATTAATCATATCATATACTCCATTATATAAAGTATATCCACCCTCTCCCTATTAAATAATTCGATTTTATCATTTAATAACATATCTGAATACCCTACAACGTCTATATTGCATATCCAACATGGGTATAAATGATTTTTGGACTGATGCATTGGGTGATTGGATGAGTGTATGTAAGCATGAAAAGTTATCCAACTATGCAGGACAACGAATTGCTATCGACTTATCCATCATTATAAACAAGAGTCTAAGAACTGATATTGATAGACTATCAGCCACATGCAATCCTACTTACAAATGCAAAGATCTACTACAAAATATAATCGTCGAACATGAGGTATTAACAAAGACCGGTATATTACCTGTGTATGTTTATGATGGGATGTCTCCTGAAGAGAAAAAGAAGGAGAAGGAAAGGCGGCGTGCATTATTAGAAAAGGCAGGAGATAAATACATTGAGCTACGGCAGCAAGCAATTGACAACATTAATGCGGTAGAGCCAATTCAATTTAGTGCAGAACAATTAAAAGAAGCTACAGAATCTCGTATGAAATCTGGGAAGCCTACTCCCAATGACCAAACAAACATATTACAGTGGATGAAAAAGCAGGGATTAGAATGTTATGGTTCTCTACTTGAAGCAGATCAACAAATGGTTGCATTAGAACAAGATGGTATAGTGGATGGAATCATGTCTGAGGATGGTGATACAATAGCGAACGGAGGCAAAGTAGTATATTGCAAGTTATCAAGGAAGGGAGGCTACCTCACTTGTAAAGTCTTCAAAAGAGATGACTTCATGAAGGATTGTAACACATATAACTCGAAACTATGCACGTATCCAGAGTTGATGGTTGATGTAGCTCTGTTATTGGGAAACGATTATATGTCGAGGATACGTAATAATGGCCCCGTTATGGTTTTGGGAAAATATGCAAACAATGAAGCGGCTGAAGAATCTCGACGGAGGGGTAATACCAGAGGTCGACGACAAGAGGATGGATTGATTGATAGATTAGCTAATGCCGACGACAAGGTTACCTTCATCAACACATTAGGCAATAATGGAAAAAGAGCACTAACAGAACAACAACGTACTCAATATTGGGAAGCGCGAAAGTATATGCTGCATGCTCCCGTCATCCGTAAGAATAGGGATACTAATGAACTATATATCGGGCCATTAAATGATCTACCTGCTGGAGATGGCACAGATTGGATTGCTTATTTAGGATCATCGTGTGGATTGGAGTTGGTCATGAGTGATGATAATTTGCTCAACGACATATACAATTGCAATATACTGCCACTAACACGGAAGCCATTCGATTGTTACGACGGACCACACAACGAAGATGGTACTAATGCAGAATGGTTTCAAGTACTTGACTTTAATAAGGATCCTATACCTATTCAACCAACATTATGCCTTGTAAATTGGTGCCGAGCACGAGGAGTTGATGTCCATCCAACACGATCGAGCCGCGAATACATTGAACAATGTACCAGAAATTGTATCAGAGTTAACAAGCCTTTATCAGACGATCCACTTACACCCATTACTGGTGCACACGACGGTTATCGACTTATTAAGAACCGCATAGCGCGCAATGATCGTGATACTTGGAATAACAACTTTGTAGAACAAATGCACAACATCAAAACAATGAATGATAAAGTATTAAAGCATTATCTTGATTCTGGTAACCGTGCAGACCGTCCATCGCTACACGAGCGAGTAAAGAGACTTGTTGAAAGTGGTAGCTATAGTATCAAATCAATCTCCTGTCGGAATGTTGAATCAATAGATGAGGATACAAACGGTAGTAAGTGTATTCTATTTCGATTTGATTGCTTAAGTTCGAGGACGAAAGTGATTCATCAGGTGTATGCAGTATTTGAAGATAAGAAGGATGGCGAGTATATGATCAAGCTGTCGAGTTGTAGCTGCAAGAAGGGGCAGTACTTTTGCTCTCATTTGATTGGATTCTTACATATCATAGGTATTGTACAGACACATAAGATCAATAGCGAGAAGGAGCTAGAAAGACTTTACCCTACCAAGCCCGAACTAATATACAAAGAACCAATTCGCATTGAACTAAATATATTGAAAGATATGCATCGAAGAGAGGAAGCTCAGTCAAAGAGACAATCAAAGAGACAACGTACATCATAAATACTTAATTATACGGATTATTTGGATTGCAGTTGTTCCTATTGTGACACTGCTCATTGTCGTGATACCACTTATTGCAAACTGTACAGAATACTAACTCTCCTGGTTCTTTACATCTCATACATAATCTCCTTGAACTAGTTTGAACATCACGTGCTGCAATAGAAGGTTGTTCGATACGTGTATAATCCTTCACATTATCCCAGTAGTCTTCGCCGACGATTGAATTTGGTCCAATAGTTCTCAATGGTTGATATAGATTTGCTTCCCCGTGTGCTAGAGAATGTACATGTGGCAGATATCGTATCAACCAATATGGTATTCTCTCTTTTAAAAACGCTTCAACTTGGACTCGGCTGAATACTGTTTCACATCCTGCACGGCTAGTTGTTATTGGAATCTCGCTTATTATCTGACCGGCTGATAATCGTTCAGTCTTTGAGTTCTTTACTTTCACAGGAGTATGCACCTCATTAACATTTGGAAAGTCGCCACTAGTATCATCAAAACCTTTATCAGCACCCACACCCACATCTTCTGGTATCTTTGCTAGTCGCAATGGTAACTTGGGGAGATCATCTAATGATGGCTTTGCAATGTCCTTTGTCATATCACTACCCATCCAACTTAACAGAGCACGCCGATCATTAGACGTACATAGCAAGAAGTAAGATAGAAGGCACTTGCGCAGGCTGCCAGCTTCATACAAACGATGTAATCGTTCATGCCTCTCCAGTTGCATTAATTTCCTCTTACCGCTGATATTAGGATCGTTACGAAGAGTCTTCTCGTTTGATTCTTGTAATACATCCGGAGATAAAACAGGTACCTTCTTCTTATCACTACTACCCGATTCTTTTAAGTGACCCTCGACTGCTCGCTGCTTAATCATCTTCTCAAACCACTTAGTAGATTCTGATATTCCATAATTGAATCCATTCCGATCAATCTTCTCGTCATCATCATCGCTATCTCCTGCACCTAATTCTAAATTCAAATCTGCTAAACCCGTCTGTCGACCTGTCAAAAGGACACCGTCATCAACTCCACCAAGCTCAATCATTGCCCTATCATCATCAGCCAATCTTTTGGCTAGGTCATCAAATTCTTTTCCACTCATGAACAAATCTATAGCCGTCCAAAAGGTATCATCAACGGGTGCCGGATCATTCTTATGCACATCTTCCCATTCTTCAACTGATGCATTTACTGGACCAAGAGATCCCCACATTCGTTGTAGTGATTTCTCTCCAACACGTGCCGAATACATAGGTGTTGCCTCGAACACCACTCCAGCAGCAGTAGAAAATGTTAATCCCCGAGCAGCATCTTTCTCCGTCTTAGAAGAGAATGTAGACTTTGTCAATGTATTATCATTCTGTTTTGTCATTACCCACCAATCTTTACCGTCGACATAGACCATCCTTTGACCCCCGACATCTTTATGCAGTTGAGGCTCTTCTTTGTGTAGATAATCGGCAGTAATATCAAGACACGACAAATCCATTCCAACATTAGCCCACTTCGGTGCCCATTCCTTAACAATGTCACCTATCCGAGTCCGATGTCTACCAAAGATTAAGCCAGTGATTTGTTGATTTGGAAATGTATGGAAGTACATTCGGCAGAGAAGACATTTCTCAAATGGAGTAAGACGAGGCAATTTCAGTTCGCCCTCCTTCCCCCTTTTAATACTCTTTGATGGATCATCCCCTGGTACCTCACCGGGGAAGTATGCCTCCCGAACATATATCTTGGTCTCGTTCCAATCATGATAACCGAATAATAGTTTTGCCGCGGTTGGATTCTCAGCATGCCACTTATCATTGAAAATTGTGAGCCGAGATATACCCCCTCTCATAGACAACAGTTTGAACATATCATCCATCATTAGTTTCTCTCCTTCTTTAACACATTTCTTCTTCTCATCATCATCTAATGAAGGTGCCGCTCTTTTAGTTCTTTTATTGTGCTTGTGTGCATTCTTCTTTGATGCTTCCAACTTGCCCTCTAACTCTTCTACTTTCCTCTTCAGAGATGATATTGTCTTGTCCTTCTCTACCAATACTATATCCGTAAGAACTGCCATACTTGCATCCTTATCACGAAGCATACTCTTCCATTTTTCTGGTGTACGAGTAGCTTCAATCTCTGCCTCTTTTCTATCCCACTCAGCAGCAGCTTTATCACGGGCGGCCTGTATACTACTCGTACTTGCTCCATATTTTAATACGACAGCAATTTCTTTCATTGATTCTTTGGATACGCACGGAACCTTGATATATAACTTCTCTCTATTATTCTTCAGCCAATTATGTGTTTGACCCTCACCTAATGTTGTATTGTAATGTAATAATGTATCTCGTTGTGGTGGTGGATTTCTATTTGCATAACATCCTAACTCATTCATTTGCAAAGCAGTCATCGGTACAAGCCATGAGGTAGTAGCTGTAAGAATCTCAACCGGCCAATGAAGTCTTGCAATCTTGAATTTATCAGTTCCTTCCTTCTTGCCAGAACTGATATACTTCTCGTATTCATCTTTAATCTCTTGCCTCTCCGTGCTACTCATCTGAATAAATTGAGGAAGTACACTCCATAAGTTTTGAAAGTGGCATGTGTTTGAGTATCTAAATATGATATCACTTCCAGAGAATGGATGGGCTGATTTAGTCTTAAAATATGTTTTATAATCGGAACATACATCTCCCCAACCACAAACACATGCCTTTCGTGCTCTGCCTGGTGATTTAGGTGGTGTAAATATTGGTTGAGATTGTCTCCTTGCAGTTTGTGGTGGGGACAATGATACTCTATTTGACATGTTATATATGTAGATTACTCAGATATGTTATTGAATGATAAAATCGAATTATTTAATAGGAAGAGGGTATTTAATCCTTATATAACGGATTATATGATATGATTAATGCAGAATTGCAGTGTTTTGCAATGATTTGGTATCCTATGTGTAGGTGGCGTAGGATATATAGATATAAACCAAATAAGTATGCAGATGTCGGTAATGGTATATAGAGACAATGTATGTGCAGTATCAGCTGATTATATTGGCTAATAATTGTGTTAGAGTGACGCTAGTAGAGGCAAATATCTATGCTTGAATTGTTCATTTTGTGTGAGAGAGGGGTTTGTGGCATTTCGTTTGGTATCCTGGACAATTTTCACATAGAGGTATCCCCCAAAGTCTCAGCGCTCATGAAGATGAACCTCTCTTTACTCAGACAATGGCTAACTTTTCTCAATCCAACACCGTCAAATGAAGATGATAATGATATAAAAAACAATTTTGAGCCAGCTAAGAGATTATGTGAGCGAGACTATATCATTATGGGTAAGCAATGATTTATGTTACGGTGTGTATGAGAATACTGCAACTTCAACTAATCAATTCCTCCTATCGCTCAATGAATGTATTATTGTACAGACATGCTGAATAGTCAAGACGAAGATATAGTATCGTTCTGTATTACAGATCCCCATCAGACTGACAATCCAGTCATTTATATAAGTGAGGTGAGTTTTTGATAGATATTCTTCGGGCCTCTTTGTTCCTCTTCTTCTCACAATGAAAATGAACATGGATTATATCATTACATTAGGGATTCTCAAAGCTAACGGGTTATGCATTTGATGATGTAGTTGGGAGAAATTGCAGATTCTTGCAAGGGGCTGAGACTTTGGATGAGGATAAGCAGCGTATATCAGATGCAATAAAAGCAGAGAAGGATTGCTCAGTCAATCTGTTAAACTATAAGAAGGACGGGACAAAGTTTATCAATGAGGTAAGCTGCCTTCTTCTTGTTTGTGGATTTATGTTGAAAGAAGACATGTTAAGTGGGGAGGTTAAGTGAATGCATATGCATGTGTACCTTACTATGATGCTTGATCTATTTCTCATGTCCTACTTCTGAATCTCTTATTCATATATTGTCACGAACAGTTTTTCTTAACTACTCTAAGAACACCGACCAAAGAAGTTGCATATTACATTGGGATACAAGTTGCAGTGGACAAGAAAGGTCCAGGCCAGATGCCATCTAATCCAGGTAAGTTTGTGAGAATCCATATGAGATAGGAGATAGATACCTGTCATTACTTTTTGATCATACGTTATATGTTATATATTCGTTTGACTGATAATCATTGCCTCTATTGTTTCTTTACACTAAAGGCTGGGTTTATACACTAGGAAATCATGTATAAAAGAAACAGAAGTAGTAAATGCAACAAAGTGCCCGAAAGAAAAGAGACAAGACGACCCTAGGACAGAATATTATGAACTAAAGTTGGCTTATTATCAATAAGTGAATAGCATTGGGGTTAGTGTCAATGAATAGAAAAAAGAACAGGCATAACAACTATAATTGAGCGTCTTAATGAAGATGAACTAAGGAACTGAGATAACTATGACCATGATCAATCAAAAAAGGATCTCTGTTCATGAAGGATACCTTAGTGGGTATCCAGTAATACATCATGCGTACTGTTTGCATCTCACTCTTACATGGTGAGGAATAGAGAATTCAACTGAGTTCTTCTAAATGCATTGTAGTCTTCTCTAGGGTGAACGAAAAGCACAGTTCATCACAATCAACTAGTGCGACTTGAAGTGGTTGTATCGCCTAACAAAGGCTTTTGATCCCATGTAGCGGGCTCATTCTATCGCCTCTCTTTCTCGTTTTTCGCCGCTATTGGCATTCATTTACCGCCAATATTAAGGGCTCAAGTTATTGAGTTGCCATTCTACTCTTCGACGCTAGCGGCTCTACTAATAGCAATACACTATTTACCAAGCCACCATTCACATCTAAAAGGATTCATTGATTGCTTATTGCAAAAAGTTTATTAGCATTAGATTAATTTAGATACGAGCGATTGCAATAGAGTACTTTGGCAAGACAAACTGCTATCCTCTGCCATTTATTATAGCGAACCTTTAACTCAACTTCGATCAGAGTAGGTCGTCAATCACTGTTGTGAAACCTCCTACTTGATTGTGGCTCATATTGATTATATCGACGACGGTCAGGTATCTTATATCAAATAATAGTTATCAAAGAACATGAGAGTATCTACAGCACTCCTATCATTTGCAATTGCAACTTCTACTACAACAAACAATGTGGCATATGGTCAAGAAGTAACAGTAATTGATACAAGTGGTATCTCCCCCATCAGTGAAAACGATTCCAACATACCCGAATACTCCGCTGAGCAATGTACCTCATGGCTCGAACGTACCTTTGCCGCTGATTCCGATGGATCAGGTGGATTATCCGAGGATGAATTCCACGACTTTTTAACAAGTATTCAACGCCCGCCCAATGTGGTAGAATACTTTGCCAATAAGACATCATTTGAGGAATTGGAATTTATCTTCAAGATTGTACACAAGTCATTAGCATGTCAATGTCACGCATTGGGGTTGGGGGAGGATTGTTGTGAGGGTGATAATGCTGAAATTCCCATTGGTGTTGTTATGAGTAATTCGGGTGTTGATTCATCGAATGCCGCGGCGGTTGATGAGTTCCGTACTACCTTGTGTAACAATATTGCTGCTAGTTTTGGAGAACATATTGATGACTTTCAGTTTAGTGTTGGTACCGGGGGAGAGGATGGAGAAGATACGGATACAGATGCTAGTGAATCTGATGGAGATGGAACCTTGACTATTGATATTGTGGGGACTGCAGAAGACCCTGACACTGGGGAATGTATTGACGCTGATGAAATCATGACTAACATGGGAGACAATGATGTATTGAGCCATGTGATTCAAGGGTTTGGTCAAGTTGCGAATGATATCCTTGCTTTGATGGGCGGCGTGACAGCAGAGACTAGGTCGATTGTCCTTCCAGATTCAAGGAGGGCATTGCGTAGTAAAACATTGAGCCAGAAGAGGAACTTGCAGAAGTTACGGCCAGTCGAGGTTACTGATATTGATTGCCCTGATACCATTGATAGTGAATGCTGTGTCAACTTTCAAGTTGTAATTGATACTGGAGATATGTCGGCCGAAGATATTGCCGCCTTTGAAGAAGCTGTCAGTACTGCCATTGAAGAGGGTGGATTATTTGATGCTATCAAAGAGAACTATCCTGATACAAACCTTGGTAGTATCGGCGGTGATCAAACTGAAGACGAGACCGAGATGAAGGGATTGGAACTCGATATTGTAGGTAGTGCATGGGATTTGGAATCATTGGCAGCTGGAGACAATCCTGTTGCACGATATGATGCCAAGGAAGTTGCAGAGAATACCGATGAAAATGATATCCTTAGCAATTTGATTAAAGGATTTGGTCTGTTATCGACGCAAATTTTATTAAGCGGACTTGATATGAGTGGCTCAACAGCTGAGGGGAAGAGGAGAGGACTTCGTAGTTCATTCAAGCAACAAAGGAAGATGCAAAACTTAGAACCTGTGGAAGTTACTGATATTGGTAAGTACTTGTGTCCACTTCTCTTGTTATGTCATGCATTTAGTCCTGCCTTATACTAATCCCCTCTTTCCTTGCTGCTCATGATCCTACAGCCTGCCCTGAAGATATCGTTTACACTCCTCCCGATGGCGTCACTTGTCTCAACTTCCATCTTATGATCGATAGTGATGACATGCCAACTGAAATGGTTGCATCATTTGAAGAACAAGTCAACGCTGCTATCAGTAATGGGGAGTTGTACGACATCATCTTGACAGAATACCCCCAAACTAACATTACTGGCCTTGGTAACCCAGGCAAGGGATATGACTATGTTACCGAAAGTGTAGTAGGCGGAGAAGACTCTGGAGCATCAGTTGACAAGTCTACAGGGACTGACACTGAGGAAGATGCTGGTGGCTTGTCAACTGCTGCTATTGTCTTTATTATCCTAGCTGTGATCGTCGTACCCATTGCTGTTATTGCAATGTTCTCACGCTATCGCAAGATTCAAGAAGAAGAACGGTTAGCAAGTTTACGAGAGTACCAAGAGAAGAATCCTGATGCAGATCTCAACCCCATGGCAGCTCGGGCCGCATCTGCTCGAGCAGTTCCAAATGATTCTGACGATAGTCATATTGGCAGCGTATACTCTGAAGGTCCAAGCTTCCTTGAGACGGGTGACGACCCAAAGATGACAGCCGGTAGTGCATTAGCCGCCATGGGTGCCGCCGGTGCAACTGCAGCAGCCTTATCAACGCCCAAGGCATCAGAGTGAGTATTGAACTATTGTTATCAAGTCGTTGTATCATCTATTATTACAATTGCATAGATCTGACAAACATTCTTGCATCTTTGTTCTTATCCAACCGCAGTGATGACGCAATCAAGGAAGAAATCAGACAGCTTGTCGAGGAAACAAATGCTCCCAAGTCGGCTGATGAGCTATTGGCAGCTTATGCCGGTCGTGAAGGAGAGTTATTGAAGAATCTACGCAAGATGAAGGCAAAGCAAGATAAAGATGCTAGTATTAAGGCTGAGGTAGTGCAGCTTATAGAGGATACCAATTCTCCAAAGAGTGCAGAAGAATTAC
>Ga0214479_101273_pt1 | contig 10443 bp, 7 predicted proteins | sample M1_20Mar14CPVII9_5_FD_165054 | JGI IMG/M metagenome (GOLD analysis project Ga0214479, IMG submission 165054) | Marine eukaryotic communities from Monterey Bay, California, United States - M1_20Mar14CPVII9sort6BwellE14 | ecosystem: Environmental > Aquatic > Marine > Unclassified | place: USA...
TATTTCTCAGGGCCAGTCGTCTATCCAAGAATTATGCGTGTATATATGCGTTGGTGGTGTGGTAGGTCGATTGGTCTATTAAAACGCGGTAATAGAGGTTGGAGAAGTTACATAATGTGTACAATAAAGTGTTGCAGCATAAATTTTATAGCTATAATTTGGTCGTCCAATACCTAAACAGTCAGGGTAAACTCTACCCGCCAAAGCGGGCTTGACGTTAGCGATATGCACTGCGTTTATCAGCTTGATTTGAGTTACAAGGACAAAAGAGTGAGAAGAAAGATTTGAGAGAGGTGGCACATGTAGCCTCTTATCAGTTACATTGTTGTGGATGTATTTACTAAGCCCCAAGGCTATTACATACGTACCTGAATAATAGTACTTTAAGTTGCTTCTTCTCCAATGTGCAGAAGCCTTGAGATGTTGTGCCCACATTTTGCAAACAAATCATGGCCAAAAGGTCAGCTCAGTGAATGATATCATTCACCATGAGATACTTATTGAACACCAAATGTACTCATAAGTATATGCACAAATGTTGTCAAAAGAGGAGGGTTGAAGGAGGTGGAGAGGACAGAGGCTTTTTTTTTGAAATGGCGGCTGACTTCTCGCGGTAAATCTCTTTCTCGCTCTGAATGTTACTAATTTTAACTAATTTAGCATGTAATAAAACCCCTAGGTTAGCAATAACTTCCAGCACCTTTTTACCTTCTTACCCCACACAAAAAATGCTATGTTTATTCGCAGTATAAAAACATCGAGATACGCATCCTATTCAACTCAACAGATATGTGTACCAGATTTTACCTGTTTACTGAATTTTGAAGAGAGCTTATAGTTTAGAAGAATAAGAAGAATAATAGACGTTGTCTAGTTGTAGTTTATACTGCGTATTGTAATCGGTCTCTGGCGCTCGCCGGACTTACGGATGATATTGAATTGTAAGACCATTCACTTGTCACTTGTTAAACTGTTCACCTATCCAGGGTACTTGTTGGCTCTTTCTCGCGATCGGCATTTGAATCTACATACCATTTTCTACGTAGGAATAGTACATACCACATAAAAATCGTAAATTATTGGTGTCATGTTTTGAGATGTGACAGTAGGAGTTGGTTTTCTTCCCCTTTTCTTACGTTGCTCTGACCACATAACGACCAAACAAGCCAATAATATTATTACTGTATACGTAGATAGTAGTCAGAGATTAATAGCAATATATATTATCAATTAAAGAATGGCAGCAATGAAGAGTGTAGCTATATTAACAACAATGGGGCAGCCGCCGCCGTGGGCGCCCAAGAGAGTAGATCGAGTTTTTCCCCAATGTGTGCCTGTTGAAGTATCATTTCGTTGAGATATGAAACGAGATGAATTGAGATCATGCATGTGTTGATTTTCAAGTGAAATATACCTATCGCTGAAAGCGCATAGCCTGCAGCTTCTAGAGAGCCTAGAGAGCAACCATATATCCCAGTTCGACATAAAGATGGGGTTGAAACTAAATTGAACTATTGTAGGTAAAACCCAAAAAATAAATATACACTCATCACCATCTATTATATATTTTGTGTACTTACATCAACCAGCCATTAACTTAGTCATTTAACAGCCAAACAATTATGAGATTCCTTCACCTTATTAGACCGGTGATGTGTGTCTTGCCCGAGGTGGCAAGTCCTGATCGTAAGGTGAGATTTTTATATGCAAAGAAAACTTATGTCTATTAATAATTACAAGTGGCGGTTGGGATGAAGTAAATTATTTATGTGTGTATCGTATGACGCACTGGATAGATTGATAGCCAGATTATACGTAATAACACATAGCTTATATGTAGGGGGGATTTAGTGGAGTTTGTGGGTTATTATATTTATATTGTACTTTGTTTGTACAGGTTTGTACTCATATTTTTTTATAACCAATCACTCACCCATTTATTTCTCCTTATTATATTAACAATCACCACCATCCGATGAAATATAGATTCCATTCCGTGAAAAGGTCTTGTGGACAACCATCACCCTTTTCATCTTCTTAGTATGTTGTCAAATTCCAATCTACGGTGTCCAATCTGCCAAATCATCTGATCCCTTCTACTGGATGCGTGTTATTCTAGCATCTAACCGTGGTACGCTCATGGAATTGGGAATTTCCCCAATTGTTACATCAGGATTGGTTATGCAATTGTTGGCAGGTAGTCGTATCATTGAGGTTAATTACAATGTCAAGGAAGATAGGGCATTATTCGCCGGTGCACAAAAGTTATTTGGTATTTTGATCACTGTTGGTGAAGCTATTGCATACGTCGTTAGTGGAATGTATGGCGACTTGTCATCTATTGGTGCAGGTAACGCTCTACTTATCATTGCGCAACTATTCTGTGCTGGACTTATCGTTCTTACCCTTGATGAACTACTTCAGAAGGGATACGGATTAGGTTCTGGTATCAGTCTCTTCATTGCAACCAACATTTGCGAGAATATCGTTTGGAAGGCATTCAGCCCCACTACCATTAATACTGGTCGTGGTACGGAGTTTGAAGGTGCTATTATTGCATTATTCCATCTTCTCATCACCCGAAATAATAAAGTCCAAGCAATCAAGGAGGCAGTCTACCGTCAGAATCTTCCTAATTTGACTAATCTTGCGGCTACTGTCTTTGTCTTCACGGTTGTTATCTACTTCCAAGGGTGGAGGGTTGTATTGCCCGTCAAGTACCAAAAGTACCGTGGACAAGAGGGAACATACCCAATCAAATTGTTCTACACATCCAACATGCCCATCATCTTGCAAACTGCGTTGGTATCCAACCTTTACTTCGTTTCACAATTGTTATACAATCGTGCACCTACCAACATTTTGGTCCGCATTTTAGGCAAGTGGCAAGATAATGAGGGTGGAGCGTCTATCCCCGTGGGTGGTATTGCATACTACATCTCTCCCCCCACATCCTTTGCCGAGATTATTTACGATCCCTTCCACGCCGTATTCTACTTGATCTTCATCCTTACGGCATGTGCTCTCTTCTCCAAGACGTGGATTGAAGTGTCTGGTGCATCTGCTCGTGATGTTGCCAAACAGTTGAGAGATAACCAAATGGTCATGAAAGGACATCGTGATTCTGCCCTCATTCATGTCTTGAACCGTTATATCCCTACCGCAGCTGCCTTCGGTGGTATGTGTATTGGCGCCTTGACAGTGATTGCTGATTTTATGGGTGCCATCGGAACTGGTACCGGTATTTTGTTGAGTGTTACTATCATTTATCAGTTCTACGAGGCCTTCATGAAGGAGCAACAGGAGGAGATGGGTCAGTTTGGTTTTTAAGATGGATGTTAATCTTAGTTATTTGGGGGTTGGGGGTTAAAAGTTATTTGAGGGGGAGATTTTGGTCTATTTCAACTATAATCTTGTTCTGTCCTGGTACTGCAAGTATATCTCTCAAGGTTGGTTTCGTTCAAACATTCAAACGGTCGCGTCGCATAAGTAGCGTTGGAGGTGCATCTGTCGGTCATTTTTTTGATCGGTGATGGCTCGTCGTTTTATTAATGTGTGTCACACCGTCCTAAACAACAGGAGAGAGTTAGGTTTATAACCGCGACATCACTTCTTGACCAGTGGAAACATTGGTGAAGAAATTGTAGCACAACGCCGCCACCGTCTTTGAATGTTTGGGGATATTAACTTATGAGGAATGAACTGCTTGTAGATAGATTGTAGATGATTTAGTGTCAACATTATTATATTAAATATTGGGCGTCTTCTCCCTTCTCTCCTTTCTCTTTGTGTGCGGCTGCAACCGCAAAAACAACTGCCAACAAGACAAGATGCACATCAAAGTTGATACAAACATCAATACTATGACCTCGACTAGTCACACTTTTTGCTCTTTGAAGAAACGCAATAATACATGAATGTTCATTTTGATTGTGCCAGAAGAGATGGTTGTCAACTGAGATCTTTTCTCCCAAGCCTTACCGAATATCACCTGCTCATCAACAAGACATGAAGATGTGCCTAGAAAGAATGATTGCAATTCTTCCATCAGTGATCCACTGGGACGCCAGCATCGAATCTCAAGCTCGTGATATCCTGGATTTGTTGGCAAATGAGTGAATCCATATCCCGAAAGTACCGATCTACCATATTCATCCAACTCCCAAACCTGCATAACTATACGGGGCCATCCTTGCATACTCGCCGCTGCAAAGTGAACATCAATGGGATGATTCCAAAGTTGGCAACCGTCATCGTCCAACGCAGCGTATTGTGTTTGACTTGTTTCATCACCAGCGAGGAATGACCAAGACTTTCCCCACTCGAGATACCTGTGAGTGAGGAGAAGAAGTTGAGAAGAGGAGATGATTATCGAGGTAGGGGTATACGATCTGAACTCACCACTTGCACGAAACATAAGTATCCTTGAATCCAACACCTTCACATACTTCACCAACGAAATGCACTTCTGGAATACCGTCAGCTGGACTTCTGATACGCGATCGAAACTTGTCTCGTAGCTTTTCGTCTGGCTTTGCTCGAATGTAACTGCTCGAATTGTGCTGCACAACCGGCAATGTTGACGAAGATGATGATGAAGAAGAACGAGGTTGTTGCTTCTTCTTTACAGCTTTAGTCAATGGCCGTGAAAGAGATAATAATGAATGTCGAGGTGGCTTGGTAGCTAAATTGTTGTTTGTAGGGGGAATCAAATCGATAGCAGTAGAAGCAACTTCACCTTCCTTCGACTCTTCTTCCTTAGTTGGTTTATCTCGAGGCGAGTACGAATCATCTCTTTTTCCTTCTTCAAGATCCTCGAGATTTCTTGGCACACCACCCCTTCTATATCGTCGTCGTCGTAAAGTAGAACGCTGAGTAGTTGTTGTCATTGAGGAGGTGTTTCCAAGTTCGACGTCATCCATCTTTCTCTCGTCATTTGCATCATCAGTCTTTGATTCTCCACCGCGTGTTACACTCTCCGGTCTACTTCTGTGCCTGCGGCGGTATTCTACTTGCCGACCGCTCATTGTTGATCAGAATTGGAAATAATGGAAGAAGACGATTTCGATTGGCAAAGAGTTGTGGGCCGGCTGGAAGAGTCTTTTTTTTTTTTTTTTTTTTTTCGAAGTACTTACATACACCTATCAAATCACAATCAATGGAGAATTTAAGTATCTACCTAAACCAACATCATAGTAGCGTTGTAATTTGCGATAGGGCATCTGAGTAATAAAAAGATGGCAAGTTACTAAACAGCAGTAGTATTAATGAGAGTAGTAGTAATGGCAAGATGGCGATGTCAATTATATTTACCAGCCTTCTATTATTGCTTGTATCAACAACACAAGCAGCAATAACATCAAATGCGATTACAACAACCCCACCCTTTAGTGATACATGGTGCGAACAAAATTGCAATTCATTGAGTTCATGTAATGAATTGTTTCAAACAAACTCAGTTGATCTTCGTTTAAGAGTGAGATTTCCTATTGATAATGTTGGTAGTCATTTGATAAAAGACAAGCACTTGGGTACGACTATTTCACGCCAGAGCTTTGACACACAGTTTATACTTGACGTAGCAAATGCTACAAACACAAGTCCCTGTAGATTATATGTTCAAGACGTATTTCCCGAAGGGACTGATAATTATTGGGATAGTGAGAATGTATTTATTAGCTTCCGACTATTTCCGGCTGATGCATCATTTGTTGCACAACTCACTCGACAAATACAGCAACCCAACTCAGCCTTGTATGATGGGCATGTTACACATGCTACTGATTCACTCTACGGCTTAGTTATTCCACAGTGGGATCATTCACTCAAACTTATGTTTTCAACACAATTAGTTGGAGATAGTGATGATATTAACGACTCTGAACATGGGAGGTACTTAAATCAAGGCAGTTTACGAACCTGTGCAGCAAACGATTACTCAACTCATCTCGTCAACAATACTTATTGTAAATTCGAAAAGTATCTAATACAAGACATGGAAAGAGCACTTGATCTACAACCTGGACAGTTTGTTGTACTATTCATCAAAGAAGCTGATAGACACTCTGTAATTGTATCCTTTCGTCTGATACCCGAGGTCTCAATGAACAATACTGGACAAGACATTGCTTGGGTAGAGTCGAAAGTAAAAGAGCTTGTGACACAAATAGCAGACTCTGAGTCTCTTTTGTACTCTGGCAATGTTTCCTTCAAGATTGATCCTACTTGGGGAATCTCTGGCAAGTCAAAACAGACACGTCAATTTAGTAAATACTTATCTCAACCAGCTCCATCAACGTCCACTGACGCCTATGAAAGATGCAAGGCTACAAATCGATGTCCAAGAGCTTGGAATAATTACAATCAGTCATTGGCTGCATCTTCTTATACATTTCAAGAATATCTCAATGGTGAGCATGTTCAAGCAATCGCCTTCTTGGACTTTGAAGATTGGAGAGTTGGAACCAGAGGATGGGAGCAAAGTTGTAGAAATGATGGTGACAATTCAGAGCTGTGCTTACCAGCATCACCAGAAGAATCCAACAATAATCCAACAGGTGCGCACTGGTCTTCATTCGTCTTTGATGCTCTAGGTCCAACTGTTCAAGCATCAAGCAATAAGTGGAATCAAGGCTTAGTTCTGAATAAACAAGTATTAAAAAAAGACAGAGTAGATCAAATAGATGTGATTGATCAGTACGAGTCTTTGGTAGCTTGGCTAGATGAAGAATATCAATATAGTGTTACAGGTGATGTAATGCTTAGATCTAGAGAGGAGATACGAGCCAACATTACAAACTATACTGAAATTATACAAACTGAGAAGCAAATATTGGATGCCCTCACACGAAGTCAGTGCTCAAATGTACAATGTAGTCTACTGTTCAACACGAGTGATGCAACATTGAGTGGTGTAGTTAATGCAACAGGAGTCATCACAGCCACACCAGATGGAACTGAAGTAGCCTTGTGGGCTTTTGATAGTATTGATTTAGATGAGCATGTAAACATAACTCTTACTGGTCAAAGAGCCATGGCCCTTGTTTCTCGATCATCCGTGCGCATCAACACCACACTACATGCAATACCGGGCACACTGGGTGGTTTTCCAGGCGTGAGTGTGTTGAATGATTGAGTGATCATATCTTGTGTGTACTTACCGCCTTGAATACTAACCATTTGCCATTCTTCATAGGGGTTCTCGGTTGCACGCCATGAACGTCTCGATAGAGTTTGTGATGAAGGAGTTGACTCACGACAGTTTATAGATGTTTGCCCTGGAGATGTACCAATCAGTGAGCTTTCACAAGATGATATTGTCAGCAACAACATTAACGGCCCAGGTTCGCCTTCAACTCGAGTCTATCTAATGACTATCGAAACAGCAGCTCCAATTCGCAATGAAATACAATCCATCACTGTAACCGCAAACAAAGGACAAACTCTTAGTGGCAGCTTCCGGCTTCATTTCAATGGCTACACAACACCACACCTCCCACATGATATCACCGCTAGTCAACTCAAAAGGAAGATTCAAGACTCTCTTAACCCTGTAAAAACCAATCAACTCAACTCTTTTGCTCGTGATGAAGACGTAATTGTTGCTGGAGTTGGTACTGTCGACGTTACAAAAGAGTCGTTTGGTAGTAGTGGAGGATCACAATGGCGTGTAACGTTTGCTAGTTCAATTGGTAATATCGGCGAAGACTCGAGTCATCTCACTGCAACTAGTCATTTGGTATCAAGAGGTGCAAGGGTTGCCATTGAAACAGTACAACATGGGAATAGTATTGGTGGAACCTTCTCCCTTCAATTCCTTGGCAATGAGACACGATTTATACCTCATGATGTTACGGCTCAAATGCTTGAAGATATTCTTTTACAGGATATACCATCTCTCTCGACAGTACATGTACTGCGAAGCGATCCAACAAACAACTGTAATGATGGACACTGTAATAATGGTGCTGGCAAATCAGGAGGATATACTTGGACTCTCACCTTAACAACGCAAGTTGGCAGTACATCTCCCTTCTCGCCAACATCAAATCAGTTCGACGAGGAAGGTGACATTGCAAATATGACAGCAGTAAATCGCTTGTCAGGTTGTATTGACTCACAGTGTCCGACAATTCGAATCGATATGGGCCACTCGAAGAGTCACAATACTGAAATGAGAAGCATTGATGGTTCGAAACCATTTTCACTCGCGTACGGTGGAGCTGGTGCAGGCCACGGCGGTGTTGGAGGGAAAGGCTTTACTAATTTACCATCGGGACAAGTCTATGGCGATGAACAAATCACCAACTTGTATGGAGGCTCAGGAGGTAGTGTTGGAATTGCTCAGCCATTTCAATTGGGTATTTTCAAACAGCCTCGCTTTCGGGGTGGATCTGGTGGTGGTGCATTAGAAATCGTAGCAACTAATGACATTATCATTGGATCTAATGCCATACTTTCATGTAATGGCGAATCTGGCGCTGATGGCTACATGTCGGCTGGCGGCGGCGGCTCGGGAGGAACGATACTTCTTGCTGCTGGAGGTGTTGTGCAAGTTGATGGAAAGCTCTCAGTCGCTGGAGGAGACGGAGGAAATAAGAGAGCACTACCACAGGTTGACACCTTTGGTGGTCATGGCGGTGGGGGTAGCGGAGGAAGAGTTGCCTTGTTTGGTCAAAGTGTTGTGATAGGTGAATCATCTACTATATTTCTGGATGGTGGTAATTGCAGTGATACAGTTAACACACAACATAATTGCACAGGTGGAAAAGGATCTCTTTATATTGAAGCTGCATTAGAAGATGCAGAATTAATGGTTGATAATACCATTGGAGCAGAAGGAACAAGGAGTTCACTTCATTTAAAGCCACGACGAAACCAACCTCCACCTTTCAACTCACAAAAGCTTTTATCATCCACAAGGAGTGCACCAGAGTTTGATCTAGGAACTTCAACTAGACCCAATCGAATATCCTTCTATTATCGTGTTGAAAGTCCTTCAAGTGTGGGTTGGGATGCAACATTTGATTTCAGAGAAAAACGTTATTCATACTTGTCAAACAACAACACAACTGATGATACAATCATGATTGGTTTCGTCATGGGAAAGGGACAGTTACGACATGGGGTTAACTTTTATGCTTTACCCTTTGATGATATACATGTAAAGAATCTCAATACTATCAAATCTTCTATAGAAAGTAATAAGTGGATCAAGATCGACATTCGATTCAACTGGCAAGAGCACACACACGATGTATACGTTGATGATGTTCGTCTTGTTTTTGATGCATCATTTCTTGGCGAGAGTATTAGAGTGCTCTCTATTGGCAACTACTATGAAGGAGGTAAAGTGTGGTTTGATGAAATATATGTCGGTGACGATACAACAAAGGGCTTTCACTGTCCAGTTGTAAAGCCCGACGGTACATTTCAAATGGACAGACCATTGGTAAAAGGTTGGAAGTTACAAGATATCGGGGAGGACAGCTCTTTGCGATCAATGCAACGTCATGAATCTCATGTATCAAGAAGAACTGTATATCAACGAGAAGATAACAAGTTTGTTGTCCCCTTTGATGGAAGTGGAGAGCGCGAGTTTACATCTGATGTCAAGTTCCGCTCAAAAGATGGCGATAGAATACACGAGAAAGGACAAGTCCTTGCCGGATCCCTCCTTCGTCTACCAAGAGATCAACACATCACAAATGAGAAGAGCAAAGTCGATGACCAGGTCTACACACATGGCATACACCCAAACACATACATGTGGTATGGTGATCACGATTATTATGATGATCCAAGACAAGTGTCAGGAGCAGTAATGGCCTGCTCAACACAAGACTTTATAACCTGGAGGAATGAGGGCGTCATGCTTCATTATGCCAACATTACTGACATGGTAAATGGTCCAACAGGGCCCGCCGATCCATCTTTACACGTTGAAAAACCCAAGGTCATCTACAACAATATCACCAAACAATATGTAATGTGGATGATTATCGATAACGGTACTCGTGAACTTGGCTTGACTGGTGTGGCTGTTAGTGACTATCCAAATGGCCCTTTTGTGTTTATACGATCCTTCTATCCCGATGGCAATCAAACACGTGACCAAACACTATTTCAAGATGACGATGGTACTGCATACTTGTTTAGGACGTACTACGATGATGTCGAGTATGTCATCCCACAGGCGGTAATGCAGCCAACGTGGGAGAGTGTCAAGAATGATGATGGGAGCACAAACTTTGCTCTTAGCTATCACCGAGCAGAATATCATCCAGGCTATGATGATTATCATGATATATACAAGCAGCGATGGACAACAGAGGATCAACCCTGGAAGGTGATTTGTGTCAACAGACTAACTAAAGAAGAAAGAGAAGTACCATATGGCGAGGTGAACTATGATGGGGACGTTTGTCAGGACCCGTTTGAGTA
>Ga0214479_101274_pt1 | contig 10419 bp, 10 predicted proteins | sample M1_20Mar14CPVII9_5_FD_165054 | JGI IMG/M metagenome (GOLD analysis project Ga0214479, IMG submission 165054) | Marine eukaryotic communities from Monterey Bay, California, United States - M1_20Mar14CPVII9sort6BwellE14 | ecosystem: Environmental > Aquatic > Marine > Unclassified | place: USA...
AACAGTTGGAAACAGTATAGAGTAACTCACTTGGCTCCTTTAGAGCTCAAATATGTTGAGAGCAGCTGCCGACACCTACTTCCCGGGAAAGATCCTCTCTAAGACCGGTAGGATTATTGAGATTAACGAAGAACTGCAGAACTTGAAAGCAGGCGATGGGAAAAGTAACAACTACTCGGATGCAGATTCAACTTTAATTGAAGAGGCCGAGTCTGCAGCTGAAGATACTAACCTTCCATCTAATGATGAAGTAGAATCTCTGCTTGACGACCTCCAGCAGGGAGTAGAAGTGTGGTTAAATCCTGGTGGAAAACAGAAGAATGGAGGGGAGGCTGAGTTTTTATATGATACAAGCTGGGGTGGCTTTATTAATTGTGGATGCACATACTCATTCAAGAAAGGCCATGAAAGTGAAGGGACATGTAATAATACATTCCCGGTATGTCCTGCTTTAACAGATGTTAATACAAACTTTGGGAATGGAATGTAAGTGCTTATGTTTGCTTCATGTTGGAATAGGTTTCCTATTCACCTGTTCATTAACAACCTCTTCATCGCGGGCTCTACAGGTACAATGATCACCATTTTCATTATGGTTATCATATTAGTGCTGCAGCTATTGTTGCAAAGCATAGACCACAGTGGGGTGTCAAATACTTCGAACGGATCCTACTATACGTGCGTGATATAGCAAACCCATCGGCTGATGATGAGTTCTTCCCAATGTATAGACAGAAAGACTGGTATCTTGGCAATAGTTATGCAGCTGGCTTAGTTTCAAGTGAGTTACTCTATACTGTTTCCAACTGTTCAGAATGTAATCTTATGTAACCAACACTTCTCTCTTTGATAATTTAAGTGGAACTATCTCCTCATGGACGAGAACAGGAGAGCAGTTCAGAAGCTATTGCGGCATTCGAAGCTGTTGCATTATTTGGTAATATTATGATGGATATATTTTCGAATGAAGGAGACGCCGAGAAGCTTGAGTCGGCAAGAACCGTGCGAAATGTGGGAGAATTACTTACAAGTACGGAGCTCTCAGCTGCCGATAGATATTGGCATGTCTACGGATCAAACCCCGACGAAAAGGGTTCTTTTGGAATAGACAACATCACAACAAACTTGGATATGAATATGATTTCCAACACCACCTCAATAGAGAGCCATTACAACACATACCCTACAAAGTACAATAAACCCGCAGTAGGAATGCTCTATGATACAATGGCTTCATTTCAAACGTGGTTTAGTAACGAGGAGGTTGTGAGTTACGGAATACAGCTAATACCACTTACGGCTGTGGCTGATCAACGAGACAACATCGAGTGGGTGACGAAAGTACTACCAGTATACAAGAAGGCATGTGATACGGCTAACAAGAATGAGAACTTTTGCGACGCCAATGGGTGGTCAATTGTGACAGCCGCTCTACTAGCCGAGAAAGGACATGTAGACGATGCCTTGGAAATGGCATCACTGATTCCAAAGTCTGTTTTCAAGTCTCAAGGAGGAGATGGCCACTCGTTGACCAATACTTTATGGTTCATTGCAACACGAAAACAGCATATTTTTCAATAGCCAGGCACTATGTAATAACTAATTGTCAAGTTGGAAAGGATTGGTAGACTTGATTTCAAGTTCACAATATTATATTATTAGTAGTGTTGCTACACCACAATACAATTGTGTATTAACTTGATGAGTGTGTTACTATTATCAATATGCATAACACATTTAATAAAACACATCTCGGTCGTCAGTTGCTGCTAATAAACGACTAAATGAGACTATCAACTGTAAAAGAGATAGTCAAAGAATTGGGAAGGTATGTCAAAGGTCAAAAGCAAGTACCAAGAAGATCTACTTCTGGTTAAATTGATCGACGAGGCTTTTAGCACGCTTGTTCTTGGTATCCTTCTTCACGGCCTTCCTCTTCTTCTGTCCTTCGGTGCTCGCACGAGAAGATTTCTTTGCTTTCTTGGACATTGGACGAACACACTCACGGTACGATACATTTGATGGGAGCTGTGCTGCGACATTACTCTGGTGCTTGGCTGTCCTGTCAGCGTTGAAGGAGAAGGTGCCATTGTCAAGATAACGTGGATAGAGTAGGAAGATGTTGGCGAAGACTCCTCCATACTTCAAAGGCTGAGATAGAAATAATGTGAGATTATTCATCTATAATAAAAAGAATGTTTCAAAAGCAAACAACTTACATCAGGCTTGCCTTCCTGATCCTCTGCCGTACTACCCACTTGTTCAAATCGTTCATTGATGCATAGTAATCTTTTGCCGGCACTTCCAAGCTCATCCCTCAATTGTGGTACATATTTGATCAGCTCCAACTCGAGTGCAAATGACTCTTCTTGTGTTCCTGTTGCCATCCTGAGGGGGACAGAGCCTAGCTTACCAGGTTGAATACTTTCAGGTGCGGTGGCAAGGGTGAACCTGTGGAGATTACTCTTCGAGAGAGCCTTCTGATCCTCGTTGAGGAGAGCTGTCTTCCGACCGCTGTCGCACATACATGCATAAAGCTCAGGAAGTGAGAGGGGAATCTCCAACTTGCCATCAGGACCAACTAATGGGGTAAGCTTGCCGATATACAAGAGTGCCAAGACACTAGGATAACGGCGGAAGAGTTCCTGTACATTCCCCCTGATGGCTGGGATGTTCACGGTACGATTGAGATGTTCAGGGATGATGTCGTCTAGCAAAGGACAGGAAACACGAGGAGTTAGATCATGCATCATACACTTACGGGAACAATCACAATATAATAGTCAAGCCAATTTAACAAACTTACTTGCAATGGCAACCCCACTCTTGATACCACCAGTTACTGCTGACATGACCTTGTTCATCTTCTTCCTTCTGTTTTTTGAAGTATTGATCAACTTTCTCTGTCGAGCTGCTTTATCAAGATCACCACTTGCAACGAGCGAGCCAATTGAACGATTAGCGTTATATTCACGCATAGACTTGTCATACCGTAACTTAGTTTCATCAGCAAGTAAACGTTGGGGTGGTGTTTTGATGTTCTGCACCGTTGTCCACTTCACTTCATCAGATTCAGGAATGTATACAGTAGCTCCGGGACCACTACGACAGATCCTAACGCGTTCCTTCACATGCTCACGGGCATCAAGTATGAAATTGCGGCACGCGGGACAATGAGACTTGGCTTTCGATTTAACAAAGAAGAACATCAGATCGTCTTGACGACGACTCACACATTCTTTCGTTGCTTGAATGTCACAGGCGTATAGAATGAGTTTCCTACCTTGACGCTTACCCGACTTCTGTGTAGTAGATCTATTGGGAACCTTGGGTGTACCTTCTGGAAGGGGAGTACACATAAGTCTCCACTAAAGGAAGAACAAGAAAGAAAGAAGTTAGATGGGCAATATTAAGAAGTTAGCAAGGATTGTGAGTTGACTTACCTCAGGCCCAGGACCACCAGCCCCAAGACCACCACTACTTGACATTTTACGATCCTCCTCTCCTTCGGGTGCTCCAGCAGCCATTTTACGATTATCACTCCGTTGCAGCGGCAGCTAATGCCTCCCGAGCAGCCTCCTCCCGAGCCTTGTTGCTCTTTGCTTTAGCTATGTGTAGGTGTATCAATAGAAACAGTGTATCATAAGATAAAACAATACAAATGATTATAATAGAAACACAATAGAGATCTTACCTTGTGCCGCCTCGAGGCTTCCCTTTGCATACAAGTGTGCAGCACTACTTTTGTTCTTAATACATTTGAGGTCCTTTTCGGAAAGATGGGAAATAGAATATTTCTCATCAAAGGCACCCTGAAAAAACTTCAATGCATCATCTCGACAACAGATATTTTTGATGCGCTCCATCACCGCCTCCTTCGCCTTCTTTTCACGTGCGGCATCATCTGCGGACATCTTCATGTCACCCTCCTCGGCTGTATCGTCTTCTTCCTTGGAGGTCTTCTTCTCAGACTTCTGCTCACCCTATAATTATTGATATAAAGAACAAGAAGAAGGAGTATATAGTGGTGAGGTAATATCCAGGTGGCCAGTAAGGCCATAATTAGCCAAAGACGGTGCATAAGATGTAATCTTTCGGTTCACCCATAACTTACCTTCTTCTCATCAGCAACCTCGGCTTCCTCGGCAGTCCTCTTCTTGGGTGAAGGATCCTATTATTATTAAATAGACAAGAAGAAGAAGTATGCGGTGGTGAGGTAACATCCAGGCGGTTATGTAACGGTACAATTAAATTCACCAAAGACGGTGCATCTTATGTACAGTTCACTAATATCTTACCTTCTTCTTCTGTTTTTGAGGGATGAGTGCCTCAATATCTTTATTTAAATCCATGATGTTTGTGTCCTTGTATGGTTGATTATGGAAGGATGGACGTTAGACACATAAAATAAATCACATACACATATAAAACAAAAACAATAAATCACACACATAAAACAAAAACATGTATCTTTCCCTAGGCATTACAACCGAACCAAAGACCATCTGTTCCCTATCCTTAAAATACGATACCACCCGGGGTACTCTCCGTAATTTAAACAACCTTTATGAAACACATACACCAACTTAAAGGCATAACCACACAACATGCCTCTCGTGTCATACACCGTCATGTCATTGCAGCAAATTAATTTGTTGATTGGGAATTGTATTGGCAGTATACTTATACTCTTTACTAATACTTGGGTACAGATTTTCAAGATCACTGCCGCATACACATACCTATATAAATAAACCCTAATCCAAAGACATACACCAACATGGTGCACCGTTGAGCAACTTGATTTGCTCCTGAACATATCATACACGCAGCCGGCTGCCCCACAATATTATACGGCCGGCCGCCATGAACACAACCGTCTTCGTACCACGTCCCGAGCCATAATGATAAACAAATAAACAAAACATGTACTTACCAATAATTTAACTTTATAATGATTGCCTCAGTAAATTATGAGCACAAAATTGTGTGTGTGGATTTGATAGGTCTGAGACCGTGTGGATATCCGTAGATCCATTTCCGTATTATTATTTCAGCTATGACGGATAAACCGCGTGTCGATTTTAGGGTGCACCGATACGATTGACGATATATTGTTGTTGGCTGTTGTAGTATAATCATACTGATTATAGTTTACTAATTGCAAACCTGGCGAAATATTATTGCAATAATAATGTGGCGACATAATAACGGCGATCAAGGTTAGGGTAGTGGCGAAAACTAAGACATCTGAGTTTATAATAACACAACTTTTGTTGCAATGATGACCCTCAATGTAGGGTAGATCGTAGATCGATACGAGACCATCGACGATTATTTCGAAGATATTATTAATCATATCAAAGTATAGTACACATAACAACAACATAGTTGTTTATTAGGGAGATGATAGTTATTTGAGATGTGTATGTGCTCTAGGTCATAGGCAGGTATCCGAGGGAGATGTTATCTAATCCTAGTATGCTGTGATGACGATAAGATAAACCGCAGCAACAGGAACAAAAATGATATTCATCGTATAGAATCGTTTGTATGTTCATCATCGTGGTATATTATATCGTAGTCTTAGCTAGCTATGTTCACTTCTCATACTACTTTTGAAATTATGAGCAACTGATTTTGGGTGAACCGCCAAGCTTTCTTAGGATACTGGTTTCAAAGCAACAATGACGGAGACTTCGATGGCATTATCTCGTGCACAAGAAACACATCACCCACATTGTTCACACACCACCCAACATTGTTCACACACCTCACACCACCCACTTATACATATTGTTCACACATGCGTAAGAATTGTGGTTCATTGCAACACGAAAACAATCTTAATCTAACTTGCTTGTTGTTAAGTTGTAAATATTCAAATAAAGAGCCGACTTAAGCCATGCCTGCCCTGAGCTCTCCTGAGCTATGATATAGTTTTAGTTTTAGTTTTAGCTTTATTTTTTGTATTAGGAGTGGGATCAGAGGGTCCGATTATAAGGTCCTCCCACAATTGTGTCTCTCCGCACCCGCCTTTTCGGGAGTCTCACAGGACCATAGCATCCAAAATAAAGCCCATCTATTATCGGCCAGCAATAGCTTGGTTGGATACAATGAGACATTATCCCTCCCTGTTATACATCTCATACTATACACATGTATTATTATTATTCAAGCTGTGTTAAAAGTTTAAATGGTGATTAATAAAAAAAAGATACCGACTAGGAGATGGTATGTATGTGCAGTGCTAATGGCATCATGCTGTACTCGTTTACCTAGGTAGTGATTTCAATGTTGGCTATGATATCTAAAATCTTCATACTATTGCTTTATACCTTCATTATTGATGGTGTTGTATCGTTTGGTCTTAATGATGGCGGCGGTGATGGTATGAATAAGATACACCTTTCATCATACAGAGAAGATAATGATGATGCTAACAACAATCGACGAAGAATATTCCTTTCATCAATGTTAACTACATCTACTACTATATTGGTAGGATCATCATCACCAGCATATGCTGCAAAGGGTGCAGCAGAATATGACTTGGAATATTATATGAGAGACCTATTCATGGGAAATAACAAAGAGGGTAATCTGCCAGTGTCGAATGGACCACCACCGCATCCACCTCGAACAATCAAAGAACCATTATTATCATTACTTCTTGATGATGAACTACAATCTTGTATAGCAATACAGGAATTAGCCAAGATTAGTAAAATACCAATTGATACTATTGCAGAACAAACAAAAGCAGTGAGGTTAAAAGTACAAAATGCATTCAAAGCATCACATCCCTACAGAATCGAATCGGTTTGTGATGAGTACTTCTTTGATCAGACATGCTATTCGTTGTGGCGATTTGCATCTGGTGCCATACATGACTTTACACAAAGGGATGTCTTCATTAGAAATATTGGCAGGAAATTGTTAGATGAGATAATTAGTAAGCAATTGATATCTAAAGAGTCAATAGACTTATTACAAAACAAAAAGGAACTGACCTTGACAGACACAGTGCCGATACAGATTGAGATATTAAATCTATTCCAAGCTACAAACTTTTGTACAAAGTATTGTTTGGGCGATGAGAAGGATGAAATAAGAACTGGCTTGAATGTATTTGATTCACTAGACGATGATGAAATCAAATCAGGTGGATCGGTAGATTGCTTAGTGAGCATATTTGACCCATCAACACTTGGTGGGGCACTGCAACTATTTGGCGAAGGGTCTAGATTCGCTCCTGGAAAGTTCGAGTTTGTGTTGTTTTGTTGTGCGTTATGGTGTGTTCAATATGAAGACTCGGCCATTCGAATACTTCATTTGAACTTAGTTTGCCTTTATGTGATTGCCTTTGCAAGCCGCATGTACTAACATATGTTGCAATCACTTCTCTTTCGTCTTCGTAAACTATGATACGCGCATCTTCCAGATTTCGTTGGTCCAACTCTAGCAGCGGTATGGGAGCGAGTTTCAATTGCTGATGGCGATGTTGGGGTCCGATTTGAGAGTTACTTTGTCGATCCAGTGTACAGAGCAAACCCAAAAGATTTCTTGTAAGTTCGTGTTTGTATTGTTTTATCTTACGAATCTGTGTGTTCAATTACTAACATGTAATCATCTCATCCGTCTTTATCAACTATGAAACGCGCATTCAGCCCTGACGAGCGTCTCTATCAGTTTACAATTGCAAGAAAGTAGTGAAGCTAGCTAACTTAAGAACTACTAATAAAAAACCAATCTATCTCTTACAAACTTCTTTGTATAGATATCAAATGGTTGCTTTACTTCTTCATTCCAAACAGCTTTCATTTCAGTATCATTCACTTTATTGCTGCTCCGACTCTCTAATAACAAGCGTCTATGGTTTACCCCTGAGCTAAAGTTCCATATCATACTCTTCAACTGATCCGATATCCATTCTCTATCTGCAACAACTTGAATAGACTTCAGTTTTGCTAATCTTTCACTAAAAGCAATGTAATGTTCCCGTTGTGATAATAAATGTTCAACAACGTTGGAACAATGAAAATCAATCCCAGCAGAACACACATCCATTGCAGTTAGTTTCGGTATACCATTAGAACAAATTAGCTTTGATGTGATAAGCTCTTCACTCTGTACACGAGCCTTTGAATGAAGTAATTGTGGTACATCCCGCCAAGAGATGGTTTGTAATGTTGTTTCTACTGTAGATAAACTTCTTTCAAGTGAAGTAGGTACACTGACTGATTGGTAACGTCTCAACCATGTTATGGCATATAAATAAAGCATTTGACAATCACATTTCATTCCTCCATAATTAGCACGAAGTAGCATTGATCTTATAATCACTTCACAAGACTTGATATGTGTAGAAGATTGTTTGGTGTCAGGAAATAGTTCATCTGTTGGAGTTTTCAATGATAGAGATGCGGGAAGTTTTACATCAGACTGTCGTTTGATACTCTCCTCATCATCAATTTGATCTTTTCTTGCGCATGATGCTATTTCGAATACAATTTGAAAGACTCGCTTTAGCAATTTGCAACACGGATAGTATCCCTAATGATGTATGAAATTAGATATTGGATACATATATGTTTAAACAGATAAATGAACAACAATACTACACATATGATCGTACCTTGGATTCGGCAACCATTAACCAAACAATGAAGCAAAAGTAAGTTGTCGCTTGTGTTGCCATACACTCATAAGGCACTATGATTAATTAATAACTAATAACAAGCGCTTGTTTTCCAATAAGTGATTTTTACTAACAAAATCAAAATTTTGCATTTTGCTAACAAATCCCATATAATGTAAAAACATGGGAGTAATAGCGGATTATCTAACTCATCGTTATTATAATAATAACATAACTATTGCAAACAGCCATCAACCATTATATATACCTATTGACTCTTCGACCTTTCTCACAAATTTACTTAAATTATGTGCGAATTATTTTTGCGAATCATATGAAGTAAATATGGGAAAGTAATGAGAGGGCCACTCAATCACTCAACCATGGACTTTAAATCAGCCAGGTCTATTATAATCAATTAAAGGCCGCTCTAATTTGTTGCAATAACAACATACCCGCACTCTAGTCAATTATCTAGAACCCCGGTATAGTATTTGCAACAACACAAACAAAAAAGATATATAGATAATAAAATGAGTGACACGGAGTGGGTTTATGATTTTGAAAGGGTGGAGAAATGTTTATTTCAATTGAAAGTCACAAAATCAGATGCACAAAAAGTAGCTGATGAGTTTGGTGTTGATCTATTACATGCCGGTTGTCTTTTATATCTTGCAGCGTCAAACAATCAACCAACAAAATTAGTATACGAAAGTATTAAAACAATTCAAGAGTTTGAGTTGGACAATCCACTTTCAATTGCTGAAGCTATTGTTGCAGATACAGAGCGAGTATATAAAGAAGATACTAAGAATGATATCGATTTAAATTGCAAAGTTGAAGTGAAAAAATCAACCATGGATGGTGAAGAGAAAGTAAATGAAGATGGAGAGGGAGTACATGATGCGAATGTAATAAATAAGATGGGGCCTGAGTTATTAGGTAGTGCGGGTTTCTCCTCTAGGAAAAGAGAACAGGTATCAACCAGTGATGTTGTATCGAATAGACCATTTGGAGGTGAGACTGTGCGGCAGTCGTTAAGTAGATCAGAAAAAATTCGTCAAAAAGTGAGTGAATATATGCCATCATTACCGGGTAGTCGAGGTAGTAATAAGGGTAATAGTCGAGGCAGTAGCCGAGGTAGTAGTCGAGGTGGAATTAGTTCTGGTGGTATGCTAAGCAGTGGAGAGGAAGATATACCTGATACACCTGATACTCCTGGATCACCTGATAGTGGTGGTGGTAAGATGCCTGCAGACCAATCAGAAGGCATTGGTGATGACATGGAAGGTGCCAACATATTGCAAGATTGTGCTAATAATGATGCACGGGAGGGTACATATACAGTGGGGGATACCGATATTAATGGTGTACTTGATAATGATGATATCGACCGTCACGAGTTGATAGCGAATGATGCACTTGAATCAGGATTAGATCAATCATCAGCCAGTGATGTTAATGCACGTATTGTTGAAAAAGACATTGAAGATAGTATTGATTTCGCTACTGGTAAAAAATTCCAGGAGGAATACAGTCGTTTTCATGAAATTGGTTCAAATCCTGACCGGTTCCAACACTTGAACTTGCCTGCTATTATGTTGTTCATTGCAAGTCTTGTCCACTTTGTACAAACTCTCAAAGTCGACATTGCCAATTATGAAGGCAGAGAAGGCGAGTTATGTTCACTGTTGAATCAATGGAGAATTGAGACTGGAGAGGCAATGGAGGCTGCATTAAAGTCTACTGGCAATGAAAAATACATTTCTTACATCAAT
>Ga0214479_101276_pt1 | contig 10393 bp, 9 predicted proteins | sample M1_20Mar14CPVII9_5_FD_165054 | JGI IMG/M metagenome (GOLD analysis project Ga0214479, IMG submission 165054) | Marine eukaryotic communities from Monterey Bay, California, United States - M1_20Mar14CPVII9sort6BwellE14 | ecosystem: Environmental > Aquatic > Marine > Unclassified | place: USA...
GAGCATTGCCTGCCGCTGAGGACAGTTACCATCCACATATTGGTTCATTCACAAACACACTCCTTCAACCTTCAGTTCACTCCTCGACTTTCTTCGCTCTATCGAACTACCAACTTGACTTGGGCGTACGAATAGATATATTAATAGTCCTTACATTGTAAATAAACTCCTTAGATATAATTACTTCCAACATATATTCTAACTTACTACCCCAGGTCTTTAAAGAGTTTTCAACATTTAACATGAAAATTGACATCGATATCAATGACATAAAGAGATTTGATATGATTGCAACTGTGTTCAAAGTTCAAACAACATAAGCAATTCGATACATTACGTATAGTGCTCATAGTTGCAATAACCAAACAGATATACTAACAAATTAATCATGAAGTCTTCTATTATCTTTATCGCCCTCGTTGGCGCCGTATCGTCCAACTATGCCGCTGCTGCCGATCATCCTAAAATGAATATGCTTCGTGGTATCATTCCTGCAGAGGTGAGTATGTATGAGTATACAGTATATAATATTGCAAGTATAACATACAATGTTAGCCCTTGAGTATCTACTAAAACTTACCAATCTTCCTCAGATACTCGAGATGGACTGTCCCGGACAAACCTGCAGCAGATTAACTAGAATTGCGCATTATGGCTGTGGCCCCGGAAACACTTGTAATTTTGATGGATGTTGTGTTTCTATTGGCGGAGGATCTGATACTGAAAGGATAACTGATAATAGTGGATCAGGCAAGTGCAAGACTAAGAAGACGGAAGCTTCCGAAGATGTAGAGTACAAATTTGAGGAGGAAGGACAATCTTGTGACTGTAATACTGATAAACAGTGTGATGAAGATGAGGAATGTAATCAGATGAATAAGTGTGGTGGTACTGATCCTACGGAAACTTCTGGAGATGTTAAGGCCGAGTACGAATTTGAAGAGTAAGAATTACTTGATGAGAGATTCGATTCCAATGAAGTGGAACATTAGAAATGTGTGTCAATAGAAGTTATAATATTATAATGGAAGAGCTAGACCAAATAAAAACGAGTACCTATAAGAGATAGATGTACGGCATTATTTATAAAGCGGAATCAAAGTAGTTTACATCATATGTTCGATACTGAAAGATGAGGGATGTCTATTACTCTCAGTACAGGACACAGATAAGGACTGTCTCGTATCTCAACATATCAAGAAACTACATTTAACTCTATCAATCTACTCAGACTCAGATCATCCATCCTGCCACATCACATACAAACAACATCACATTTCAAATCTCACTCAACCTTCTCCATACCAAGGAACTTGAGATGGTTAAGCATCTTACCATACGCTACCCACAAGTTCGGTTCACTCTGATATGGCACGCCATACTCCTTACATGTACTCTCAACAACATCTTGAATGTATGCATAATTCGTATGACATATCGAGGGGAATAAATGATGTTCAATCTGATGTGATAAACCACCACTAAAGTGATTCCAAAACCATGATCCAGGTGACCAATTGACTGATGTTTGACATTGTACTGCTGCCCAATCATTGTAGGGTACTTCTGGAACGGCTGCACCCTTCTTATTGGTACTCATGATACTTGATTCGAATGCCTTCTGACGTGTCTTCTCCATTGGTGTATTCCCTGCCATTGTTGTTGGTTTGATAACAACCTTCTCCTTCTTCTCATTACCACTTGCATCATTTCCAACCTCCTTCTTCTTATGACCATAACTAACACCCTCAATAACATGATTTACAATAAACATCGTTGCCAACAATTCACCACATGCCAAATGTCCAATAACAAACAATCCAACACCTTTCCCCAAACCATGAAAGTAGATTGGTAATCCCATCATATATATCATGGTCACAAATTTCATTATCCAGAATCTACAAACATTGAATAAACTACCATATCGTACAGTAGCATCAATGTGATATAATTTTTTAGAGGTTGCAACCTCGTAATCTTGTTGGAATACTTTGGCTAATGTCATTAATGCAAATAGGAAGGGTGCATATATGTGTTGATAGCGATTGTACCATGATGGTGTGTGTAATGGGTGCATCCTCATTAAGGGGAAGGAGGAGAATACGTCTGGATCTGATTCCTATGGGTGGTAGGATGGGGGCGGTGAGATGAGGTTCGACGAGCAATGAACACAAAACGAACAAGAGAACCACACACACAAAAAAGAACATACCTGATCCTTCTCTTCAATCTTAACATCCTTCCCACCATCAACATCACCACACTTCCTACTCTCCTCAACTTCATCCAACACATTCGTATATGGATGATGTCCCAACATATGTTGTATCTCCCATGTAAATGCGCTCGCGCCTATCATATCCAATGTCCATCCTGCTACCTTATTCACTAACTTTGATTGGGAGAAGGCACCATGATTACCATCATGTTGTATATTCGTACCAATCATTGCCGCGAAGCATCCCATACTAATTGACCACAGTATTGCAATTGAATAGTTTGTGGTGGTAGTATACATTTTATATAAACTATACCAAAAACCAAGTAACAACATAGCAGCTTTGATATATAGCTCATAACTACCACGTCTATTCAATTTCCGTTCCTCTAATCTCTCAACTACACGTTTTTTTAACACTTTGTAAAAGTCTGAATTCCATGAATAGAATGAATTATTATATGCATTCTTTTCCATTGTACCAATTGTTAATTTTTTAATTAAGGAAGTTGGTACACCGCGTGGATGGTATGTTTCGAATAACGCTGTGGCGTCTTTACCTGCTGCCAAGAGGATTAGATCACCACCTGGATGTGACTTGGCAAATTTTGTAATATCTAGTACTACATGTTGTTTGTTGGTTACTTGGCCAGAGGAATTAAGGGAGTGGATTGCACACCATGCCGAGGATGGGGAATTGTGTTGAGCTAATTCGGACTTTGTTATTATTTTTTGATTTGGTGGGGTGTCGTCTTTGTTGACGATTGCTGGATCAGCGTTGGTGGTGGAGGATATGGGAGCTTTGCACATGGTTTACTGTTTTATTATACGATACGAATGGGTCTATGCAATAGGGGGCGCGGCAGAGGTTTGCTAGAGAGGAATCTATGCCATTGCCATGCTTTTTGCTCATTTTGCTGTGCTGGTGGGTTCACACAAGATGGCGAAGCAACGTAATACTACTGGTATCGTTGGTCGGTGTAAGCTACCGGTATCCAAAAATTGGGAACTTTCAAAAATTGGGAACTATTGTATTTATTGCAATAACATTGCTATAAACATTGTAAAACTATACATACATTTCTTCTACTATATATTTAAAGTGTACATGTGAGCTGGTTAGAGTTAGATATGAATATACCACTATTTATCACTATTTAGGTTAAAATGCATACTGTTTTTGCTTAATAAGAAGTTCTACGTTGGAATATGGGGCTAAATACCATCATAAATCGATTCTTTATGCAGTTTTAGACTATATAGGATATTTTTAATATTATAATTGCAATTATTGCAATAGATATACGTTCAGAGGTATGTATTTTCCTTGTGCTGGCCAAAATTCCCAATTAGGATACCAAAAATGATCGCTAAAACGTATCATTTTTTAGTATATTTAGGCTATTTTGGCGATGGTATCCTTAATCGGGAACTTTCAAAGTTCCCAATTTTTTGAAGCCGGTAGTAAGTACTCTTTTTTCAGTTGGTTAGTTGGACTTGTTGAGTTTGAGTGGTTAGTATATAGGCTACGGCGCGGCGTTATTATACCATCAGTAGCATAGGATAGTCAGCTATTAACACTGTCAATCATTGGAGAAGACCTTTTACATAATAAAAGAGTCGGTATCCTAGTATATTTATACTTCATAAAACAATAACAATCTACAATGAATATGCTTCGTACCATACTTCTATGCATCGGTGCCTATAACTTGTGTTGTGTATTTGCAATACAATCTGATTTTCAACAAGGGCATGTCGGTGGCTATAAAACTACTAATAATTTAAATGAACACACTACAATCATTAACGACAACAACAATAATAACAACGATGATACACTACTAAAGTTTTCAATGGACATTAAACATGTACTACATGACCTACGTGCAGCAGAGAATGATCCAAATATACCATCACATTTACTCGGTACAAATACCTGCCTATCCTACTCGAAAACATGGACTTTGGACGATTGGTAAGTAGAGATGAATGTACTTTGCTCTTACTTCTTCCACTTTTTGTGCTGAATCACATCCTCTTTATATTCCATTTCTATTGTTACTTATTCTTCAATTTGAAACTACAATATATGTAAACATAATACAGGGAATATCACAACAGTCGTAAAAGATATTATCGTTACTTAAAAAGTATACCAACTAGTCGATTGATAAAACGCATATGGCCACAACAATGTACATTATTAGTATGGACATTATTGAGTATATGGATTGAGGGGAATATACTACCGTTCAAACCTTCAGTTCCTTTGAGTGCATTAAGTTCAATTAGTACCTTCGTGGCATTCTTGCTAACACTTAGGAGTAACTCGAGCTTGGCCCGATTGATTGAGGCAAGGAATCATTGGTCAAAAGTTGTATTAAATACACGAGAAATGGCAAATATGATAATGGTATTCATCTATCCTATAGATAAACAACTTGCATTAATGCTTGGACGACATGTGTGTCTCTTTGGTTGGCTATTAAGAAGTGATTTGCAATTTGTTCGGGCTGATAAAGATAGAGCTGATAAAGTTGAATTGGTCAGGACAATGTTACCAAATAGACAAGATGCAGATTATGTATTATCCCAACGTCAACCTCCCGTGGCAATTATAACAAGAATACGACAGGTATTGGCACATCTTGGTAAGACACATCGATTATCAACAGCAGAGGAGATTGCTATAGAGCATATAGTACATGCACTTAGTGATTCAGTAACAAAGACGGGTACTCTCAGAGCTGCACCAATACCAACACTCTACACCTCGCACACGAGTAGACTATTAGTATTCTATTTGAGTTGTTTACCCACCGCATTGAAATTGAGTGGACTTGATACAATAACAACGACTATACTAACAATGGTTATTGGCTTTGCTATGATCGGTTTGGATGAGATTAGTCATCTATTCGAACAGCCCTTTCGAGTTATACCAATGTATCAAATGAGTAAGAGAAGTACATTAGCTGTCGCTGATGCGTTTACATGTCAACCGCCGTCATTAGTTGGTGAGATAATACATGATGATGAAGTATCAACCTTGACTCAGAGAGAACTCACATCGTATTGGAGTAGTGATGATATAAATAAGGTGTCTGACAATCTTATGGAATAATAAGAAGATCGGAAGTAGTAATCTTAAGAGGTATTTAAAGGCTCATTCTATCTAGACTGATAAATATATACCTATACTACTACTATCGTAATGTATCACTTGGCGGTGGCGTAGGTGGCGTAGGTGGTGGATTTCTACAACTGTTCCGATCACAGCACGTACTACGATCAGGATAGAGATTCATTACCCAGTTTGCCACAATGCCACCACAGTCGGCGTTGTCAGAACTCCTTGGACAATCAGCTACACAATCACCAAGTTGGTAATAATACTTTCCAGTGTTTCCTGGCTCTTCACCTTTCGCATTAGATACACAAACATCATTCCGTATCCATGATAACTTTTCACTACAACATGTTTCTAGATCATCATATAAGGTTGTTGATGAATCCTTGGGGAATTGACCACTGCATGGCAATTCGCCGATACAGCTCTGGGAACATCTCATCTTGGAGGTATCGTAGTAGTATTTGTTACTGTATTCTCCATTGGACATTGTGTCGCAGTATTCAGGATTGTCTCTACCTGAACAGCAATCTTCGACATTAGCATAGAGAGAAGTAGACATGCTTGGCACTTCTTGACACTCGGGCGGTGCCTCCGGAGATGTAGGGGTACAATCCTTGACACATAATTCATTTGGTTGAGTAACTCGAAACCACAAGTTTGTAACTTCTCCTATACTTCGACTCTCACATAGTTCTGGTGTTGATGAACTTGCATCACAACATGCTGTAATGTTAGCATAGAGCTTACTACTGATGATAGCACGGCCACAAATTTCCGAACCTTGACAATCATCATCAGTATCCTTGATGCATACTCCAGTATTCCTAGAATCTAGAAAGTACATACCAGTGCCTGTTGATATAGCAAGTGATTGGTCTTCGCAATAGGCAGTATCAAGGTATGATAACTTGGCTTGACAACAACTTTTCGTGGTATTGAATAGATATGTACTACTATCAATACGGACACCGTTGCATATACCATCTCCTGGTTGTGGAGGTGAGTCTGATATTGGACAATCTTGTAGACATTTGATATTGTTTGGCCATGAACCTAGGTAATACTTGTTCGTTCCAAGGTACTCCTATGTGTATAGATGAGGAGGAAAGTGGATATTGATTCAGTCTGGGTTTACACACGGACAAAAGAATTGCATTACATAACACAACACAAGTCAACTTACCTCTCCAGCTGAGGTTGCACGGCAATAATTCGTGCCCAATCCAAATGTAGTATCCTCACAACAGTCATTAGCACTCTCATACAACTTTGTAGTACCATCTGCACCATTAGCACAGACACTACCATCAACATCATTATCATTCGGATTACAATCCCTTTTACATATATTACCACCACCATAACTAAACCAATAATTCGTATAAGTACCGGACGCTTCACAGTATGGTTTGCTGATGTAGGATGATAATGATGCACAGCATGATATAATATCAGGATAGAATTTGGTATTGTATGCAGTATTTCGTTGACATACTTGATTTGATGGACAGTTTACTTCATTTAAATCCTTGATACAATATCCTCGAGAGAAATCGACGTAGTATTTAGCCGTGCCAATAAAGTTTGGGTCTGAATGTTAAGTGGAAAGAAGAGAGGCATACATAGATAGACATATCATGTGAGCAAGGTAGGCCGGCCAATAGAGATTAAACATACCATAAACCAAACTTCACACACACACATACAAACTTACCTGAATTACCAACACAATAATCTAAATCTACCGAACTTCCCACTCCATCATTGCAACAACTAGTAACATTCTCATATAAATTATTAGTCTGCCATTTTTCAACCAATATACCACCACATACATAATCAACACCAACTAACAATAATTCACTACCAATATCACAATCTTTCACACATTTATTATTCCTTGGATAATATAAATTACTACCAGTATATATACCTACAAAACTATCCGAGTTTGATATACAAATATTAGTAATTTGTGATGATAATTTAGAGGAACAACAATTAAATGCTGTGGGGTATGTTGTTTCCCATGAGGGTGCTAATCCACCACAATCTGATATTGAATTAGAATTAGTGGAGGTAGGACAGTCTCGTACACATTTGTTATTATTAGGCCAGGATCCTCTATACCAATTATTACTCCCAATTGGTGGCGATGGTGGTGATGGTGTTGGATTTGGCGGAGTCGGTCCTGGAGGCAGTGGTCCCGGAGGACTCGGAGGTGTAATACCCAAACATTCATTCAATACCCACGGATAATATATCTCACAACATTCTCTTTTATCAAATTTAACAACTGGTTCAAATGGTGATAAAACGCCACATAACATTACCAAATTTTCATTAATTATTGATTGATCATTAGAGCAGTATCCTTGGAGGTTGCCTATCCATGATGCTGGGAACCAGTCTAGGGATTCTCCGGGTGTACCGTCGCATGTTGATTGTACTTGGTTTATTAGGATTGATAAGAGTAATAGTATGGTTTGGAGGAGGAGGAAGAAGAAGGTTGTTATTTGTTTCATTTTTAGTTGTTGTGTTTTGTTTTTCGTATTTGTTTTGTGACCTCTTACGTTTAATGACCACTAGATACGTTGCAGTCGATAAAAAACTGCTCTCTAGCTGTTTTGCAGTACTAAGCTGCTACGTATGGCTTCATATCAACGCCATTCTTCTATAATTCCGACCTATTCACTCTCCGCCGTGCCGCCAATATCAATTGCAATAAACACTTTGATTACTTGTAGGGTATCTACTTACTACAGCCCCCTCTATTTGCTACTATGATCTACGACATTATATATGGTATTTAGAGTGATAGTGGAGTGCGGAGCGATATGTGCATACAATAGAATGCTCCAAGCGGTAATATGATGGAAAGTTTAGTTTAGTTTAGTTTAGTATAGTCGTCACCTATAGAAAGCCTAGAAGATACCTCTTACAACATCAACAACTCCCCTTTTGTTAACCTTGTTTGATGTATATTTCCTGGCAGATTTGTTCTAAGTCTAATCAAAAATTATACTGCTTGTATGACAAATATTTGATCCACAATGTCCCCAATCATCTCCTCTCATCATATCATGTTGCTATGTATGGCCGTCTTGACTAAAGGTATCCTACATTGCTTTTGTTTCTGCCCACATAATCTTCATGCCGTATCCATGCCTCTATCACTCTGGTTGAATAGTTGCAACTAATCCCCGTTTACTCAACTGTCGAACATACTTCTCAGCTTGTTTCTTATGACATATATCCACCGTAAATACCCTCACTACGTGCACGAACACATATATCAAACGCTGTCATTCTCGTTATTGGAAAAACTTTTGTTAATTCTCGTGCTACACGATCAGGCATATATTCCGAATTATGAAACATGACACGCCATAATTGTTCTGGTTCTTCTTTTTGTTGTTGTTTAGTAGTTGTATCCTCTTTTTCACGTGTTAGTAGTTTCTTCCCACGACGGTAGGCACGTCCTAGTAGACTTTGTTTCATTTGTAGTAACTCTCCATCATAGTCAATACTATTATGATCATGTTGTAATACACTTTGCTTCATTTGCAATAGCTCTATGTTATCAGTTGTTGTTGTACTCTCTGCATGGTTGATGTTTATTTGATTTTGTTGCTTTGCATAACTTGTTGATAAAATAGTAGTCGGCGGCGCCGACGTTAAATAGGCCACAGTAACAATTACATTATGAATGATACAGAAACAGGTCAGGAGTATGGTCACGGTATTAGAATTCATTACTAATAGAAGGAAGCAATGGGATGGGAAAGAGGTGAATACCCCAATGCTTTTTGACAAGGATACCGGCTTACTTTTGTGAGTAAAATCTCAACCAATCAATCTATCACTATCACCTATTATCACCTATAATCTTAAACCTGATTGCCACTCTATGATATAAGATAAACGGTTTCCATAGTGGATAGACCATTAAACTATTGCACATTATACCTATATATTAAAGTAATAATGAGAATAATAACAGGAGATGAATGCGGTCTATTAAAAGAAGTAATACCAGAATTATGCCGTCCTTCTACTTCCTCCAATATACATGCCGGTAAAGCACGTCCATCTGCTACATCTATCCAAGCAGCTGCCTCTTCTTACGGTACTACTACTACTAATCAACAATTACAACAGAATGGTATACAAAGATTAGAAACAGGTCACAATATCCAATCTCGTGAACGGGGTATCATCTCTTTATCATTCTTACCTCCTAGTTCTAATTCTTCTTCTTCTAATAACTCTGAGCAGTCATCATCAGAATTTAACTTTGCAGCATTACGTACCAATGGTATAGTAGAAACATGGAATGGACAACGCATAAACAATAGTAATGATGATGAAGTTAATGTTACATCTGCTAGATATAAAAAGTATGATGGATTAGTTAAAGGTATCTTGCCTGATCAACAACAAAATAGTTCTAATAGTCAAGAAGAGGAGAAGGACGCGTCGGGTCAAGAAAAGAAGACTACAGGATGGTATACAAATCAGCCAATACGACCTATAGGAATGGTATCCAACTATTCTCCTTCTTCTTCTTCCTCTACTACTTCAACAACAAATCCAATATTGGCAACATGTGATTCAATCGGTACCATTTCCTTAATCAATACAAACAAATTATCAGATGGTGTTATATCTACCTTTAATGCATTTAATATTGACACCTCTTCATCGTCTCCTGGGTCAACCACAAGCAAGTACTCATTGCCAACACCAAGTTCATCTAAAAACAAATCAAATTCAATACACACATTAACATACACTAGAGGACGGTATGCCAATGTTAGTATTGCAACTAGTATTGCAATTGATAATAATAGTAGTTCAGGTGGAGAATGTAAATTGGCAGTGGGTGGACGTGAACGGGGTGTGAGAGTATTAGATTTGGAAACTGGAAAGTTACTTTGGAAGGTAAGTTTTGATATGAGGAGAATGAGGAGTGTGTGCACAAGATCTAGATTGTCTTTCTGTTCATATATGCTTCAGAATCTCACAAACTTTTA
>Ga0214479_101278_pt1 | contig 10376 bp, 4 predicted proteins | sample M1_20Mar14CPVII9_5_FD_165054 | JGI IMG/M metagenome (GOLD analysis project Ga0214479, IMG submission 165054) | Marine eukaryotic communities from Monterey Bay, California, United States - M1_20Mar14CPVII9sort6BwellE14 | ecosystem: Environmental > Aquatic > Marine > Unclassified | place: USA...
AGGCTGAACCTTCAACACTACAATTTGAATAGTCCTCACCGCATGCTCTTAGTGCAATAACTGGTGGTGATGATTCCGAATAGACACGATGCTTACTTGGATTTAATGCCATCATACTATTAGCAGCTAATGTTGAACCACATCGACTCTCATGAAAGACTACTCCCTTTAAATCTAATATAGTTGGTAAATTATCAGTATTGGATTCATCAAACTCACGTGCTAGGTCAACAGCTTCTTTCAAATCTACTTTAACAATATGATTACTACCTTTACCGCAATGTGATTTATCAACAACATCACGAAACATTGGTAACTCTGGTGGATCATCTTTCTGTAGTTGAAAGTTGAGCGTACAAAACTCTGCAATGATTCCTTTATATGTATCATCTTTTATTGAGCTATGATTATTGATTTGTATATTGATTAAATGTAATGATGCATCTAATATCAGCCTTGCTAATTTTGTAGCATCTGGATTTATTGATGTATCTGTTAATGATCGTTGCATTGGTAATATACCCTTAAATTTAATATTGCCTAAAGTGTCGCTGGTGTCTTTTTGTTTGTTCACTTGTTGACCTAATCGTTTCTTAATAGTCTTTACCACACCCACCTCGGCCTCACCGCCATTGATGCTATCATCTAGTGTTGAAGATGTTGAGAATATTGCAGTAACAATGTATAGAAATAGTAGTAAACAACAACTCATTGAAACACCAGTTAATATACTTTGTTTAATCTTTTGTTGATGACTGCGACCAGAAAGATAAATCTTTCTTCTCATTTTTGTCATGATGATGATATACCTCTGTTAGTTGTTTCACGGTATAATATCGTTACTTGATACGATAGGCTCCTCAACGATGGATTAGAAACTATAGGTGCATGCACCATCGATAATTGTCATTGTATGTAGTTCATTAAGTCTCGGTATCCTATCGACTTAGACCTTGATATATCATGGTCTGATATGAAGCTAAGGCCCTGAAAGTATATGGCGTATTTCTCATGCACCTTATCTATGGCTGGTTGATACAGGAACATATCATTCAAGTATATTGATATCATAAAGTTAAAGGATACCCTCTTTGTGTTGTGCATGTGACCTCTTAAAATTTTGGGGTGAGTGGGTGCTGGGTGAGTGGATGAATGATCAATGGTTCGGTGGTGGTTGATACCTGAATATACCTTGTAGATTGACGGAACTATCAATATTTACTCGATCAAAGATGGCTGAAGGTGAGAATGGGCAAAGATCTTCTCCAAGATCGCAACGAACTCGGCAACAACAAAATCCAACACAACCACAACAACAGCAAGATGATGAACCATCACAGCTTACCTCAATATTAAATTGGGTATTAGTTTTCTTTGCAATGCAGAATGTTGCTGGGTTCATGGTTGCAAAGTTTATGCCTCAAGATGAGACTGTTGTACCAAGTACACCACCGCTGAATAATGATAATGTTCAAACTGTACCATTAGATAGTTCCAGTAACATTGATACTGATAAGAAGAAAACTAAACCTGTCGGTGTTACTAATAACAATAAGATATCAGGCAGTTATAACAACAATAAGATTATGAAAATGAAACCTGCATGTCTTTGGCAACAGGGTACTGTAATGGATTTGGATTTAATCATTACAGACTCGCCATCAATACCTTCCGGATGGCCTAAATTGACTACTCCTGATATGAACAATGGCAAACTAATTGCAATTGATTCATCAAGTAAAAAGAGTTACTCAAAAGAAACTATATTAGGAACATGGAAACAAGAGGGATTAGTACTTGGGGGTGAATCTTATGATGGTAAGCCAGATACAAGACACTCTATAATGACATTACTGTCATCCAATACAAATCAGACAATGAACTATCGTAATACAACATTAACTATACCACTAACTAAAACATTGTGGAATAACGAGACCCATGTATATGCCTATGTCAAGTTACAACGTCGTAGAAGGTACCCACCCGGTAGTAATAAGAAGAGAGTAGTTCGTAAAGATGATGTATTAGTAAAGCGTATGTTACTTACACGTCATCGTAAGCGGAAGAAGAATAGAGATGTGAAGAGCTTACTCGATACATCGGATGATAAAACAGCAGACTTGGTAGAAGATATTGATGATTCTGTATTGACAAAGGCATCATTAAATAAAACACATGAACAGCTATTGTTATACATTAAACCATCGTTAACATTACAGATTGTAGATTTTGGTAAGTTAGACTTTGCATCAAAGCAAGCTATACCAACGGGATTTTCAAATCATATGGATTGGTATTATGGTGAGGAAGGAAAAGGACCAGCAGCACATCAAGATTTATATTATCCAATTCTGTACCAATCTGAGTTCTGGATAACATTTGCTAGCCTGAAGGAAGTCAATGGAACGATGATGGAAAGTGAGTTGAATATTGCATATGAACCAATAAGTATGTGGAAGTGGCAACTCCAAAGTCAGACAGAAGATAACTGGCGTAAGCAGGAAGCATTTACCGGCGAGGAAGATGAAGGGAATGACATGTTGAGAAACATGCTATTGGATACCAACCCATACCTCCTTGCAGTCACTGCAGTTGTATCAATGTTGCATACTGTCTTTGATATACTAGCATTCAAGAATGATATCTCGTTCTTTAAGAATAAGAAATCAATGGAAGGATTGAGCTTACGATCAATGATTGTTAATGCAGGGTTTAGCGCTGTTATTCTTTTATATCTTGCGGATAATGATACAAGTTACATGGTATTAATGTCAAATGGTGTAGGATTGGCAATTGATATTTGGAAGATATCAAAAGCCATTACTGTTAACTTTGATGGAGGAAAAATACAATGGATTGAAGCGTCTTCTTACAAGAAGAGCAAAACGAAGGAGTATGATGAAATTGCAACCTCACACTTACTATTTGTGACCATGCCGCTTGTTGCTGGATATGGAATGTATAGTTTACTTTATCAGAAGCATAAGGGTTGGTATTCGTGGATTCTAAATACACTTGTTGGCTTCATCTATATGTTCGGATTTGTAATGATGACACCACAACTGTTCATTAATTACAAATTGCAGAGTGTTGCTCATTTGAATTGGCGTACAATGTCCTACAAGAGTATCAATACATTTATTGATGACTTGTTTGCGTTTGTCATCAAAATGCCCATTATGCACCGGCTTGCTTGTTTGAGGGATGATCTGATCTTCTTTATTTATCTGTTTCAACGTTACAAGTATAAAACGGACTACAGCAGGGTCAATGAGTATGGACAATGTGAACAACCAACAGAGGAGATGCTAGCAGAGGTCGCAAGGGAGAAAGAAGAGGAGGTCGCAGCAACAGAGATACAGGAACAAACCACTGTTAGAAGGAGAAGAGGTGCAAGGGATAAATAATTCGTACCTCAATGTCTCATACACTTTGAATAGATAGCCCATTTAGTTTCTATTTTTATGCTCTCTATATAATGTAGCTTAAGGCGCACATGTGTTGAATGTGTTACACCATTCCTATACTATATTCCCTTCCCTTATGCCACAGAGAATTGTCTATGAAGATTCGTATTGTCGCGATGATCCTCCTTTGCCCATCCAAAAGTGCTCGACATTCTCGGTCTATACTCTCCAGCTTGACATACAAGGAATGATACAAGTTCATCCAATTTTCCTTGGAATAAAACAAGCATCAAACTTAAGCAAATGAAGAACACGCCCCAAATCGTTACCATTTCAGGTGCCGTTCCAAACACAATTACCTCTAAAAGGTATGCAATTAGAATACCACTACTACGAATCAAACCACCCATTGTAGCTGGTACAAACTTTCCTGAATAGTTGAGGAGGAAGTGTGCAACACCTGCCGCCATACATGTGCCTAATAAGCTTGGAAGTGCCTCTTTAGGTGGTACAATCCATTCTTGAACACTCTCTGATGAACTTCTACCAACAAAGAACATGAATATACTAAGTGATAGAGCAAAGACCATCCATGAGAATAAGAGTTGCAATGTATGTGCACCGACTTTCCCGGCTTTGCGGATTGTAACAATCACACCAGAGCAAAAGATATTTTCAAGGAAGGCAGAGATGTATCCCGCAACTCGATTCGAGTTATCATCATCATTCATATCATCTCCATCATCACCAAATAAGAAGCGCGGTTGACTAATCAATGTAGCACCAAGAATTGAAGATATCGCTGCAACGATATGAAGTGGTCGAATCACTTCTCCAAGGAAGATATGTGCCAAAAATATTGTAATGACAGGATAAACTGCCATGAGAGCAGTAGCATCTCCCAACGGTAATGTACTTAATGCATGAAATTTGAACATAAAACTCAACCCACCAAAGATACCACGCATCAACACAACCTTTGACATTATCTTGTTGGTACCAAATGGATGTTGGATAATCCGAGGAGGTAAAGTCGTCGTTGTCATCACTGTATCTTCATTGTAATATACACCACCACTGTTGGCAGTTTCATCTTTCATCTCTTCGTCTTCTTCTTCTCTATTATTAGCAGTAGTATTAGTTGGTAAATCATCAGCACTCAATCGAAACAAAAACATTGCCGGGATAATAAATATTCCTTGAAATGCTGCCCTCGAAAATACAATTTCAGTAGATGGGACACCATATCGTGTAGCCAATTGTAGAAACATACCCATTACAGAGAATAGGAATGTTGATATAAAGAGTGATATAGTTTGTGTTGTCATTCTCTGTTTCTCTTCTTGTTCTTTTTGGAGTTGTTCCTCTTCATCTAGATCCTCACACATTTTTGGTGATAGTTGTACATCTAATTTTGATAATACGGTGGTATCATGTGTTGCAGTTGTTACTGCTAGTTCATTAGTATTGGCAACACTCATCTTCCCTGTATGTATGTGGGGGGTGCACTGAAAGTTAGATCGGGTGTATATAGAAAGATAATAATCCAATTCTATCGATAATCCAGCTCTATCGATGCCTTGCTTATATACCTGTGTATGGAGCTTATATTTCAATATACAACGAGATTGGTATTTAGAGCGAGTTACCGCAGATTTGGGTGTAATAATACCAGTTCCCATGCACACCCGGTATCCTTTTGGGTGTCATCTCAACACCTTTTCCAAAAATATTCTAAAATAGGAGGAAGGTATCCTACACCCTAAAATACAGTAACTCCACACAAATCTCGATCTAGCAAAATATGAGTCAAAATCGGGTGTCAATCTGACACCCAAACTTTGAGCTCATAACCTCTTTTGAACGTACATTCAAATGGTGGAGGTCCCGTGCATTGCAAAAATTTCAACCACAATTAATCAATCGTCTACTACTACTCTATTATTTTGCCATCAATACAATTAACGATGAAAGTATACAGTAACGCCCTCTATCATCTTAAACTTGCACGGTAGTGAAGTGGCGGCAGCACCCACCGCCGGCCAAGCCTTCTTTGATGCTAGACAAAGTGCATCTACAAATGAGAAAAAGTTTGTTGGGGATCAACTAATCCGGTTCTGTCTCCACCTATTTGATAATAATAAGGAATATTTGGTCGATGATCATCTCGAAAAAATGGAACGTTTTAACACCGCTGATGAAAACAGCAGAGGTCATACTAGAGCGGGCAAGTTGAAAGCAAACAAACGCACACAACTCCGAAAGTATATCAGAGATAGTATTAAAAACATTAAACCCGCACGCGGCGGGGCAAGTCATGATTGTCCCATTAAGATTGATGGGGATGGTGCCATTAACTACGAAATCATACGTGATTATATCGAGACGAAGGCCAGCCTTGTTGTTGTCGATCGGGATAATGCACTTGCATATATGAAAGAGATCGGAAAGCCTACCCTACAATTACACCTGAAATGGAGGCTCCGAATGGGAAAGTGCGTATTCAAATATACCAACAAACATCAACGGCATCTGCAATCCGTAGTGCAATTGGGTGGATGTATAACTTGGCAAGGGTAACAGCATGTGAGGAAATGAAAAGTGACTTGTCTAAGTTGATTAATGGATTGAAGCGTAACGAATCAGCCGCCAAAGCCTTTTTAGGCCTAAAGATAACAACAGGGAAGGAGCCATTGACACAAGAGGCATTCGAGTTCTTAGCAAAGAAGTTATTCTACAGTGCCGACAAGAAAGATGTATTTGCGCACCTCTTCTTTGTGCTAGACTGGTGCCTAATGAAGCGTGCGGAGAATGTTGATGGTGCTAAAATTAATCACATATCATTCAAAGATGATGCACTCGTATTCGAGTTTGCTAAATCTAAAGGTGATCAAACAGGAGATCCCCACGGCCCATGGCATGTCTATGCAAATCCCCTCAAGCCTTGGATGTGCCCCGTTCTATCATTAGCAAGGTATCTGTTTTGCTACCCCGAACGAATGCTAACTGATATGCCTCTGTTTGAAGGCACAAATCAATATGCAAGATATTCTACTCGATTTATGCAGCTTATTAGGCAACCAGATGTAGTGAAGGATTTAAAGGATATGGTCGTAGGTTTTGAGCCCGAGGATCTAGGAACCCACTCTTCCCGTAAGGGTGTGGCTACAATGGTAGCTTCTGGATGTACAGTAGGTCCACCCATCGTATCACTTTGTATCCGAGCCGGCTGGTCACTTGGTGGCGTGAAGGACAAGTATTTATTCCGAGAGAATGCGGGTGATATGCATGTTGGTAGGTGTGCAAGCTGTCATGACCCAGATACAAAGGAGTATGCCATATCTCCAGTGTACTTTGACTTCACTCACTTAGAAGAAGCCGCGGCAGTGTCAATGAAGAAGGAGATTAGAGAATACTTGGAAAGTCACATTCCCAATCATGAGGCTATATCCTCAAGTACATGGAAGGTTGTTAACATGTGCTTCGCGGCAATTTGCAATGCCTATGACCATTTGAAGGAAAATCTTCACGAGAAGTGTCCACTGAGGAGTGCGGCAGTCTTTCGGGACATTCCTGACACTATTCTGGCACTTGCGACTACTAAATATCCTTGGGACAAGACAGCTGACACGCCTAAGGCAACAGGTATCCCGCCACATGTTTTCCAGCTCGCTAAGATGGAAGCACTGGAGAAGAAGATGGACTTGCTTCAAGAAGGTATATTAGATGGAATGAGGAAAGAGATGAGTGAGCGGGGATTTGCATCAACACAATACAATACAAGTGAGATAACTGATGTCATTCAGTCTGCATTCTCTAAGATGATGGAAAAGTTTGATAGCATCGGGGTATCCAACAACACAAGCTCCCAACAGGATGTTGGATTTATCATGACTGACGAGTCAGAAGGCTTTCTTGATGGTACCGTGGTAGGAGGGGATCATGATGCCGCTGCTACAGGGGAGGAGAGGCAACTAGCACAGAAACAGAATCGTATGAAAGCTGCTAGTAGTGTGGAGAAGAGAACGCTAACTCTTGGTTTCCATCACGGCAAGCTCAATCCATTGCCTGCTAATTGGAAGCCAACTTCTATGACTTGTCTACAACTAATTCAGAACTGGTTCATATCGAATAAGAGGGATAATATCCCAGCTCTTTGCAATTTGGATAGTAGAATGGTGGAGCATTTGAAGATGAACAAGTATCGAAACAGTATGAAATCATTTATGTCGATTGTTGAGAAATTTGCGAGAGAAAAGGAATGTTGGAATGAGAAGCCCAGTCTATGGAGTATTAAAAGTGTGAATAGCATGTGGAAGGCTATTGAGCCCGAGTTTAAGCTTGCTTATTGTAAAACAAAGAGGAAGGGTGAGTTAACTTGGAAGACTGCATACAACAACATGAGCAAGGCAGATGCATTTGGGAATATCCGCAACAAAGCCAGATCTGTAGCATAAGTTTTTTGTATGTATAAAGTTTGTTTTTATTTGTATTACTTTGTCAATACTACTATTTATAATTCCCCTTTGTAGATATGTGTGTAAGGCTTACATGATTGTTGCATTTTGTAGCCCAGTATATGATTGCAGTATACGATGCCGTTCTAATCTCGTTATATATCACTTCATATCGCATGTATATGGTATATGTTTGTGTTGTGTGTATCACCATCATGTTTATTGTACCCAATAGTTGTGTTTAGTTTGTGCATGCATTTTTTGTCATTTTTATATACAATGGGAGGATTGGCACAGTTCTTTCAGATATAGATATCATTATTTGAAAATTGACGCGCTTCTAATATACTTGATACTCCCTCCAAAACAATAGGCCGGTACCGCCGTACGAGGCACGATCATACTTTGTGCATACGATATGTACATAACCCATCACCACAATTGTAGAATTATCGTAGTAAACACTATTTATTGGACGAATATACGAGTATGTTGATGGTTATAACGTGTCCAGTCGACAACTATTATAATAACAATCGAATACACGTCGTGCGGATATACACACGCTATCCTAGTGGATAATATCGCCGTCTCTCTACCATACTATATCAACATCGATGATTTGCAAATCTCCGTCGGGGCAAAATGATGGTTTTTAACTACGCCGCCGATCAACTTGACATTACTACCGATATTAAAGCACTACAATAGTATTGTATTGGCGGAACTTCTAATCGTCTATGTTGTTTCACTGCCGAGCTCGTTATGATTATAGATTGCCATGATGGCTGCTAATAAAGAACAATCATAAAAGATACCGAAGAGGCGGCACCGCTTCAACTCATAAAGGTATCGCATATTAAACTACTATGCTATTACCTTGCATATTATAGGGTGTCACTTTGACACCCTATTTTGTTCCACAAGTAGGATGCCTTGCTTATATACCTGTGTATGGAGCTTATATTTCAATATACAACGAGATTGGTATTTAGAGCGAGATAGCTAATGCCAACGTTGTCAAAGTAAAAAATGTTAAAAGTGTCGTGTTGGTGGGAAAGGTATCCTTTTTGCACTGATAGATGCTCACTGAGACTCTCAAACTCACTTACGATATTCATAATGTCTTTGCTATTACATTGAGTAGTAATATACAAGTACACAATGATAATATATATAACCTTAATTGTTAGTGTGGTTACTGCGTTTCAGCCACAACCATTGAATCGGCCAAGATTTTCTTCATACAACACAAGAAGACGAAAGATATTGCAACAACCACAACATAGCAGCAAAAGATATGATAATAATAATATGCTGCTATCAGCAACCAATAACGATGATGTAGACTATCCACGAGATTTGCTTCAGAAGTTTGCCTTGCCTCTGGAGTCTTCGACAGATGCTGCCTCTATATTTACACCATCAGAAGATACACCGTTGGCAAATGCCTACTATTTAAAGATGCAACAGGCAAAGATAAAGGAGAAAGATGTAATAGAGAATGTAGAAGAAGAAAGTAGTACACAATCTCCTGAATTCACTGACTTGAATATACGACAATCTCGTGATGTTACAGTTAGTATAGAAGACGAGAAGGAAGGTGATAGTGTTAGCAGTAGTTCATCTATTGATACAGAGACAGCTGATACTGCTTCTATGGATACTGATAGTGATGTCCAAGCAGACGATACATCTTCTGATATATCATCTATTAAAGAAGAAGATATATCTACTTTTACTACTGAAGAATCAAAAGACACCACTGAAGAATCGGTTATCGATACATCTAACAATCCTACTACAACTTCTTCCCAACCATCATCCTCTGAACAACTTATACAAACACAACCTGTAACTACATTTTCATTTGATAAACTTACATTACCAACAAACAACTTGGATGTTGAAGCATATGGCTTGTTACCTCTAATAATCATTGGTGTCTCACTCTCATTAGCGGTAGGAGTATACATGAATCAATCAGGAGACCAAAATAAAGAAGAAGGATCAGAAGATGATACTAAGAATCTACTACAAAAGGTTAAAGATGCTGGAACTGCTGGTGCTATAAGTTATGCTCTCTGGAAAGTCCGCGTTTGTATTGTTTTAACATGTACATATGTGTGTTCAATGTTAAGTCTTGTTGATTTGGCTGATTCATTTGTCCTCCATTACATTCATTTGCTTGCCCTTGCAACCCACATGTACTGACATATGTTATGTTTACCTCTCCTCATCTTCATAAACTGTGAAACGCGCATCTTCCAGGGAGGCTACATTTTGGGGCGTATCGTTTATAATTGGGCTAGGCTCATATTACAAGCTCACAGGGCACTGGCCTGACTTGACTAATGCCGATGATATGAAAAAGATTTCTCTAAATGCATTCCTCTTTGTAAATGTTGCAAGATTGGCAGTACCGTTGAGGATTGGGCTCGCTCTAGCCACGGTACCATGGGTTGAAGCAAACATACTGAGTAGATTTGGTAATAAAGAGCAAGATGAG
>Ga0214479_101282_pt1 | contig 10344 bp, 8 predicted proteins | sample M1_20Mar14CPVII9_5_FD_165054 | JGI IMG/M metagenome (GOLD analysis project Ga0214479, IMG submission 165054) | Marine eukaryotic communities from Monterey Bay, California, United States - M1_20Mar14CPVII9sort6BwellE14 | ecosystem: Environmental > Aquatic > Marine > Unclassified | place: USA...
ATTAAACCCTCTTCCTTGGCAACTGGAGGTTTACCATCATTCATTTCATTATTATCATCAGTAAGACCAAACAAATTATCCTTCTTATTTGAAACCATAGACGAAGAAGGAATGGCATTGGCTGCCACAGCATCATTGGCTCCTTCTTGCTCACACTCTGCAACAGGACAGGGCTCGTTCATTTTTGCAGGTTCACTAGGCGTTCCATCAAGGAGTACCATACGGAAGTATGACTTATCGCACCATAGGCTAATACCTAAACGGTCAACATGTGAGGTTGCCAAGAACTCACCAGTTGGACTAAGAGCTAGGGAAGTAGGAGGTGATGAGAATTGCATCCAGTCGACACAAAGCCCCGTTGGTACATCCCAAACACGAATTGTTGAATCCAATGAGGATGTGAATAGCTTCCTCCCATCTGGGCCAAATGCCAAGTCAGAAATGGGTGATGTGTGGGTCATTCGAGGATCTTTTGGTGATTGTTTGTATCTGCTTCCACCAAAGTACCGGACAATGGTCAACGAGGAGCAGTCAAATACTGCCACACCAAAATCATTCATTGCAATCGCAGCCAAGTCCGAATCACGAACGTGTGTAAGCTTGGTTGCAGGAGATGGCAATATGATGGGACTTTTCTTGTGTGGCATGTGTGTCACAAAGTTCCAAAGCACAAGCTTGGAGTCAGCACCGGTTGTAACCACAGTCTTGTTCAACGAGTCAATACAAATACCAACGACTGCATCAGTATGCGATGCACGTCCAATGATTGCCTTCCGTTTTGCCTCCGCCTCCAAGTAATTGATACGATCTCGCTCTGCCTGATCAATATCTGATGGCATCATCCCACCCTTGCTAGAACTCTTCTCTAGCATACGCACAGTTCGTCCAACGTCACCGGCGAACTTGAGACCTTGTTTGCGCTGACGTTCTTCCTCCGACGTGAGTGACGTTGCATCTCGAGGGAACGATCCACGAGGAAGGCCACTCTGTAGATTGTACTTGTAAATGATTCCACCCATAGTACCAACTAAGCAAAAATTACCACAGGCTGAGATCGCCAAAGATGTAGCATTTGCCGATCGAGGAGGACGTTCTTTCATTGCGCTAATGTTCCAATGAGGCTGTCGCAAGACTGGTCCAGATTGAGAACCTCGTTTTGTACTCCAAACATATGCCATGGCATGTGAACGATGGATTGTCACTAAATCACCCCAATCTCGACTTCGCGCCTCACTTGTTGATAAACCTATTACCTCAGGTAAGAGTAGCTCAGCCCGTCCTTCTGGTCCAGCCTTGCTATATTTTTTTGCCTTCTTATCAATGCCCGGTCCTTGACTGTACTCCTTATCCAAATTACTACGAGCCGTGCTGAACAGACGGAGTGATAAATCCCCAGGTCCTCCACAACTTAATATTTGACAGGACGCTGCATCAGTACCATCGGATGCATTAGCTAAGATTCCACCTCCACTTAACCCCGGATGCAAGTACCGTAGTAAAGTAGGTGGAGAGGTGTGACCCTTCCGTTGACGCAATACCCTTCCTGAATGATCAGGGGAATCAAAGACATGTAACAAAATCGAGTTTGATGCAACACCCGTCGACAGTAACAGTGGCTCGGCAGGAAGGTATTCTAATTTGGATATCCCACCAAAGTGTGTATTCTCCATTTGAGTTAGTAATGTCCGTCGTACAATCCCAGTACTCTCATCTTCAATGGGTGTTAAATCCCAAACTGATACAGATCCATCATCCCAACCCACTGCCAAGGGGGCAACTCTCTGACGAGTGGCATTACCATCGGTACGGAATGAGATGGATGAAACGGCATTATTATTCACAATCTTCTTCTTCTTTTTGGACTGATACTGTTGTTGTTGTTTACTCTTATGCTGAAGCGTAAAAAGTTTCACATCATGCAAAGTATTGATAAGGTGTACTGCTCCATCTGATGTACCCACTGCAATTGTATCAACTGCAGGACTTTGTGTCAATGTAGTAATTGTTGTTGTTGTAGAAGTGGCGGTGGAAAGACACTTGAATGAATGAATCATTTTACCAGATCGTACATTAACGAGCAACATACACGTTGCTGACTTCTTTGTTTCTTCATCATCATTCAACACATTGTCGTTGTTGTTATTGCTGACAGGACGTCCACCCAAAAGAATCTTATTCACATATGTAGCAGGATGTAAACCAACATATGGTATAAAATTAGATCCAACGCCATTTAAATCAATAGTCTTGATAATTTCCATGGTAGTACGTGATGCACGGACAATAAGTATCCTGCCATAACAATCGCTTGCGGGTGTAATTTCTTCATCTCTTTCTGAGTCGACAGTACTGTTGTCATCTGACGATGATGAATCTGAGTCAACATCATTTGCAACAGCTTCAGGAGAAGATTCACTACTCTCATCAGAATCAGAATCACTACTACTATCATCAGAATCTTGCCCAATAACCTGTACTCCATCTTCATATCTATTTTCAACATTCTTCTTCACCTTCTTCTTATCACTACTAGTAGTATTATCCGACCTCGCACATACAAATGCAAATAGCAACATATTCTCCATCTTACCATCCTTCTCACCACTCATTGATATACGTTGCTTACCTAAATTAATCATATCAACTATACCCCATTTATTTCTATTCTTCTTCTTATTGCTATTATTCAAGAAGGGAAAAGCATCTAAACAAACAATTGGACGTGTCCTTGAATATAACGTGATTGATGTTGCTCTACCTATTTTCTTTGGACCGTGTGTTGCTATTGATATTGATAAGGATGAGTCTGACATTACTTGATACATTTCCTCTTCATTACTACTATCAATGCTACTTTGTACTTTATTACTATTATAATTTATTGATGGACTAGGAGGTAATGCCCTAGAAACCAAAACAGGTATTAATTTACCAATATTCATAATTTGAAATTGATTCCCAATGGGTATTGTAACGAATGTATCATTAGATGATTTAGACTGTGGCTGTAAATGAAATTTACCTCTTTTGGATGTAAATAATTGTGCTGATGGGGATGTGTATTGTTGTTGTTGATGGTGTAATGATGATGAGGTTGCAGCGGTTAGTAATCCTAATGATCGATGGGGTTGGAAGAGACGTGATGATCCTAAATCATCCTGTTGTTGTGATATAGTATTATTATTGGTACTATCAATATTGATAGTTGATGGAGATGTTTCTTTTTCATCAGAGAGTGCATCATTTGACACTTGTGAGGAAGTCGATTCTGAGCGTTCTTTTCTTTTCATACTATTACTATTGCTGCTACTGCTATCCGTAGCAGGAGGGGTAGTGTTATTATTATTAGTAGATGTCTTCATTTTATAATTATAACTCTCATACTGAAGACTGAAGGATATAGTACGATATCACTTGTAATTTTGATTGGCGTTGTACATCATCCACAATAACGTCCGTATTGGCCCACATAGTACACTTTGCCGAGCGCAATCCAGGGGCTTTCCTATGCATTATTTTTAATGTCTCATCGGCTTTCTTTAGTGAGAAGGAATGGTAGTGTCTCATTCAGACTCACAACTTTCAAATTTCTCCGTCGAGAGGCTTAAAAAAGGGCCTCAAGAGAGAAGATGATGGTCAAGTCAGCAGCACAATATGTGCCATAAATACGATTCCTCGTCCATCTACATTGACTATATTACCTCTTGAACATCTACTTATTGCAATAACAATACAATATGGTCGCGTCTCCTCAATCTCCTCAACCTCCAACAAACAATGAAGGCTTTACGAATCTCATTTGCATGTTACTCGATATGATTGATAATAGAAATTGGGTCTCATTTGAAAAGGCCTTATATAATAAGGATGCATTTATATTCATATCCAATCATTTATCAATATGTGATGATTTCAATGGTGCGTGATAGTTACATATCTCTCTCTTTTGTGTCTCTCTTGTGCATTCGCCTACCCTACAATGGACGATGTTCCATGTGTTGCAATCGACATCATCACTCCTGTTCCACCATTTCATACTACCTCCTTACTAACATCATCGTATCCTCCTCTCCTCTCCTTCTCAACCTACAACAACAATACAGGCATGACATTGCTCCATGCAATAGTCAGATATGATCCTCCGATAACGCTATTGAGTGATATGATAAAACTCTATCCCTCAGCTTTATTTGCAACAGATTGCCTGGGAAGAACGGCACTACATGTAGCGGCTGGAAGTTGTGCATCCCTTGACACGATAAAGCTACTTATCATGGCATATCCACACGCTTGCAACATGCAAGACAGTGACGGAAGAACACCTCTCATAATAGCGTGCGATAGCTCATGTGTAATGTTTCAAGATATAAATGTTGAACGAGGTCCTCCCGACTTTCAAGTTATAAGAACACTACTGTCTGGATCAAAACAAAGTGTACTATTAGAAGATTGTGATGAAACTGACGCTATTGAATGTGCAATACTAAGTGATGCATCAGCAGAAGTTGTAAAGTTACTACAGAAGGTGAAGCAGAATCAATTAAAGAAGATGGCAACCGCGTCAACAACACCACCACCACCATCAGATATTACACCGTCATCATCACCATCCAATATGATGATGGAAGTAATTAGTGTGTGAGATTGTATATGTTGGCAAGATAGCTTATAATCATGTCTAGGGTAGGAGAAGAGAAATGGTATTGATATAAAATAATATGACTTGTGTCCAAACTGATTTGTATTTGTATTCGTTCTTTATCTAGGATCATCATTCAACACACTGGAACCAAATATCTGATCAAGTGTTTGTATAGGAATAGTTAGATTGCCAACCCCGAAGCGAGTCTAACTCCATGGATAAGGCCGCCAAGTAGTGATACAAGATTAGCGAGACTGCTCATACCATGTAGTTTTCCAAAGCTTTTTGCCTTCTCACTATACTCATCACTATCCTTTTTACCATCATCTTCCAGTTGATACCTATCAAACATGACTTTTGTGGACGTAGGCTCAAGATAAAGCAAATTTAATAATGTAGACACAAACGAAACAGCCAATGATACTTCACTTGTTTTACTCAGGATATCTGGCATGGCTGTAAGGGTGAGAATCTATTGATCATGTTTGTATTGTTGAAGATAAGGCGAAGAGTTAAATCTATGCATTTGTTGTATCTTATATATGTATATATTGTGCTTTCATTCATCAACTCTCACCTGCAAACCAAGCATTACAGCACATAATTGAAAGTACAATGGAAATAGTTTACTTTGAAGCTTTCCAAAGACTCTCCTGGGTAAGTTCTAGTTGATGAGAAACAATGTGAGTGAAGATAATAATAACCATTTTATGGATTATAATACATATACAAACATCACAAATCAACACATGTCTTACCTTGAACATGGTAATGCCTGCTATAAAAGTTGTATATACCGTCGTTCCAAAGAACACACTGAATGATAACAAATGAACCGTAGCAGCATTCTTTGGTGATAAGATAAACATCTTTCCTACCTTCTGAATTGAATCAGGTGAGGAGCCTTGATAGATTGCAAACAACAATGCATACAGTATAGCCAATGATCTAAAGAAAGGCGAGTTGTGCAGAGCTGGTCGAATGAAGGGCTTATCATCACTGGAATCATCAGATTCTTCTTTGGGTGTAAATGATAGTTTTGTCGATGATACAGCTTTAGCTAATGCTTGTGTTGGTGATGGTAAAGATATCTTGTGTTGTTGAGATGGTAAGTCAGATACCTTATTAGATATTTGTAATGACCGGGCAGGCGAAAATGCTACTATTGGAGAACACAGCAATAGCCCAAAAATAGATACAATATTATATAGATTCATTCTGATCAGTTGTGGGGTTTCTGTATATTCTCCAATTACATATCAATTATATCACTCAATATCAAGAGTAGAGGTACGGTACATACGGTATCCTTTTCACTCTCATATTTTTTCATGATAGGTAGCAATATCACGCACTTTGAGTTTGAAGATGATGGGTATATTTTGCATCTTTGGTATCATCCTGTGCTATATCGTCATAATAAGTGTCTCTGATGCATTCTGTGGTGATGTAATACCAACAACTCGATATTATGATAACAAAGTATTTTATGCTAACAAGGCACAAAACATACAAGAAGTTGACAATCTCATTCAACGGAGGAGACAAAGAAATTTAGATTATTGGGGTGTCGAATACTTGGAAAGAATACCAGCATTCCCAAAAACATTTGAAGAGCTTTCATTAGAGATATGTCAAACAATTACTGGTACAATCAATGGTCTTCAGAGAGTTGATCCAAATATTGCAAGCAACGCAGTTCACAAATCTGTTCTTGATTACAGACCTATACATCCATTCACATCGTCAAAACGGAGATGGCTGAATGGAGATGATGATGGTAGTAGTATCAAGCAAGCAGATACACAAGGGAGAAACAGGAACATATCTGCACGAATGGGAATTGAGATTGATAATGCAACATATTTATTAGATGACAAACAAGATGAAGGAAGAGCAATGAGGTTACTCTCATTGCATATCGCAAAAAGACTGTCTACACAGTCTTGGGACGATATGGCTCCTACTGAAAAACAACAAAGACCCGTCTGTTTATACTTCAACTCTATTGAACAAAGTTTGTTGGCATCTAGAGAGTTGAATCAATGGAAGAGGGATGAGATAGAGAAGAAGTCTCTGCTGGACAACATACAAATATATTGCCTGGTTCAGGATCGAATACCACCGAGTATGGGCAAAAGAAAGAACAGTGGTGGCATTGTACTTGTTGTCAAACCGACAGATTTTATTACCGATTCACTTGTTCAAGATCATCTTGGAGATGATAGGAATGTTAAAACACACGAGCCAAGAATCCAAGCCAACGTCATTGACAAGTTGCAAGCATTACTGTTTCAGGCATCAGCATTTGATATCCCGGCAGTAGTGCTATCACCGCGCTTGTATGAGCTTCCTCCAATGCAAACTGCAGAAGTACCAAAGAGATTAAGTCCGTATGGCTTCGAGCAAAGTGGATACCAGAAAGCTAGTACATATGGTGGAGTTGAGCCGCCGTTAGGACCAACTGCATGGCTGCTGAGAGACTTGATTCCTCCGTCATATTCTTGGGTTGGATCAGCAAAGCAAATCGGACAGCGCTCTCGACGATCATTGAGATCAATAACTGCAGCATATCTTGAGCAACAGAACGACCAAATGAGCGGCGAAGATAGAACCAGTTCACATGCTTTCAACGAAGATGCAATGTACTCATATTATTCGAGAATAGCAATGAAACAATCAGCAATGGAGACTGGACATCTTTGGCATATGTTCGTGGTAAAAGAAACAATCAGACCACAGCGTCAATCAGAGAAGACATCAACTCAGGAAGACTATCACTACATTGGGTCATCAATTTCATCTCGAGGTAGACCAAGCAGTCGTATAATGAACGACCTCTATGAAAAGTACTGCGAGAGTTAACTAGACACTCAAGTAGTATCTAAGTAATAATATTATCTAGATAGCTACTATCCAAATCATAAGATTATTGATTATTTCTTTCATTCAAGTATGCTGTTAGGAGAGGCTCGAGGCCAAATGTTATCCCCCAAAGACCACACATATACACTGATCTTTGTCCGAAACCACTATATAATTTTCTAAACCCCTCATTCTTCAGAATAGATGAAGCACAGTCAAGTGCCGATGTATATGGTACTGCTGAAGAGGCGGCCTGCGTCATCATTCGCGTTTTGATTACATCGATAGGTTGTGTCACCACTCCTCCTATAAGAGCAGAGACAATGCCGATGGCAACATCATCTAATGCAGTAAGCTTTGTCAGCTCATCCTTGTTTTGTTGTTGCTTATATTGCAGTATCTTTCTCCTCAGGACATCTCTTGAAGTGAAGGTAGTAACAACAAATGGAACATTTCGACATACTGTCGGCTTCCACCCCGAGTAAAATCCTAATATCCCCTCTGTCTTCATGATTGTTACTACTGCATGCCTAAAACTACTATATACTCCTGTCACTAGGCGTTGCTTAATTACTTCTTGTGGTACAGAAACTAAACAACTACTAGCAGCTCCGCAGGCAGAAGCAACAAGAGAACCACAACGTGGATTGATAATTCCAAATATTCCAAACTGAAATGCCCCAGTAAAGAGTGCAAAAGAGCTTGTTTGTGCACAGCCCCTAAGCAATGCTTTACTACCAACATCACTCAAAGTACGCCCATCTTTTTAAATATAGAGAGCAGAACATATTGTTAATAAAAGTGCACATAATGGGAGTACCTTACACAAGATGTGCTCATTTATTCTGCATATTTCAAGATCTAAACTAGTATCCTCACCTCTCGTTTGTGCCAAGGTCCTTAGGGCATCCACCGGATATAATAGTGCTTGCGCAACTGCCCTTGATGCACCGCCAGCAATGATTTTGTTAGACCATGTTGGAAGAGACAATGCAGACCCTCCACGAGTTGTTAAAATAGGTTTTTCATGTCGTCTTTGAGAAGTCAGGCTAACGTCAACTGTCGTAGCCGCTTGACAATAAGGTGAAATTAGTACAACGAGCAATGCCCATAATAGAGGTATATGAGATCGCCGACGGTGATATATCATCTTATTACATACGAGTAGTAGGGAAGAGGAGGGAGAAGTGCTCTCTAAAGAGGCTAGGGGGAAGCTATAGTGAATGTGAATAACTTTTTGGCGATCATGTTACACTATGTTACCGTACCAGATTAGGTACAGCCAGTTTGGGTAGTCGGCAGTCTATACGATAGTCCATAAGAGGAGAGACGATTGTGAATAGTAATCGCAGATAATATACCGATATTAGTGTTGTTGTGTATACAGTTATTAGGTGAGTGGATCATCGACTCTTGGGGTACTATTTTAATATGTTCTCCAAATTATGTGCACTATTATTTCTGACGTTACATATTGTCGCTTGATTTAATTGCATGCAGAATAATCCACTCTGCTAAGGCTAAATGTATTGCAGTAAGTTGCAATAGGAGGAGAAGAAGTATTGTTATTATATACCGATATACGGTGGTAATAGTTTCTCCAGTTAATCATATGGTGAGTAGATCATCGACTCTTGATACTCATTATACAATAAATATAAGCACCTTCAGCCAGCCAAACGTGCACCAACAAATTATTTCTGACGATATCCAACACTACATCCATAAATCATTACTTTTACTACACACAAGAAGGAGACGGCGCTCACAACAACATAATGACAAAGGAAGTTCAATGGGCGGTCAAATCACATAGACTTCATATTGAACACATAAATTCTTAAGATAAAACAATACTCGGACTTTCCTGCCGTCTTCCCTGCTGGTATATGAAAACTAACATTCTTAATGCCTCCAAGTTCAACAGTCTGCTTGTCTGACTCATTGGTTGAAGGCTGCTCATCCTTCTTTGCCGACTTTAACCAGAAATTACCTCCTCCTGTACCATTCCATACTCCTCTTCCGCGACCACCCCATAATCCTCTTTTTCCAAATCCTCTATGACCCTTACTGATATCAGGAGAAGGTCCCTTGTTCCGTATCTTGTACTGAAATGATACATTATCAAATGTCATGCTTCCCGTTGCAGTATTATTTGCAATTTCTTGTTGTTGTTGCTTTCTTCCCAATCTAAACCTAAATCTACTCGAATCCTCCTTTGACGATTTCTCGCTCAGTTTTTGTTCCTCTAGAGCGGCATCCCATGCAAGTGCACCTGGTTCATCCTGAACTAGAGGTTTACTTCTAAGCATCTTAACAGCCTTCTCCAAATCAAGTAAAGCCTCAGTAAGTTGCCTGTAAGTAAATCCAAGTACAGATAGAGGTTGGAAGAGCTGTTGAATGTACAGCTGCACTACAACAAAGGATCCTGGACTAAGTAAGTCATCTCCGTCGCCACTTTGGCCAAACACTGTTGCTCTACCGGCAAGATATAAGCCAATACATGTACCAGCCAATCGTATACTTTGCTGTCCTAATTGTAAACAAGCAAAGAGGCTTAACATCTTGACCCTTTCATGTGTATATTCCTTCCTTGTTTCATCGTACTCTTCGACCTCTTTTTGCTCTCGGCCAAACATGACTACAGTTTCGTAATTTACGAGTGTCTCTGTTTCGATTCTGACGATATCCAACACTACATCCATAAATCATTACTTTTACTACACACAAGAAGGAGACGGCGCTCACAACAACATAATGACAAAGAAAAACAATGAACAGACGGTAGTTGAATCAACACCATTGATTAAAAAATCTCAATCAACAGATGAAGAGAA
>Ga0214479_101285_pt1 | contig 10330 bp, 7 predicted proteins | sample M1_20Mar14CPVII9_5_FD_165054 | JGI IMG/M metagenome (GOLD analysis project Ga0214479, IMG submission 165054) | Marine eukaryotic communities from Monterey Bay, California, United States - M1_20Mar14CPVII9sort6BwellE14 | ecosystem: Environmental > Aquatic > Marine > Unclassified | place: USA...
GTCTTTGAGGTGTAGGCGTCTTGTTGTAACTCCACCATGAGTGATGCATATGCCACAGTAGACATTCCCAAGTCCTTACCTATACATGGGATGGCTTTGACAAGCACTGGCAGGAAAATAGAGCACAACAAGGTAGTGGTCGACACCCAAACGTACGAATCGAATGGCTAGGTTTCCCTCGAAAATTTGGGATTCTCTTGTCTTTGAGGTGTAGGCGTCTTGTTGTAACTCCACCATGAGTGATGCATATGCCACAGTAGACATTCCCAAGTCCTTACCTATACATGGGATGGCTTTGACAAGCACTGGCAGGAAAATAGAGCACACAACAAGGTAGTGGTCGACACCCAAACATCCAAATTGATTAGCTTGAATTGTTATCATCTGTGTTTAAAAGTATTTTGGTAGACTTAGAATCCTTATGGGGGTAATGTTTATACTTTGTATTGGTATATCCAAATGAAGATCTATCACTAGTGCCAAACAACAAGGGGGTGGAAGTTTTAATGTGGTTGGAAGTTTGGTATCTTTTTTATGAGACGCAATGACTAAGTAAGAAACATTCAAACGAAAGATAAAGATCGCTTATTGTTTTTTTATCGGTGCACCACACAACTATTGATACAACCCACTACTACATTATATAAATATTAATACCGCCCTTGTTCAACTATGCGGTTTACCAACTCCTGGTCTCTGCTGGCAACAGCCACAGGCCTACTAGCCGCAACAACTACACTCCCAACATTCTTAATTAATAATAATGTTTTATTTGCAACTGCTGCACCTGAGTGTGCTGGAGGAGCCAAACCTGATGCTAACGGTGTATGTCCCAACCCAGATATGGTAGGAGGTGATGATGAATCCTCCTCCTCCTCCTCTTCCGATGATGAAGGTGGTGATGGTACACGTAAGACGGGTAATCCCAACGCCCATAAAGTGGAAGAAGGTGAAGAGAAACCACCCACAACATGTGATTCCTACTTAAAACTTGCTGGTTTTAAGGATGCTGTATATGAAACACGGTCCTACTACCAGGAGGTGGCATGGAGTGAAAATGCCAATAAACCCGATGTTTGTATGTCATTAGATGATATTTTACAAATCTGTAGTTCCTACAGGCCACATTATCATGAACCATATGTACATTTCCCCGCGGCATACTTGAAGGAAATGAAACGTATTATTTTCATCGGTGGTGGTGATGCCATGTTATTACATGAGGCATTGAAATATCCAAATGTTGAATTGGTAGTTGGATTGGAATTGGATCAGAAGGTTGTTAGGGAATCATTAAAACATTTCCACACACAGCCACACTTTGACGATCCACGTGTTCAGTGGTGGTTTGGTGATGCCTCCAAGAGTTTAAACTTAGTTCCCCGTGAATGGTTTGGTACATTTGATTTAGTTATGGTGGATTTATCGGAAACTGCTATGTCAATTTCGGTTACCGATGATTTAGATATCTTTGGTGCATTATCATTATTAATGAAACCCGAGGGTATATTTGTTAAGAATGAATTGTATTATGGACAAATGTCAAAGTTATTTGATCATTCGGTATTCGTTTACATGACGGATTATCCTATTTTATGTGATCAAGATTGGGCCATGGGAAGTAATAAGATTGATTTCTTACACCCCCAAATTGATGGTGGACATGTTGAGAAGGGTAAGGTTCAAGTATTTGAATACAATGCCCTGGAGGATGAGGATGAACATTACAAGCTTATTAAGGATTATTCACATAATGATGCCAGGAAACAGGGCAAGTGTGATTTATATGATAAGGAAGTTGCCGAGGCTAAGGCTGGTGGACCTGTTAAAAAGGATCCTGTGAAACCCACTCGATCGGCAGGTGTTTTACTTGTTGTTGAGGCCGAGGGTGTTCCAGGGGATATGTCCAATCTTGAATCGAAACTTACGGATATTATGGAAGCTGAGGGTATGCACCCCCTTAAACCAGGAACTGTTACACATGACGGTGCCTCTGGGGAAGTTAAATCTGCACTTTTCCTTGCCATGGAGGAGGGATATGTTGATGCACACTATTATCCTGCCAAACAACACGTTGGACTTGAAATTGTTCTATGGTCTAAAATTGCCAATCTTGATGATTTGCGTAAGGTTATTATTGAGGCACTTAATGCCTCATCTGACGGATATTCATCCTTCCGTGTTATTCATGGAGGTATGCTTGGTGCCAAGAATTGGAAGGAGGATATTGAGGCTACTGGACCTGTTAATAAGAACTTACGTGAGTGTGATCCCGATGTTAAGGCTGCCGAACCCCAAGTGGGTGAGGGTGCCATGCCTGATGATGTTTTTGCTACCGCAGTCACTAGTGGTTTAACCATGCTTCCTAAGAAGATGGATAAGGTCGTTGCCGTATTGTGTGGTACCGAGGGTAAGGACTCATGCAGTATCGTTAAGACTTTACAGCAACAGAGTAAGGTAGATAAGATTGTGGCTCTATGGGCTTGTCCCGCCGATGGGAAGAAGGCTGCTGAAGACGATGATGTTGTCTCCAACGTTTATGTCTGTGGTGCTAAGGATCTTAAACGGTCTGCCAAGATTGAGGAGGGATATTCCGCCGTGGTTGTTGATCCTCAAGCATCTGAGGACTTTGTCTCATCCTTGACTAAAGAGTTCTGCAAGAAGGGAGATGCCGGACAGCACGTTCTCCTTCGTGACCAAGTGACCATGATGACTGATTTACACACCGATGCCAATGCCGTCTTTTATGCAAGTTGTGTCAAGAACCTTCTCAAGCACATGGTTCGTAGTTCCCGTATCATTGTTGACAAAACTGCCCAATTTGGACTTATTGGTACGAACAACCCTGGCTTTGTTCGTAAGGTTGTTTCTATCTCAAATTCTATCGAGAAGAAGTCTGGAATTCGCACTTCCGTTGAGAAGATGGTTGCTGGACCAGTTGAGCAGCAGAAGAATTATGATCCTGAGCATTACCCCCCTAATGCATACGACGAACGTGATGCATTGAAGCAGTACACCAACCAGGTGCCATTGGCGAGTCAGAGTTTGTACCAACTTGAGGTTTCAGACGCAGGAGATATCAAGAAGTTGTCGGCTAAGGTGATTAAGGATGCTTTGGAGGCGGTAGTCAAGTCCAATCCAGGATTTGCTGGTGCCAAACGTGTTGACTACTCATCTGATATTGGAGACGGATCCGTCAGTGCTGCCATCCTTGCCGCTGGTCATTTCATTGTTACCTGGGATGGTGCTGGACGGTTGACTCTTAATACTCTAACTCTCGGTGAGCAGTACGAGCCAGTACCTCCCAAGGCCGAGGTGCCTGATATGGTATTATCTGGACATAAGAACGGAGTCATCGATGTCTTCCTTAAGAAGCTACCCCCCTCGGCCAAGGTTGCCGTGCGAGAACAGATGCCCCGTGGATCAAACCGTGTTGTTAACTTCAAGAAGGATATTAATGCCATTCCCAACTGTACTGACCACTTCGACTTGTGCCTCGACTTTTCAAAAGACGGTGAGTGTGATGACGAGGAGGAACAGCCATGGATGCATAAGTACTGTTCATTGAGTTGCGGAACATGTGACAAGATGACAATGGGCGGGCCAGGAGGCAAGAACGAGGATAGTATTGAGTAAATTTGAAAATAGATGATTGGTGCATCAGCAAAGCTCCAAATATTCGCTTCTTAGTAGCGGAACTTTATGTAGTGACCTGTGAGAGTGTTTGCTTAATAGCAGTCTTAATATAAATTGAAACTACACAGATGAGCACATTACTATCTTTATTATCAGCTAAACAAAGTTGTAATCTATCAAGGTAGTCAACCTATCTCACCTTTATACATGAGTTGAGTCTAGCTACTATATTCAAAGCACAATTCATCAATCTATCTCCAACCACCCCAAGATACCCTGATTCGTTGCTTTTGATTAAACAAGAGTATATTGAAATTGGTTCTTATCTCTACTTCCAGACTCTTCTAGAATGTGTGTTTGGTTGTTAGTATTGCGACAAAATTTGGTCATTTTAGGCAAAAAAGATGCATGTCTAGTCTGCAGACACAAGATGTCACTCAAGATGTCATATTATATAATATATACGTACCTATGGTGGTAATTAATGGTATTGTCTCATAATTGCTAATATATACTTCTGGTAAGTGCATGTAGTGTGATAGCGGAGGGGTGAGATTATTTTGTTTGTCGTCGTCGGAGTGTAGATGTAGTAGAGGAATCCTTTTGCAATGGGTAGGGGTGGTTTCATGATGTGATGTTATGTCGGGGCTCATCAAAGTCGCGACGAAAACCTTTTGGCTAGCTGGACATCAATATCATATGAATTATTCGATACGAGAAGAGGAGTGTTTAAATCATAAGTTGGTTGATGGCGAATATATTAATGTATGATTTGCTATTGCAATCATTTCTCAAACTAACCCTTAATTGATGTCTATTGATTCTTTTGCCAACACAGCAGCTATACAGTCTCCTTCATAAACATCGATTCATTTACATACCTCATATTCTCTTCTTAGTCCAATGAAAATACATGAACATACAAAGCGACTACGACGTATCTTTTAATCTTCACATCAATTCATCAACTAAAATTATAATATTATCTATCACAACATAATAACACTCTTCAGTATGACGTTTAATGTGAGTTTGTTTAAGTTTGTTTGCAGTGCATACTACGAGGCATCGGGGATCTCTCATCATTTCTCTTCTCTCATACTATTTACCTTTCTATTCTAACAAATCCTCATCTGTACTATTAAGTCATGCGGAGGAATTGGGTTACAACAGTTGTTGATTAAAGGATTGGCTAGTTTATTCTTTCTGGCTGCTGTTTTGGTTGTAGACGGTATAGATGTCGAGCAGGTATGTCCATGATATAGCTGCCTTATCTTCTCTTATTTGAAAAATCATTTCTCAACATATTTTACTTTTAACTCCACACACAGACTTCCTCAACTGAACAGGCACCATTTAGTGAATCCGTTAAGAGCCTCAATAAGATTTCATCTAGTCTTTTACGTGGCGGTTCGCCGGAGTACATTGCGGATAATGCCCCTGCTGCAATGTCTGACTTGAAGGACATGGCACTTTCAAAGATAGACTTTCTCGACAAGATGCATGCAAGTTATGCGAATGGCGATAAGGAGACGTTAGGATCGTTAATGAAATCGATCCTGAGCGAACACAAGGATTTTCAGAGACTTGCTAGTGATGCAAGCAGATCGTCTCCTGAACTAGAATTACCTGAGGCAGACATGTCTTTAGATTATATCCCTGAAGGGTTCAATCTTGAAAGTATCCCTAATTCTGCTCTTGCTGATTTGTTTGACCCTGACGTATTTGATACGATGGCTGACCATCTTCGTGGGCTCATTCCTACCCTTGATAATACTCATTTGGCTCTTCATAGTCTCAAGAAACATCGCCACTTGAAAGAAGAAGAAGATGATATGGCATTTCATTTTGAATCTGAATCGTCGGGTTCTCGTACTAGATATTCATCATATGGTACAAAGGACCAATTCAAGAACAACTCTCACCCCAACATGCAGCGCATTTTCAACCCTCGTGGCTTTCAAAATAGTCAAATGATTAAAAGTATGAAGCGCCGTTTCAAGGCAGTATCACACAAACAATTTCATCTCCCAAGACACTTGAAAAATCATATCAATACTGGAGGAGATGAGCGTAGGGAGCAGCGTCGGCGTCGTTTGGAAGGTGATGAAGATTGCCAACTATCATGTCCCTTTGACAACACTCCCTGCAACTGTAATAGACTTCGTGCATGTGTAAATCAATTGCAGCCTTATGATTACGCCGTCTTATTTGTCGGAGCTGGTTATATTGATGAAGAGGGTACATTTCGAATTGATACAGAAGAGCTTAATTTCTTTGATGCTGAGAATCAACTGCCAGAAAAGATTGCATATATCAGTGAGCTAGCAGCAAGTAACAAAGAAGAAGACTGCGATAAGCTTCTGGGGCAATTCCATACTGCTTGCCCTGATTTTATTTGTTCTTCATCTAATCACGAATCATTTCATTTGACTATTGACGAAATATGCGATGCAGTTAATACACCAACACTGCTGAAAATTCAGGATATTGGAGAAGCATACGATGGTTTTTCTAATCTTGGAGGGGGACCATTCCTTGATTTGGATATGAATGATGACATCATTCAATGGTTCACTTCTCAGTATACACCTTGGGGTATATCTTGTGGAAAAGAGAATGACGGAAAGGACATTGGGCGTTATGTTAAGTGCCGAGTCGAATGGCTCGATATTCTACCTTGTTCAGATGATAGTACTAACTGTTATGGAGTCAATGAATCATGTAGGACTGGTTGTGTGAATAAACTTGAAGTAAAATTGAAAGAAATAGAAGCAGCATGGAGGGCGACTGTTGAACCGGGTAGTGGTAAGTCAATGTTGTAGTGAGTTTGGAACAATAATTTCTCAACTCAATGATCTCTGCCATTTTTCATTCATACAAGTTCAATCTGCTGATATTGGAGACAACGTAGATGGTTCAACATTCTTCTCTGGTGGCCGTTTGACTATGTCAGGCACTGGGATTATACCTATCAATGGTAATGCTGATAGTCTTCACTATACATATATCTCACTTGATGGTTATGTTGATGCGAGAATATTTGTAAAGAGTTTTACTGGAACGACAAAGAACCAAATGGTTGGATTGATGATTCGTGAAACACTGGAACCGGACTCTCAACATTGGTCTACAATGTTAAAAGGGGATGGTGGCCTTGTCTTTATTAGTCGAAAGAGCGGCAACAACGGCTACTATGATGAAACTCCATTTGCAATAACTGAAACTGGAGTATGGCTGAGAATTACTGGTGGTTCAAGCACTTCAGTCCATACGTACTACAGTGAGGCTGCCAATCCAATGGATGATGATTGGTTATATAGCGGTGAATCAAATACAGAAGGTGTCGCTGGTTTTCATCTTGGAATTGCTGTTGCTGCTGATACAAACGACATACTAATAGCCACAGACTTCTCTGTAAATGGAGTGGAGATTTCGGGCACTACAACTACAAGTCAATGCAACTCTACAAGCTACAATGTGTGCACAGAATTTGTGAGAGAGTTTGACTATCTCTATAGCGGTCGAGATCAAGACACTTTCCCACTTGGGAATCCCATGCGTAAAAGTGAAAACAAACCAATCTATCCCTTAAGTGGTATGGAAGCTTTGGAACATGTAGTGTTTCCGACTGCATATGAGTTCACTTCTTCTATACAGGGTATCCATTACTTGGAATCTGGTGAATACAATTATACTAATCTATATGACTTCCCAGGTCAAGTCACCCCAAGCAGAGGTTCCTGGACACCCCATCAAGATGATCATTGGTTGCGATGCAGTCATTACAGTAATGGCAAATGTAGACATGCGACTAACAAGATTCCAAATATAGTTTCAAATGATGAAAGCCATCCATTTAGATGCTGTTCCAGCACAGCCAATGTTTCTCCGTGGCATCTAGCGAGTGCGAGTGGTTGTGATTCTAGTTCAAAATGTAACCCCATGCCACCAGCTTGGTGTCCTCACAGCCTACATATGAATAGTGACGACTTAGACGAAGAAGACCGATGTCTTCATGGGACATTTCACGAAGCTGTTGAATATTGTACACGACATGGGGGGCGTCTCTGTACATCAGAGGAGCTTGCAAATAATTGTGCTGCATATTCGGGTTGTGACTCTAGAACTCAGCTTGTTTGGGCTGCATATTCATTCGAATACAGTGCAGAAACAGAATGTCGGAGCAGTCAAAATAACTACGAATTGTCAAGGCGAGCAACCAAAACTTGCGACGATAGTATATCACTGCTTGTAGGTTCGACTACGTCTGTTGGGATGGTTGCAAGATATGCAGCTATTGTTAATGCTGCTTCTACAGTAGGAAACGCAACCGATCGTCTACCAGGAAAATGCTGTATGGACGATTCACTCAATTCGGAGCATTTTGGGTTTAATGTGAGTTTTGGAGCATTATGCATCTGTATGTGCACATTTATTACTTACATCTGTCTTTCGTTGATGTCTCTAGTATGATCCTGATAATAAGAGTATGGAATGTCAAAACAAAGGGCTACTTCACCTTGGACTTAGTTCTGAAGCGTGCGAAAATGCCGGAGGCCATTGGTATAAATGTATGTTGAACAGCACGTGTAACTCAGTTTATTTACTTCTTCTTACATGTCTCATCTTCTCTTTAGCCCCTTGTTATCTTTTGAAGGAGTGCATTAATGACCGTCCAGTTGAGCTAGGATACTGTATTGATAATGAGGATCGACAGTGTAGAGATGATACAGACTGTTTCGTAAAAGGAACCGGAACATGTAACGGAGATCCACTTTGGTCACAGACAGGAAAATCATGCACGAGTAATGAGACATGTACTAATCGAGGTTCATCATGTGTGAACATAACAGAAGACATACAAACAAAGTGTAGCATCAATATTGGTTCATTTGAAGAATGGGTCCTGTCATTCGCAATTGAAGACCCATATGATGCAGAGGAGTGTGAACACGCCCGTGTAGAACTTGGGTTTGAGGCAGATGAACTTGATGATGCCTTGGTCTGTGAACAGTTTGATGCATTAAAGTGTGATCCAGATTCAATCTTTGATGATATTGATCATTTAACTTCGACGGCTCGATTTTCACCATCGTCAACAACACCAGTTAAATACGAGCCTGTAACGTGAGTGAATGTGTACTGATTGTAATTGTTTCATTCTTTGGTATTAATAAACTGACTCCACTATTTCACAGCTTTGCGGCTCAGCCTGAATTGGATTTTACCAACCTTGAGGATAAAACTGAGTTCTTGGGTGACAAAGTGGGCAATCTCCCAAAGAGTAAGTGCCGCTGTTGTATGATTTATGAATATAACATTAATCTAATTTCCCTCTCGTGTGATGTCGTTAGGCTCATCAAAAGAGTTCAAGGCTTCTCTTGATGCATTGAAAGTCTACAAAACTGTACTAAGCGCTGGGAAGGATTATTCGAAAGAGTTCTTAGAAAAAAAGGCACTGATTGGTAGAAACAGTTGTGAAGGTCTTTGGTTATGGACTACTTATTTACCTTTTCCTTACAACGTGGCTTCGTTCCTTGCTACTCTACTTTGCTATACTTTGTACGCGTTGGCACATATTATAGGGTTTGGTATTTACTACTTCACTTTAGTCTCATATCATGTGACATCTGTGACATATGAAAGTTTATCAATAACGAAAGTGTCCATTGATTATGCCAAAGAATCATATTATGATGCCAAGTATTACGATCAATGGCTCACCGAGTCGTTGGGTATAATCAATGTCAATATTGGCACCCAACACCAGCAAATGAAAGATCAACTTGCAAGTCAGCACGAAATTATGCTCAATCGCGTGAACAAGTTCACGAATTGCAGAGTTGAGCTTCACGGCTATGACATGACACGTTCTGTATTCGGCGATTCAGCAGAAGATTTGCTGTTAAAAGCAAATCCAGATTGCAGGTGTATCCTCTTTGCAAACAAGCCGGAGAATAATGACTGTTCAACCGAACTCCAGCGTCGTCGACTTGTTAGCGAGGAGATGATAGTAAATTCAATGACCAATCCACAGGGAAAGAAGCTTGATGAAGTATTGAATAATCTGGATGAGATAATAGACAATGATGAAGAAATGTTGGAAGAGCTGAAAGAGTTTGAAGAAAACGAAGAAGAGATTATAGACAATCAAGTCGATATGAAGAACATTACTACGATATTGGAAGATCGAATGGCAACCCTTCAAGAAACAGTAGATGGAATTGCAAAGAAGCTGGATATGAATCCCAAGTCTGATGCCAAGTCAAAGAAGTCCAAGAAGGCAAAATCACAACCCAAAGAAGCCCAAGATTCTGAGACAGACGATGCTCTGTTTCACCGTAATCTCCTTGCTGTTGAGGAGGCAGTGATGGATAAATTTGATAAGATGGAGAGCCAAGTCAAGTTAGTAGAAGGTAAGGTCGACAGCATGGAGAAGATGATTGAAGGTAAAATGGAAAGCCAAGCCAAGTTAGTGGAGACACAAGTCCAATCTATTGAAGGTAAAGTAGAATCAATGGAGACTCAAGTCCAGTCCATTGAGAATAAAGTCCAGTCAATTGAAGGTAAGGTTGACAACATGGAGAAGACAATGGAAGAAATGAAAGATATGTTATCTCAGTTGATGATGAACAGGGGAGCAGCAGAGGCAGATGCTTAAGTATTATATACAACAACAAGGAAATAACGT
>Ga0214479_101288_pt1 | contig 10303 bp, 3 predicted proteins | sample M1_20Mar14CPVII9_5_FD_165054 | JGI IMG/M metagenome (GOLD analysis project Ga0214479, IMG submission 165054) | Marine eukaryotic communities from Monterey Bay, California, United States - M1_20Mar14CPVII9sort6BwellE14 | ecosystem: Environmental > Aquatic > Marine > Unclassified | place: USA...
TGTTGTTGTGGAGTGTTTATTGGATAGCATACCGCCCGGCAGTGAAATTATCCCCTCTGTATTATTGGATGTGGTTGATTTACGCTTACGTCCCTTCTTCTTTTTAGTTTCCTCTCCTCCTGCACCTACACCTCCAACACCACCCGCTATATTTCCCGAGGCACCTCCTGATGCACCCAATGAAGTGGTATTTTGTTGGTGCACGTTCTTATTACTACCCTGTTTCTTAGTAAGCTGTTTACCCAACAATGGTACATTCGGCAACTTGTTATTATTACGATTGGCCTTGGTAGGCAATGATCTATTATTCGTACCACCACTACTACGTTTACCAACTTTAGAACTTGGACTTAACTTTGATGATGGTAATCGATATTGTTGTTTTTTAGTAGACGATGAAGTATGATTGGTTGCTATTTTGGTTAGGGTTTGATAATTTTGTATTTCTTTTGTTGAGGAGAGGGATATTTCTTCGTGTAGATTTGCTGCTGCTGATATGGTAGATGTGGAGGTGGATTGTAATAATGAAGGTGGTTGACTGTTTATCATTTCTGTAATGAAACTAACCCTTTTTTTATTTCCATTTGAAGCACTGCCTTCTCTGTTTCCTGCCGCATTCGCAGCCAAATTATCACCACTTGCATCACCACTTACGCTCGTACTATTATTATTATACTCACCAGCCAATCGTTCACATTCAATACGACTAACTTTCACCCACTCCAATAATAATTTACGATGTTTAATACTTGCTATTATCTTTTGCTGTCGTTCACTTAATCCTTCATTATTTGAGTTGGGATTATTTGAGTTGGGATTATTTTGAGATGTACCATCTGCTGCTAAAGTTTGAGAGTTTGTGGTACCTGATGGCTGCTGAGAAGACCCCGTAAAAGACGGTTGAGAATTTGATATAGCAGCATTATCATTTTTAGTATTTGTTGGAATATCAGTAGTAGAGGAGGTATCCATTGCAATATTATCATTGTTGTTATTTGATGGTTGATGGCCACCATCAATATTATTTTTCGAGGTAGATTGAGATGCCGTCATATTACCAGCTGCCGACGGGGGTTTTATCGAATTAGTGGTATTATAATTAGCAGATGTTGATGGTATATTACCATCTATATTGGTATTAGAAGTAGCTGCATTGGTATTGGTATCAACCAATGCTATAGAGTCTGAATTTTGGTGGTCATTGGCACTATTAACTTTTTGTGTGTCATTGGTATTGACAGCTGTCCGTCTTTTGGAAGTATTTTTTACCATGATTTTAGATGAAGATATTACGTGTTTATATTGATATTTATATACATACAATTCAAGTATTATTGAGGGGTATTAATAAGAGCCGCCGCCAGTACTGTCTTTGTGAGGTTGTGTTTGAGAGGTCCCAATTAATAAAGACTCCCAATTTAAATTACAGGTGGAATATTGTCAGCAACTTGGCCTTCATACATCAATACCCACACTCTCAACCCATCTATCTAAACTCTATACTATATATATACTACATGATATTACACTTCAGTGTCACCTGTGTACTTTCAGCTTGGCTGTGCAGTGGTTGATCTCTTGAAGGCCTCCCGCAGGGGAAAAATTGTAGCCATCCTACAATCTGCAGCTACGCCTTGATTGTATGGGGATGGCTACAATTTTCAACTTTTTTTAGATGATATTTTCATGCTCAACATGTTGTATTGCTAAATAAGAGATGACAGTGAGGTTGGTTGAGTATAGGAGAGGCAGGAGAGGTTCTCATATTGTAAGAGGTAAGAGAGTGCCAAGAGAGGGAGTGTGATGAGTGAGTACAGTGGCATGAGTAGATATACAGTGCTATTAGTATGAAAGGAGAAAGTAGCATCTTGAGCATACAACTCTTACACCTGCCATTTGAAGAGAGCCCCCTGCAAGGGCAAAATTGTATCCACCCCAATCATTCGGCTGTGCCTCTGATCTTTGGGGATGGATACAATTTTGAGTTGAGAATGGTTATTTTGTAGTGTAAATAGCCTAATACAGATCATAAATATTAACTAATGTTAGCAGTAAGTGAGGTATGTACAGTTGATGGCTGACAACAAGTGAAGAAAGGTGATGAAAGAGAGATGAGAAAGAGTGACACTCTCACAGCTCACAGTGACAGTACAGCCTCTCTCCAAGTAAGCTCACAATACCAATACTGCTAAATAATAAATATGAGAGATGGAGGAGATGATAGAATAGTTGATTCATACACACACAAGAGCAACTACAGTGACAAGAGAGAGAAGAGTAGAGAGAAGAGAGAGAGAGAGCAAAAAGTGAGAGCAGAGAAAGAATGAATACCGATATCTCTAAGGAGTTTTCTACATGAAAAAGCTATTTGTTGCAAATTGCAAAGTAAGAAAAAGAGAGAGATAAAGGTGGTGGTTTAATTAAGAAGAAGAGGACGGCCACGGCAATCAATTAAAGCACATTAATACCCTCTAAATAATCTCCTGTTAGTAGTAATACGGTCATTAATGCAGTGGTTTAATCCAGGGGCTGCTATAAAATGCACACAACACTGCAAAATAGCACGAGATGGTAATTTTACAAAAATGAAAAGGTTGGGTAAATCAATAGATTAGGGTATCAATCGGTAGAGGAGAGCCAGGGCAATGCAACGGGGTCATTAACAAGCTCTAAATCCCTCTCAGTCGGTAGATATTCAACGATAAAGTGTCAAAGTAACAGGCAAGAGAGAGGGTTATAATATCAAGCACTCAAAATATACATCATAATTTTATGTCAGGGCAAAATTGGACGGCAAGTAGACCGTTGCAATCCTCTTTTGATTCTCTATTGAACGGTAGTATTATCAACGCTAATAAACATTTCGTTGTTAGTTAAATCAACCAAAATGTAAAATAACAACAAGACCACTCAACGAATCGTCTTCTCAATCTCTATCGATTTATATTAGTGCAATCGCACTAAAAATTTGGTATTGGATATATTAATCATACCAATAATCATTATTACGTTAGTAATATACTTTAAATCATTAAGAAATTGATTGAATTTGATGGAATAACCATGCACATTCCGTTGTTTCATCTTCGTGTTGGGGTTTGGATGAGGAAGGAGGAACAACAGCAACAGCATCAAACCTGTTATTGGTTGTGGCTTTGGTGGTAGTTAATCTCATCCATCCGGTGTTGTTACACCTTCTTCATCATATTAATGTCGACAGTGAGAGGATGATTGTGAAAATCCCGGTGTTTTAATATTGATTATTGATGGAGTTATGATACTTTGTTGGATCGTAGTAGTGGTGGTACCAATAATTGTTCATCATATTATTAGGTTGTTATATTACACTGTGCAACAATGATGCCGTACTAGTTTACAATTGAATTGGAGAGGTCATTCCTATCGATAGTATTGCTATGATGTAAGTTCTCTGGTAGTTCTATCATTGATATTAATTGAGAAGGTATACTAGTTATGATAATATTGGTGTAGTAGGGAGAGTGGAGGTAGTGATAATAATGATAATATGGTGGTGTTACTAGCTGGAGGTGAGCAGCAGTGACCAACCACGCAGCCACCACGGATGACAATATGATGGTAACCCAATACAATATAATATTATACCATTGTCAGCGGCGGCTTGATGATGGAGTACTGTTAGTCCATCTAGTTATTAACTGCCATTATGATGGAGGTAGTGATAATATCGTTCTTACCATACCATCAACCACACAGCCACCACGGATAACAAACTATAACTATCGTATTAGTTGCTGATGGATAGGGTATGAGTATTACAGCACAACATTGCCGGCGGTGGTAGTGGTGGAAATTAATATGTTTGTCATATTTTGAGATTTTGAGGGTGGTATAAGGCGATGGTAGGAGTAGTGGTAGCCGGGAGGGAAGTGAGATACACGTGGTTTGAGCATATTACCATCTTCTACGATATATTCACCACCTCTGTACAAATGATGGTGGTCTAGACGATCGTAGTTGAGTTGCATTACTATATTTAGTAGCGGTCGTGGTATTTTTACGTCGAAAATGTGGGGATACCGAGGTAGGGTAGATGTTTATTATGCACCCAGGAAGACAGTTGCAGTATGTTTTGATGGTTGTACATTGTTCTCGAATATACAAAGAGGTGTTGTATTGATTTATATGGTCCAGAAGTATGTTGGGATGTTGCAATGGTATGTCTAGCCTCGGGGTGGTGTTTTGTATTGTTGAAAAGTGGAGTAAAATACGTCGGATGGTCATCAACCTTCATCAACTATCACTACTTCATATACAAGATTATCTAAAGCATTAATATTGTTACTTAATTTAATGGATCTATTTATATAATGTAGTTGATTGTTGTATAAAATACTTACCACCCCATCCACTACTCTCTCACTCCTCCTTTCGTTTCACCTCCCTTCGTCCAACACTGCCAAATCATGTCCCATCACCAACAACAATCTCCTCACTTCCCTTCATTCCTACACCCCTTTTCTTCTTCTTTTCCAAACCACCCTCAACACATAACCTACTCCTTTCCACTAACAACTCATACCGTATCTTTAATCCAATCTCTTTCCGAATTTCCAATGCAGCACAAGTTGTAGATTTAGTAGTAGTAGTAGGATCGGGTGTACTAGTTGATTTTGTATATAACCGTTGGTACATACTCCCTATAGATGATTTATGCAATGCACTACTACTACTTGCAATTTGAGATAATTCAATAGATCCCCTGGACAGTAATTCATTATTAATTTGAGATAATGTTGCATCGGTTGCTTTTATTATAGATGTTTCGAGTGATGATGGGCCACGGAGTTGTAATGGTCCTTGAAATTTCTTTTTGTCAAATGTGGTTATGGTGGTGGTGGTATCATTTTGTTTGTCTGTGGTAGTATCTACGGTGTCGTTTGACATGATATTGGCTGTTGCTGCTGCTAAATCATCGGTACTTTTTGATGTGGTTAGTGGTGGTTTTGGCTGTGTGTTGCTTCCCTCTGCTGCATCTACATCCATCCCTTCATTTCTAACATCAGACTTTTGCAGCAGTACCTTAGCCTCCTCAGACTGTTCTTTAACCCCTGTCTTTTGCAGCTCGCGCTGTCCCTTAATCTCCAGTCGTCCCTCCCTTTTATCCATATTCCCATCCCCCTTCTCCTTCTCCTTAACCTTCGCCCCATCCTCATGTTCTTGCAACAATTTCCTCTTCTTATTCTCTCGATCAACCAAAACATCATTCAATTTACTCAACAGTACATCCTTTCGTATTAACAAATTAATTGCTGAGGCGGATGGTACATGACTTGGCTGTTGCAATTGTCCTCCCTTAGCTCCTTTTCCACTATTCTTGTTACCACCGCCTTTTCCACTATTTTTGTTGGCAACAGTTGTTGTTGATTTTGTTTTAGTTCCTTTTGTTGTTGTGGAGTGTTTATTGGATAGCATACCGCCCGGCAGTGAAATTATCCCCTCTGTATTATTGGATGTGGTTGATTTACGCTTACGTCCCTTCTTCTTTTTAGTTTCCTCTCCTCCTGCACCTCCAACACCACCCCCGCTAGTGGCAGCAGTTCCCGAGGTGGTAAGTGATTGTTGGTGTATATTCTTATTACTACCCTGCTTATTACTCAATTGTTTACCCAACAATGGTACATTCGGCAACTTGTTATTATTACGATTAGCCTTGGTAGGCAATGATCTATTATTCGTACCACCACCACCACCACCAGTACTACTACGTTTACCAACTTTAGAACTAGGTGATAACTTTGATGATGGTAATCGATATTGTTGTTTTTTAGTAGATGATGTATGATTGGTTGCTATTTTGGTTAGGGTTTGATAATTTTGTATTTCTTTTGTGGAGGAGAGGGATATTTCTTCGTGTAGGTTTGAGGCTGCTGATATGGTAGAGGTGGTGGATTGTAATAAAGAAGGTGGTTGACTATTTATCATTTCTGTAATGAAGCTAACCCTTTGCTTATTTCCATCTGAAGCACTGCCTTGTCCGTCTGTGGCATTCGTAGCCAAATTATCACCACTCACACTCGTACTATTATTATACTCACCAGCCAATCGTTCACATTCAATTCGACTAACCTTCACCCACTCCAATAATAATTTACGATGTTTAATACTTGCTATTATCTTTTGTTGTCGGTCACTTAACCCATCATTATTATTGTTATTATTTGAGTTGGGATTATTTTGAGATGTACCATCTGCTGCTAAAGTTTGAGAGTTTGTGGTACCTGATGCCTGCTGAGAAGAGGAATGCCCCGTAGAAGTTATTTGGGAGTTGGATATAGCAGCATTATCATTTTTAGTATTTGTTGGAATATCAGTAGTAGTGGTACTCATTGCAATATTATTATCATTGTTATTTGATGGTTGATGGCCATCAATATTATTTTTCGAGGTAGATTGAGAAGCCGTTGTCATATCACCAGCTGCCGACGGGGGTTTTATCGAATTAGTGGTATTATAATTAGCAGATGTTGATGGTATATTACCATCTATATTGGTATTAGTAGCTGTAGCTGCATTGGTATCAACCAATGCAATTGAGTCTGAATTTTGGTGGTCATTGGCACTATTAACTTTTTGTGTGTCATTGGTATTGACAGCTGTCCGTCTTTTGGAAGTATTTTTCGCCATGATTTTAGATGAAGATATTACGTGTTTATATTGATATTTATATACATACAATCAAGTATTATTGAGGTATTAATAAGAGCCGCCAGTATTATTTTTGTCCTTTGTATTGCCTTGAGTTGTGTTGAAGATTATTTTTTCATGTTGAAAACTCCTTCGTGAGTATGAGAAGAAGGTATCTTTTGGTTCCTTCACTCCCTCCTGGCTGCATGCCTTGCTCTCTCTCTAGAGCTCATTTTATCAAAGCAGTGGTCGTAACAATCAATATAGACCATATGATATGATGAAGGCCTCTCGTCGTCGAATACACGTCTAATATCATAATGTCTTATGGTGATTTATTCAGAAGATGAAGGGAGTAAAGCTGATATCTTTTGGTATCCTTTTTATCGACTCCATCCTCGGAAGTTGAGTGGGAGGTAGTTAGGGACCTACGAATTCAATAGGACAGAATTCACACTACCTGTAAGTTCTACCTTAATACCTTAAATTATTCCACAACTTGTACCTAAACGAACCTAAGCCTGAACACATTATTTGCTTTCACGAAACGTCCACATGATATGCCCAAGTTTACATGCTCAAATACCTCCATACCTCATCTTTACACTTTCACTACCGTGTATAATGCGTACATCTCACCCCAGTTTGATGTGGCTACCCCAAATATGCCTGAATTAAAGACCGTGGCAGTTAAATCATCAGTCATTGGGACATTTGCCGCCTTAAGCTTATCAATGTATTGATGACCATAATCAGGACGGCCGATGGTACAAATGAGAATGTTCTTGATCTTTTCATCTGGTTTCAAATCACTTTTGATACGCCTAATCTCTGCATTTTGTAACTCTGCCATTGACTTTTCATTATGTTGTATCTTCATTAGCAAGCCGGCACGTTCGAATTCAGATAAGACTTTGTTTCGAACTGTAATGGGAACTCCAGCACAATAAAAGATATCATCCTCGGCTGTGAACCCCTTTGGGAAGAGACCAGGACGCCAAGTCAACAATTTCTTCATAGTCTTACTAGTGATGAAGTTGCTAAAGCAAAAGTTGTAATCACCCAATTCCTTAATGGCCACGATTGCCTCGTCGATATCTTTCCCCTCTTGTGCATACTTGATAGCCTCTAAGAGAAAAGGACCTTCGTAGAAGCCCCAGCCATGCACACAAACCTTGACTAACTCCTTCTGATGAGGCTCAAGCATATCGATAGCAGCCAAAACGTTCCTCCCGATAGCACTGAGACGTTTGTCAGTACCCCACAAGAGGCATAAGACTGGCTTGTCCTTTGCTAGTGCCGCAAGGAGTTCAATCTTAATCTGCATTGGATTAGAAGCAGCTGTTGAATACTTGATGGACGTCTCTTCATGCCGTTGTTGGTTCAAGAGAATGCATGCATCCGTATCACTCACAAACCGCATGTCGATAGGTTCTTGTGTCGTCTCAGGCACCAGAAAAACTGGCAAGGTAAACAACTCATCCATATCATCACCCAATGGAGGCAAAGAATAGGCACATAGTCCCATTATTGTAAACTTTGCATCACCTAAGTCTACAATGTCATCCCCGTGCATATCTTCTCGCATAGCAAGCATATCTTCTACTTTCTCCTTCTTAAAGATAGGATCTTTACTATGTGGCTTGACTCGATTGAAGAAGACATCAGGTTCATTGGTATGAATGTGGATCTTTACCATCTCACCATCTCCATCCTTGGCTGGGGCTTTCACAGTTGCAATTGAGTCGCCAATACCATCTTCATCTGCTGCCTTTTGTACCTCGTCAATTACCTGCTGAGCCTTAATGTCTTTAAGTAAGCATACGACACATTCGGTGCAGTAACGATATTTTGAGTCAGTCACTGTATGATCCACATCAATATCCTTTGTAGCTTCATCTGATTTCAAGAATTGAGCACTTGAATATACACTAACATCCATTAAGTTTGGTAGCTCTCCCTTGGATGCTAGATGCATCCCCTCGATGAGGTATACGAACCCGGCCGCACCTGAATCAACCACGCCTGCCTTTTCTAAAACTTTCACCCCATCTACAATTAAACGATCAGGCGTCAAGGCAAGTTCCTTTTGTGCTATAGAATTCCAAGTAGTGAGTAAATGCTCGAGGGATGTATAAGGTGCATGATCTTGCAATCCCTTACATGCATCACGACATACAGATAACAAAGTTCCCTCTACCGGATTTGGCACTGCCTCTTGCATCTTAATCCCAGCCTTCACCAGACAGGATGAGCATTCATCAATGGACAAAGAACTCTTCTTCATTTCACGTACTTCTTCAGCTAACGAAACAAAGAAGTGGCTTAAGATAGTACCACTATTTCCTTGTCCATTTAATAATACGTCAGCTGCCATGTTGGATACTGCTAATAAGATATTATCCGATGGATTAATTAGCAAATTCCTTGTTGGTAGCTTTAAACATACTTTCATATTAGCACCCGTATCTCCATCGGCAATTGGGAATACATTGATTCTGTTCAATTCATCAATCTTGCTACTCATTTTTGCAAAGCCACTAACTAGTAACATGGTGAATACCCAACCATCTACTTCAGTAATAGTAGAGGAATCTTTTAAATCACATAATAGTGGAATCTTCTTCAATGTTCCCGGCCGATTAACCGATTGACGTTGCAATATATACTCATCTCGTACCTTACCATCGCTACCTATCAATCCATGATCACATCCATCCAATCCTAATCCTTCTAGACCAGCCACGAGGTTACGTGTTGATATAGCAGTGGATGTAGTTGAACCCAAAGATAGATTTCGTGTTGATGTTTCAGTTTGGAAGAACTTAACGGAGGCCCTACTTAGACGTCGACCTTTGTTTGTATCAACTATTGATAGACTATCCATATCAAGATTCTCATTTGCAGTCATAGTAGATTTTATTTCTCTGTTGTATGGGGTATCTTTCTCTTTGTTAATGTTTATTGGATTGTTGTTATATCACTCTTTTATATTTATGAGAGGTGTAGATCTCCTCCTCCGATACTAAATAATATAATGGTTTGCATGCAATTGTAAGCCAAGACTGTAACATGCATACGATAGGTAGGCTGATCTCCTTCATCATCAATGCTTTTTGTCAAAATCTATAGGATACCGTATCTTCGCCCTCAGTCAGGATGTGTCGGCGGCAACGAGGTAACCAAGAGCAAGAAGGTGTGAATATCATACAGTGTGGAAGTCTTGACGGCGGCGGCAGTGGGGAGAGCTACATAATATCCATAATATTCTTTAATCAGAAATAGAGCAATAACAATAGAAGTCACAATACACATCATCAAATCATGACGACAAATACAAGAGAAGAAAAGAAGGTACAACCTGCAACTGTAATGAACACTGCAACGAAGGAGTATAAAGATAAAACACACGCTGCAATGCAACAACTATACAACATTAGTAAAACAGAGGTTATGACCCCTTCAGTTGGTGATGCCTATACTGTTACACGAGATCCACACCTCCGGCTAAGAAGAACATTGGCACCATCTCTTAATGTTGGTTTACCTAAGTATGCAGAAGCTCAGTTTATGTTATCCAAATCAGAGACTACTGGTAAACGTATATCATTAGAATTCGGTGTTGATTTTGATGGCA
>Ga0214479_101294_pt1 | contig 10228 bp, 8 predicted proteins | sample M1_20Mar14CPVII9_5_FD_165054 | JGI IMG/M metagenome (GOLD analysis project Ga0214479, IMG submission 165054) | Marine eukaryotic communities from Monterey Bay, California, United States - M1_20Mar14CPVII9sort6BwellE14 | ecosystem: Environmental > Aquatic > Marine > Unclassified | place: USA...
CCACCGCCTCCACATGCATTTGCAGTTGCTGAAAGAGCTTATAGTAGTATGATACAATCTTTGGAAGGACGTGATAATGATAATATTAACAACAAGAGTAATAGTACTAACAATAGCATGGAAGATGAGGAATCTAATCTATGCAATCAAGCTATATTAGTCTCCGGAGAGTCAGGAGCTGGTAAGACAGTTACAACCAAGATTATTATGCGATATCTATCTATATTATCACAACGCCATTCGGAACAAAATAATGAAAGTAGTACAATGAGTAGTGCGACAAACAATGGAGGAGGAAAAGGACCAAGTGTTGAAATGCAAGTATTACAATCTAATCCTATACTTGAATCGTTTGGCAATGCACGTACTATTAGGAACGATAACAGTTCGAGATTCGGTAAGTTCATCGAAATGAGTTTCTCAGCTCAAAGTTTCAAATCATCAAGTCAGGACAACCACTACCACAATCGTCAACACTATCAACAACGAGGATCACTATTAGGTGCAACAATTGATACATACCTACTTGAAAAGGTTCGATTAGTCTCAGTTAATCCAGGTGAACGCAACTATCACATATTTTACGAACTATTATCACCAAATGGAATGTGTATTGAAGAGAAACAACGGTATATGTTAACAACCTACTTTGGTCAGGGTGACACGTCACTAACTGTGAATGATTTCAACATGACATCAATATCGGGTACATTCGATAGACGTGATGGTGTTGATGATTCTGATACCTATGATGAATTACGTACTGCAATGAATACCGTGGGGTTTTCATTAGATGAACAGGATGGGATATTCTCCGTTGTTTCTGCCTTGTTATATGCATCCAACTTGAAATTTGTCAATTCAAATGATGGGAATGATGATTGTCTTGTATATGATGAAGATGGCACGTCTGAGGCTGTATCAAACTTGTTACGTGTATCAGAAGATTCATTAAAGATGGCATTAACTACTAGTTTCCTAGAAGCACGGGGTGAGATATTAATGAAACGGTTATCAGCAAGTCAAGCACAGAAGGCATTAGAGGCTACTGTTAAGGCTACATATGGTGCATTGTTTACATATATTGTCAATCGAGTGAACAAATCAATTGAAGTTCAGGGAGATTATCGGAACATCAATAGTGATGGAAGTGGAGGAAGAAGAAGTTATGAACATGTTTCAACTATTGGCGTATTGGATATATTTGGCTTTGAATCGTTTGAAACAAACTCATTTGAGCAACTTTGTATCAACTACTGCAATGAGGCTCTACAGCAGCAGTTTAACCGTTATGTCTTCAAGGCAGAACAAGCTGAATATGAATATGAAGGCATTGAGTGGAGTAATATCGAGTTTCCAGATAATCAGGAGGCTTTAGACTTAATTGAAGCCAAGCGTGTTGGGATATTCTCAGTATTAGATGAGCAATGTCGTTTGCCTAGACGAACTGATATGACATTTGCCAAGGCTGTTTATGACATGTGTGAGAGCAACTCCTACTTTGAAGCCGATCGAATGCAAAGATCAAAGGGCAAGTTTTGTATAGACCATTATGCTGGCAAGGTTGAGTATGACAGTGATAGCTTCATGTTGAAGAATAAGGATGAATTGCCCAAGAGTGCATCAGACCTACTTGAATCATCAACGGTTCCACTTATATCTGAGTTGGCATATATTCTTAGTGTTGATAATGATGCTACACCTCAACAAACTTCGTCGTCGTCGATGAGAGATGGTGGTCTTCATGCTCCACCAAAACGATCGTCAAGCAAGCTTGCTCGTTCAACTGTTAGTGGACAATTTGCATCTCAATTAAAAGGTCTTCGATCAAGGATCGCTACTACCGAGCCCCACTACATCAGATGTCTCAAACCAAATGATCATCTAGTAGCTAACTACTTTGATGAGCAACTTATTGCGCATCAACTCAATTGTGCGGGGGTGTTGCCAGCGATGAAGATTGCCAGAGCTGGATTTGCCATGCGGTATCACCACGAGGCCTTCATACAACGGTATCGACCAATAGTATATCAAGAACTAATCCGTCGTAGATCGGGAAGAATTGGAGGTCACCAGATAACTTGTCAGTTCTTGATCAGTTTACTTACTGATCGACTGGAGAGTGAAATGAGAAAGCGAGCTGAACAAGATGCCAAGATTAATGACATAAAAGATATTGTCGCATGGGGATTACAAGTGGGAAGATCTAAAGTATTTCTTCGTAGTGCTGCATCTGAAAGTCTTGAAGAACTACGAAGCTCAACAATAAACAAGGCAGCTACGATACTTCAGTCTCGGGCTAGGGCATTCATATGTCAAAACAAGTTCTACCTAATCCTGGGTAGCATTTTGACATTGCAATGTGCCGGTAGAAAGCTAATTGCATGCGTTTATGTTCATCAATTAAGATGTGAAGAAAGATCAATTACTCTTCAAAAACAATGGAGATCGTATTATGCTTGGTCTCAATATCAAAACACCCTATATATCACTTCATGGTGCCAACGATTCTATAGAGGCAATAAGGTGCGAGAGAGGGTAGTTGTGATCAAACAATACCGCAGTGCAATTGTAATTCAGTCAGCTTGGCGAGCATATACCTTTCAACAATGTCATCATCGATTCCGAAGTGCTGCCATTACAATCCAATGCTTCTTAAGACGTTGTGCTGCTAATCGAATGCTCAGCCGGTTAAAACGAGAGATGAGAGATGTGAAGAGTATTGCAATGGAACGAGATAGGCTTCGTCAGGAAATGAGACAGATGAAACAAGAGTTGGAGCAAGTCAAGAGTCGTCACAACGCCAATGATAGTATACAGCAATCTGATTCATTTTCATCTGATAAGACGGGTGGCTCTCAGGAAGAAATGATTGCTCTTCTTTCTCGACAATGTGCTAAGAAAGATCATGAGCTTAAAATGCTTCGAGATGAGGTTGATACACTGCGAGGAAGTGCGCGAAGTGTGCCATCAACCTTGCTTCTTACATCTGGAGAATCATCATTGCCACCTACGCCTTTAAGTCGAAATGGAAGCTTTAGTCCTTTGGGTTTGGCACTTCTTGCATCTGGAGAAAGTGGGGGAATCCTTCCTACTTCGCCTAGTCTGTTGGATACTGAAGTTGAAGTAGATGACGTGCCTCAATTGGAATGCTCTCAAGTATCTTCCCTGCCTGATGGCTCAATGGACATTACTGATGAAAAGGTGAACAGGTCCTCGTCCCTAAATCAAACTGAATCATCATTCATTGATTGTATGAAGATAGATGAGCTTCCGTTTCACCAAGCAATCCTGAATGATGACAAAGAGATGATGTTGGAAGAAATACAGAATGCATCAGATGATATTGAGCTACATATCAATTCTACAGACTCAAAGGGACGAACACCTTTGCATGTTGCGGCCCAGTGCTCTAATCCCGAGTTTGCGGTGATACTCTTTTCACACCATGCAGTTGCCAACACACAAGATTTCTCTGGCAATACTGCGTTGCATTATGCAGACTCTCCAGAAATGACCAAGGCACTGCTTGAGGGTGGAATTAGCCCCAATATTCCCAACAGTGACGGATTATGTGCATTGCATTTGGCTGTAAAACGACGTGACTTCATGTCAGCGAAATATCTCCTCTCATATAGAGCTGATGTGAATAATGCCGATGATGCATATTGGTATACGCCACTTCACTTGATTGCTCATGCAGAGGCACCATTGGCCAATACATCTGATCGTTCGATTCGAGGTCCTATTGCTGGATTATTGTGTGAGGCCAAGGTTCCATCTGTTCCTGACTTGAACTACCAAGATAGAGATGGCAATAGTCCACTACATCATGCCGCATCACTCGTTGAAGAAGATGCTGGTTTACTCATTTCCCTCTTCATTGAACATGGATCAAGTCCCAACATCACGAACAATCGAGGCCAAACGCCAGTTCATCTATTTTGTCATAATCATGGTGCACGACAGTATATCTATTATCACGAAGCACTACATCTCATGCTTGCCAAGGGAGCAGATACCAACACGACATCTCTGAGTGGTTGTACTGCTCTACATCTAGCTCTGTATCATCAAGATGTGGAGGCTGCAGCACTCTTGATTCGGTATGGTGCACAAGTCAACATGAAATGGAAGAAACCTCAGAAGTGGACAATGTCGTGGACAGATATGGGATCAGATGACGTCTTGCCTCTTGATATGCTGGAGAATATACAAGACCTTCACAGAGTTGTTTCTGAGATATCAACTTCACAAATCAGCGCATCACGTCGAGCTCGATGTATGCATTGCAAAGGCAAGTTTGGTATACTAGGAAGACATCACAATTGTACACACTGTGGACGAAGTGTTTGTGGGAGGTGTTATGTCGGGACATTGAGCAAAGGATATTTCCCCACCCTGGCAAAGGAGGCTGGAAATAACAATACAATGTACAAAGTATGCTGCCTATGCGAGCCAATACTCTTATCCAAAATGAAGAAAGTTGTACCTCCTGTGACTATTTCCGTCAGTGGCAATGGTGGTGGTGGTGGTGGTGGTGGATGTGATCAGAGTTCAGTAATCCATTCAGAAGTGTCTTTATAACTGCGACGGGGTACTTAATTTGATTATATAAAATAATTACAAACATATGAAAGACACAAGTATCCATCAGATTCTGATATAAGTTGCCTCGAACAATCTAGCCAGCCGTCATCTCAGCCGTCATCTCAACTAATCATATAATTAAGTCAGCCGTCATCTCCGCCGTCATCTAAAACAGTCGATGTGTAGTAGTATCGCCAATCGAATCCCTGCTAATCATACATTTTTTGACACTACATATCTCCCTTTCCTTCAACTACTATACTATCCTGCCTCCACTGTATCTATCTCTCTTCTGCTGCTAATACATATATTCAAAACAGCATCTAATAATAATAATGGTTAGAGTTTCACAAATGGCATTGGCTGCCTGCTTGGCCTTGTCAACCACTGCCTTTACAACAATACCAACAACACATCAAAAAACATCACATACGTCATTAGTTGCAATAAATAGTAGAAGTATACAATCAACTATACTATACATGTCATCAACAGACACCGCTGAGTCTAAAACATCATCACTTAAACGTTTACCGGAGAGTGCAGTGGAATTAACACTATCAATCCCGGGCAAGGCAACATCAGCCGCATATGACAAGACATTATCTGAGGTATCAAAGAATGTATCAATCCCCGGCTTTCGTAAGGGTGCCAAGATCCCACCCCAGGTTATTGAAAATGCATGGTCAAAGAATGGTGGTAAGAAGGCACTTAAAACTACTGCAATTAACGAGCTATGTGGGGAACTTATCGGATCAGCACTTAAAGATGAATATGACCTAGAACCAATCGGTCAACCAACATTAGTAACATCTGCGGAAGAGTTGGCTGATGGTTTCACACCCGGGGAAGATTTAGAAGTTATTATTAAATGTGATGTATGGCCAGAAATTCAATGGAAGGATCCTTCGGAAGGACAAGAGAAGACCTACATGGGGTTGAAGGGTACATACAAACGCAAGCCATTCAATCAAGAACGATTTGATGCTGCATTGAATGATTTGAAAGAACGATATGCAAAGTTGGAACCATATGATGATGAAAATCAGGCATTAACACAGGGAGATGCATGTAAGGTGAATATGGTTGGGTATATGGCTAATTCAGATGGAAGTAAGGGTGAGGCATTACCAGATGCTGCTAGTGGGGATAATGTTGAGGTTATTTTAGGACCAGGACGTTATATGGAGGGATTGGTAGAAGGATTAGAGGGTGGTAAGGTTGGAGAAACTAAGACTGTAAATGTTCGCTTCCCTGCGGTGAGTAGTACTACTATGTTAAATGGATTGATGGATTGAGAGCATTCAACTTTTGCACACATCTCATGCATAAAACTCATCAATCTGATAAATCTTTCTCCTTTATCAATTGGACGACAGGCTTTGAAAAACAAGGACCTTGCTGGAAAGGATGCTATATTTGATGTCACAATCTTATCAGCATCAAAACGCATCCTACCTGAAATTACTGATGATTTTGCCCAGCAAGTCCGTGACGGATTAACCGCCGAACTCCTTCGGGATGAACTCCGTAAGGCCGTTGACTCTCAGGATGCTATGGAATATATGGGTGCACGTAATGCAGCACTTGGAAAAGCACTCTCAGAATGCATGGATGTAGACGTACCTGATACACTCGTTACCAACCAGGCACGTGAAAAGTATGCCATGATGATGACTGAAATGCGTGATAGTGGTATGGCCGATGAGGAGATTAAGAAGCTAATCTCGCCAGAGAACTTTGTCAAGTATAAGGAAATCGAAAAACCTGACATTATTCGGGACTTTAAGATTAGTATGGCTGTGGATGAGATTGCTCGATTGGAGAATATTCAAGTACCTGCATATCAGATTGATGAACAGATCCAATCTCTTAAGGATCAGGCTGCCAAGGAGGGTACTGAGACTGGTGATATGGACGACGAGCAAATGAGAAGGAAGGTAGAATCAACATTAGAACGCCGAGCAGTATATGATTTCTTAGCCGAGGGTGCTGATCTGGATGTTGAATATGTTGATGAGGGTGAAGAACAATTCGATGAAGCATTAATGGAGAAGTTAGCGGCTGAGAGTTTGGCACGTGAAGAAGAGGCCGAGAAAGCAGCCGGTGGAGAAGAAGAACAAGGTGAGCAAGATGTCGTTTCAGCTGCGAGTACTGAAGTGGAAGTGCAACCAGTAGAGAAAGAAGAGCAAGTAGCATCATCGACAGAAGGGCAAGTAGCTTCGTCAGCAGAAGAAGACTTGGACATGACACGTCAAGTCATTATGAACGCGATCAACTCTCAGGATTCAGATGAGGGTATTGTCGATGATGACGATGGCGATGAATAAACTTCTTCTATGTGATATTTTCAACAGAGTTACACTAATCCTACCTGTCTTTTGCTTTATATTCAGGATGAGTTGAGGAGGATAGTGGCTGTGAGTGGGTAGGTGTAAGCTAGAACTTATTTGTACCAACACTGTTGATATACGCTCTTCAATCTTTATTCTCTACTCTCTAAATACAAACAAATGCTCATTTACCGATGTCCTAAGCCACCTCTTTTTCAATCGTCTCGTTGCTAACCACTTCCCCAAGCTTGTCAACGACTTCAGTATCCTCAGACGGATCCTCATTCACACGCTTGGAGACAACTGCAGTCACAGTTAAGTCGCCTGTAACATTTACAACAGTCCTGAACCTATCAAGTAGCCAATCGATGGCAAAGAGGTATGCCAGCCCATTTGGTTCGCCGCCGCCGGGCGGGATTCCAAAAGTGGTCGCATAAGATGTAAGGATGAGGATAATTACCGCAGAGGGCACTGGGGCAGTCCCCATGCTTCCAAAGGTGGCACAAATCACGAGTAAGATGTAATCACCAGCTGTGGGAACTATCCCGTTGTTATACGCGAGCCATACTGCGGCGCAGATGATATAGATAGCTCCACCATCCATGTTAATCGTTGCCCCTAGTGGGATGCAGAAGCGAGCTACACCATCGGAAGCACCAGCACCAACAGCGCAGTCGATAGTAACAGGAAGAGTAGCTAAGTAGAAAGGTGGTGTGAGCGAGGTGATGAGTCTTGATGTGCTGTAAAAAGTACACATCATATGTCAAAGATATAGCAGGTGACTTACCGGCAGAACTAGCGGAGGCAAACGCCAAGCAATGTGCTGGGATCATAGTCTTAAGAAACCTAAAAGGATTCTTCCTCACGAAGAAGATGTACAAACCAAAGTATACAAAAACGACTTGCATGACCAGTCCTGTGCAAAATGCGGCGACAAGGAACCCTAATTGCTCCATCACGAGCACAATCTAACATGGAGAAGATGAGGGTTAGCTTTTTAGAGTTGGTATGCAAAGCTTGTATTAAGAACATGTATAAAACAGCTTACATCTGACTGCTGCCCAAGCGCTTTTGCAATCATGGAGATGACGGCAAATGGAGTACACTTAATAATCCATTGAATAAAGTACATGAATACTTCCATAAGTTCTTCCATCACCTGAATGCTTAAGATTCTTTCCCAATCAACGCCGGCAGGCACTGAGATGAAAACAAGATTAGGGTTAGATTGCACTTGAACGGGTTGAGACAGATTGAATCATTCTCATCTCGTATCACACAACTTACTCTTCTTTGAGAGCTTATTTAAAGCAATTCCAAACCCCGCACCTAGAATAATAACTCCGAGAAAATTGGCATTAGCAAACATGCCAATCATGTTGGTATCCACCAACTGAAGGAAGAGTCCTTGGTAGATCGACTCACTAAGACTCAACTTGATTGGTTGCTCGGAATCAATTGACTGCTGATAGTACCCATTAACGTCATCCATACGAAAAAGAGTTGCATCCCCGGTACCATCTCCAGCTGCACAAACAACTGAACCGTCCTCTTGTTCTGTGAGCCAAGAATCAATAGCACTCGAATCAAACCAACTTTGCCCGTTGACAGCATTATATGTTTCGTCTACCTTACAGGCAATACGAACATCAGGAGGAAGTCCTTCATTTTCATCCTGGTCGATCTCTTGAAGTGTGTAAAACTGACTAAAGATGAGACTACAGATCACTCCTGAATGGTGTGTATGTGATATGGAGGTTGTTATATGTGTGATTAGATATAACATATCAGATATTAAACACTAGAATACTTACCAATAAGTGCCGCGCAAAGTGTAGTTAAAACATATAGTCCAATCGTTGATCCAACAAGTTTACCAGCTTTACCCAACGATAACATGTCCATCACTGAGATTGCAATAGATACGAAGACTAGTGGGAGAACGATGCACTTTAAGGCTCGGATGAATAAGTCTCCAACCAGACCCACCCAAAGGATAGCCGTTGCCTTGCTTGCAGGATCTTCTGGCTGCCAGAACGATAATCCAACTCCAATACCAATCCCTTTTAAGATAAAAACAATACATAGACATAGGATATGTGTGAGAATGAGTATGTTTTGTGGGGGGCATAAAATAGAGACATATGATATGCGATACAAAATAGAGACATATGATATGCACATATTCTGATATTCTGATATTCATGATATGCACAACTTACCAATGAGCGCTGCCGAAATAATAAATGTAATAGGATATTTATCCATAAGGGCACAAAACTTTGAGCAACAACCACGCTCACGATTGTCAATAACTTCCAAACCTTCGCCGCCATGATCAGCGGAGGAGTTGGCAGAGTTTGACTCATCGTCGGCCGTATCTTCTTCAGTATCTTTGGTTGCTCCGAACATTAGATTCTTAGTGGATGTATAAAACGAATTAGATGTTCGGACACTGTTTGTTTGGTGTTGTTGAAGTAGTTGTGTCAATGCCGAGTGTTTAAGAGAAGAGAGGAGATGTTAGACGACGGCGATCCGCCAATCTTTTGTAAATGCATATCAATATCATATCGAATATATAATCATAAATATGAACATCGTACCTATTGACATTAAGATTACGCATCGAATTGTATTCTTGATGAAGTTGCCATGCGGACTTTGGGGCTGTTGCTTTCGACATCCGAGGTAATGTTGTTGCGATATCATCCTCCTCCTTGCTTTCCTCCCAATCATCGGGCTCTGAAAACCTTGCTGTTTTAGCTGTTCCGTCCATTTCCATAAAGTCTTCTTTCTTCTTCTTCTTGATTAATTATGGGCTACAAGCATATATAATATTTATGGGCTACTCGGCTACTCCTCTTGAAGATATTGCAAGGCGGCGACACCATATCTTCTTATGTGATTATGTGCATCAGCAATAATCGTCGCAGGATCAAGAAAAAGGATACCCTATTTATCAAGGGTATCCTTTTATTCCCAGCCAAAGATTTGCATGCTGTGGTTTTCTCCAATCATTATTCAACAACATGCCGCCCATACCAGAGCCAGATCTATCTTCTACAGGAGGAGCATATGATGTGACAGAATCGGGTATAAACTTCCGTCATGCTGCAACAACCCTTGGAACACCCAAGGATGGTACCGAATTCTTATCAAGATTGCAAAACAATTTACAACTTAAGGTACTTGATCGTCCATCAAAGAATGAATTAGTATTTGAATTAGTTGGTGTGGATGTATCATTTGCAAATGCTTTGCGCAGGATAATGATTGCTGAAATACCAACTATGGCTTTGGAGCAT
>Ga0214479_101295_pt1 | contig 10216 bp, 14 predicted proteins | sample M1_20Mar14CPVII9_5_FD_165054 | JGI IMG/M metagenome (GOLD analysis project Ga0214479, IMG submission 165054) | Marine eukaryotic communities from Monterey Bay, California, United States - M1_20Mar14CPVII9sort6BwellE14 | ecosystem: Environmental > Aquatic > Marine > Unclassified | place: USA...
TATACTCGGAAAATGAGATATGGTACCGCTTCTGGCCAAATCGCATTGCAAGTCTACAATGAGTCTCCAGATTTCTTAAGGTACAACAAAGAGCTCCTACCTTACTGGAAGGAGTTTGCTAGTGCAATAGAACAGCATCAGCACTACCTCAACTGCATGCCAAATAATGAGCCGAAGACACTTCATTTTCATAATATAGAACTATCAGAAGATGTACTTGATCTTCTAGCCAAAGCCTTCAAACCAATCCAGTTCGGTAAATTCATTTTACGAAGGAATAACTTTGGACAGAGAGGCATTGAGTTTGCATTGGACTATCTGGAAAGCAACACCAAATGCAATACTTTTGGCCTAATGCAAAATGCAGTTAGCAATATGCACAACCATATCAATCGACTATGTGAAATAATAAAACAACATCAATCTATTAAAACATTGGCACTTCGTGACATGGCGAGAGTTGGCGGAATGACTGGTTATCAAATGCTACGAATGATTATGCCTATCGGGAAAGAGAAGCTCTGGGCAATCGACCTATCAGGCAATGAAATAAGTACAGGAGGAGATACTTTCATCTCGGACTTCCTAGCAGGCAACAACCATGTACTGAAAAACCTTGTCCTCAAATCCAATCAGCTTGATGATAATGATGCAATGGCGGTTGCAAGTGCACTGAAACACAATAAAAATTTACGCGAGCTCAATATTAGTAGCAACAATTTGACAAATTTAGGATGGGAGGCATTAAGCAGGGCAGTGTTTGACAAGACGAGCCTAAACACTGCCTTTGACTCAAACCATACATGTCATATCGATTTTCCCGACGGAAATGAAATTATAGATATCATAAAAAACTCAAACGGAAAGAAATTGTGGCGCCCGTCAAAACTCAGGCAAAAGAAAGTATATTCAATTCTATCAGCAAGGAATAGAAACTGTTCAAATGTTGATCACTTTGATGAGGGTATGCCTGTTGAGTTACTGCCAGATATGCTAAGGTCTATTCAGAAGTACGCCGGTTATCATAATGCTGATTCTAATTCACTACCTGATAATACTTATCTTTCTCCGCCACCTCGAGGTACCCAGGATGTCAAGCCTCTATCGGTCATGTTCGAGATATTGCAAAGATGGGACAAATCTCTGGCCGTCTTTGAGGCATTAAGTTCATAAATAGTCACTAAAACACCAAGTAGATTTTCACATATTGTGTAGTAGCTAGTATATAATACTTTAATATGCATATTTATAGTCTACTTGTCGGCTTGTACCATTGCCGACTCTACTAGCGCAGTCCCCTTACTTTCTTTTGTGAAATAGTTACCAATATCTAGCCCACTAACCAAACATCCACCTATTATAAATGCAGCTCCGACGGCGGCACAACTTCCCAGACTTTCACCAGCGACAACGCTAGCAAAAGCAGCACCAAAGAGGGGCTCAGTTGAGAAGATGACAGTAGTCTCTGCAGCAGATAAAGTCTTGAGAGCTAGCGTTTCCATCCAAATTGTGAATGCGGTGGTAACAATACCCGTCCATAGCAGGGCACCTAATATCTTAGGATCATATAGCCATGTCATTACCTCTGTTGTACTTGGTAGTGCATGGCATGCATCTGAGACTGAGAAGCCAGATACAGGAGACCAGCAAGTTAGATACGAAACAGAGACCAGAAAGACTGCTAATAGTTGGGAAGCAGCTAAGCGTCCTGCCTCTGTTGGATACTTCTCCATTGCAGCCTCCATTCTCCAGAAACCGAGACCAAACATTAGAGGTTGCATTAAACTCATGATATCTCCACTATTCAAGGTCTCCGTTCCTCCCATTTCCAATGCGTACACTCCCATCGCAGCAAGCACTGCCCCAATAACTTGCCGTCTGAGAAGTGGCTTGCCCCATATATAATCTAGTATAGGTACAATCACGACAGCCATTGAGCAAATGAAGGCCGACTTACTTGCAGTCGTTGTCTTTAACCCGATAGCTTGACTAATATATCCAACAGAATTTAAAACACCAATCTCCATACCCGCAAGTGCAACACTCAACCTGGTCGGCTCTTCATTGCCTTCTACTTGCGCCATTAGCTTTAGTTCATCACTGATAGGGGCTATCAACCACGGTAGCATAGCAATAGCCGCAAATCCAAAGCGGAGAGTAGACGATATACCGACAGACATACTTTCATCTAAGGCTTTCACGAATGTGAAGTTAGTACCATATAATGCAGCTGATAGAAGTAGCAGGAGACGTGCCTTCCATACATCACTTAGTATGGGGGTTGAGGGAATATCATCCGAAACATCAGTAATGAGCTCGGAAGATATCAGTTCATACTCCTCATGTTGTTCGAGATTTGTCTGTTCATCTTCACTCATACTCATGGATTTTAATAAGATTTGATGTGCAATGTACCCTTCTAACAACTCCTGCTGAATGATATCCTTCTCTGTCTCGACATCAACATCCACTGTTGCAGTGGCATGTCCACTCAACCAATCCCCACCTTTAGTCCAATCAGTACCATTCTGTGTTTGATAGTTTAAGATGCCAGCATCTGATCTATGATGAGTAGTAGAAGTTGCTATCTTTGTCTTTGGTGATGGCCACGAAAACGATGATATTGCAGTAGGCAAGATTGCAAGGATGACTATCCAAGCAATTATTGCAATACTACAAGGGGTTGAACTTCCCATCAAAATCATTGATTATAATAATATCTTGACGTTAAGTGTTCTTCTCGTTCAATTTTCAATCGATTGAATTGCAAAACCGCAGTCTCTTCTATCTGTACACACTACTGATATAACAAACGACCAACACAACTATATAATACAACCAAACATCCTATCCTCTCCTCTCCTGTTTAGATTAAAAGACAGTCGGAGTTGTGGTGGCAAAATTTTTGTTTGTGATTTGTGGTGTCGGTGCAGTCTGTTCCAGCTGTCAAAAGTTTTCACTGCAATGGAAAACTATTTATTATAAATCACAGGGGGCAGTAGTAGAAAAAAGCAAGCCCCTACATAAGGCGATCCTCAAGTCTATAGTGATATCAATAGCCTCTTCCTCATAATAATATAGACGCCAAGCCGCAACAACTTACACAATATAATGATTGCAAAGCTATTGATATTGACCATCTCAGGCATATCTGTCGCCGCTGCCAACGATACTCCTCCGTCGAAAGAGTATAATCTTCGACATCTTCAAAGAAACAAACCCTCATGTCAAGCAGAGAATGCATCATGCAATAGTAAGAAACAATGTTGCAATCTTGATACCTTCTTATGCATTAATTCTATTTGTACTGCGGACCCGAAGACCTTACCGCCGCCTTCGCCACGTCCTTCATTTAGTCCATCAGATGTAAGTTACATTTTGTGCATATCATGTGTTCATTTTGTCATGAATAATAGTCTAATATACGATTTGCAATGTATACTACAAATAGACACCCTCTATTCAACCAAGCAATGTAAGTATTCAAATATCTATATTATTCATGTGCTAGTTGTTTCTATTTTCTGATACTGATAGCATGTGATACATATGATCATACTCTTTTACTACATACAGGAACCCACAGACGTCGCTACAACGTCACAGCCACAACCAACGAATGAACCAACTTCTCCACCACCTACAATGTCATCTTCACCAACGGTTGAGTGTTTATGCTGCTTGAGTACTGAAGGGTTTGGAGATTACTTCAAGCTCGAGGCAGGTGGACCAAAATTGAGTAGCGGCGGATATGGATTGGAAAATGGATTAACATGCACAGCTGCATTCCTCGAGAATAGAACCACTACCTTAGATTTACCATTGGATATTTGTGAAGTTGAATTGTTGTTAGTTGGTGGTGGAGGCGGAGGGGGTGGGGCTACAAGTATTGCAGGTAGTGGCGGTGGTGCTGGAAAGTGCGCGTTTGTGTTGTTTTGCCATGTGTTATGGTGTGTTCAATACGAAGACTTGGTGACATGGCTATTCATCTGACCTTATCTGCCTTATTTGATTGTTTTGCAAACAACATGCACTAACATATGTTACATTCAATCTCTCTTTCGTTTTCGTAAATTGTTACAACGTGCATCTTTCAGGGGAACTTGTGCAGAGAGATTTGACTAATCTTCCTTGGGGACAGAGTTGGTCTGCTGGGACATATACAATTACAGTAGGATCTGGAGGTAATGGTGGTTTTGGGGGAGGTTTTGGTTTTTCTAGTGAATCTGGTTCTAATGGTGGCGATACTAGTATTTCCTATTTGACTACAAGTGTTAAAGCAAAGGGAGGTGGATCAGGAGCAACATATGGATCAAGTGAGTATTAGTATTGGTATAAAGTACTCATTCTATCATCTATCATTAACAAAAACTCACATGATTGTCTGTCTGTTTAGGTGGCGGGGATGGAGGATCAGGAAAGTCTGAGTTAGTATAGTTTATCATGTGAATTGATATGAAGTCGCAAGATTTATGGGAGCTTCATTCGCCATTGTATGAGTATTGGATTGTCTTTGCAAATCTATACTAACAGCATCTCTCTTTATCTTTGTGAAACGTGCAGGGGGTGGTGGCAGCCAGGTTGGAGGCAGTAGTGTTTTGTTAGGCAATGGATTGGGCAATGCAGGAGGCGTTGCGTAAGTATATGTCTTCATTCATCTATCTTTGTATATATGTTCTATTGTGTGACCCCTTGCACTCAGAAAGACAACGTTTGCATTATAAATGTATAGGGCATCAGCGGGAGCTGGCGGAGGAGGAGCTACTCAGGTGGGAAGAGATGCAACTGGACCTGTAACTGCATGCTTTGGAGGTAAGTTTTGATTTCATGTTTGTATGCATATCATGTGTTCATCTTATATCGACTAACAAACTTGACATTGATTAGATATCCCTGGTAATGGTGGAGCTGGTATTGATATGAGTCAAGTCTTTGGACTTGAGTTTGGAAAGTTTGGACGGTTCGCAGGAAAGTCCACGTTTGTATTGTTTTATCTTCATTGAGTTATGCGAAGTCTCGGTGATTTGGCCTCTTCGTTTAAACGTAGCTTGCCTTTGATTGCCTCTGCAAGCCACATGTACTAACAAAGGCTGCTATCCTCTCTTCTCTGCATAAACTGTGAAACGCGCATCTTGTAGGAGGCGGAGCAGGGGGTGGTAGTAGCAATAGCCAATGTCAAGAAAGGTGAGTATTGATATCGTGAGATTCACATGCTTTGCTGCTGAAGTACGAGCTAGTATTCTCATTATAACTATATTGATCACATAGAACTCAAGGAATGGCTACAGACGGTGGTGGAAATGGAGGTGGAGGACCAGCGTCAGGTAAGAGTTATTAAGTGCTGTCCTCTACAAGAACTACAACCACTACAGATTCTAACAACACTTTCTCGTCTCAAAACTAAGGCAATTTTAATAACAACGGCTTCAGTGGAAACTCCGGTGGAGGGGGAGGGGGTGGTGTAAGTCATGTGTGTTGTATAACTTAGCGTCATTCAAAGCTAAAAGTCTCTCTCTTCCTTCTTAACTTCCTTTTCATTTTCTCTTCTTTCCTAACTTCCTTCTCTTCTTGACTGACAACAAAAGGCCGGAACGAGCTTTGGAATTGGTGGCGCAGGGGGTGATGGGGGATCAGGGATTGTTTTGATTCAATTCAAAGACTGCTAGAATCGAAGAAATACTACCCAGACGATATGTAGTCGTATATAATGTTTGAGAGGATAAAAGAGATGGGTAGTTTAGGTGTGTGGGAGAGAGGGGATTATGTGAGAGATGCCTAAGTTTATATCATTTGTTTGTTGCACACACAGCTTGATGATGTCAAGACTTATGCCCTAACTAGATCACAGTACTACAAATCCAACCAATAACCGCCACAGAACGTCCCTCCATCCCTCTAGCTGAGAGAATGATAACACCCACTACTCCCAAAAACATTGTCCACTCGCTGAAATTAAGGAGTTTTCTACCAAATGAAAACTGCTCACTTCACTCTTACTACACTTATTTACTGCACCATCAAGGAAACAAAATCATATCACCCAAAGCTAGAGAGAATTACACCTTATTGATAGCATTGACACAATCATAATTATCACACCTACATAGTTAGAAAATTGCGCCGGCCGCCTATCGCTATCGACAAAATCAGAAAGAAAATACATAACACAAATTTTCACATACACCATCTTGCAATTCACCTAAGTATTGCAACTAACCACAATACACCATAGTCAACACCATCTTATTATCTTATATACACTTGACTTACTGCAATTATGGCTTTAGTTAATGTTGTTAATATGGTACGTCTTTTTTAGTTCATGACATATGATATGTCCAATGCTACAAAATCAATTTTTTGAGTTGGTGCACCGTCTTGGAGATATTGTTTATAATAGGGATTGATAGTACTGCTACACATGGTACACCACAAACTGAGATGTTTAGTTAATAATATGGATAGATGAGGGATACACATCAGTCGATATTATATCATTTTGCAAAATCATTGGGATATAAATTTTTATGTGTTTGGTGCACCTTGTTTTATGATGTGTCATGTACTTATATTATATCTCTGTCTCAACTGAATATTATATATCATAACTAACCTTTTCATGCTTTCTTTAAACTCAATATCACCTAATTGCAACAAAAACACAAACTACAAAACCAAACCAAACCAAACCAAACCAACACAATAATAACTAAAACCCAAAACCAAACAAACAGGCTGTACTGGATAATCCAGCTCAATTCCAATCACCCTTCTCATTTGAAATCACATTCGAATGTCTCCAACCATTACAAGATGATTTAGAATGGAAGGTACTATACGTAGGATCAGCAGAGGATACATCGAATGATCAAGTACTTGATGAAATATTAGTAGGACCAATTCCCGTGGGTATTAATAAGTTTGTTTTACAGGCTGATGCACCGGATATAAGTCAAATTCCACAAGATGATATTTTAGGTGTTACTGTTGTATTAGTTACGTGTTCCTATCGTGAGAAAGAGTTTGTTAGAGTTGGATATTATGTCAATAATGAATATACGGAACCATATGATGAGGAAGTTGGTCCACCAAAGCCATTGGATATGAGTAAGGTTCGGAGGGTGGTATTAGCAGATAAGCCACGTGTTACACGATTTCCAGTACAGTGGGGTGATAAGGAGGAAAGTACAGAACAGAAGACGGAAGAGGAGGGTAATAATAATAGTTCAGCTGCCCTTCAAGATGGAGCGAGTATGTTGGAGGAGGCCAACGGCAAGGCGGCTGGTATGACTTTGGATGATGAAATGGGTGACGATGATGCCGGTGATACCGATGACGCAGTAGAATTTGAGGAAGAGGAGGAAGAAGATGATGTTTCAGTCGAGGGTAAGGATATGATGATGGAAGATGTGGGAACTTCCCAGGCTACCGCAGGGCCGGGAGTCTCACCAACTGTCACAATGGAGTAATGCCAAGACGGTCTATGTGATAATAGGTATACGAAAGGTGTGGCTTCACAATAATATGGGGAAAGCTGTGAAGTCTATACACCTCTTTCATAACGAATTGACAAGCTAGTTTTGGTAGTGTAACCAAATAAGAAGACGATCTTTGGAAAAGACAGTCACGTGTGCCGCAATACAAAATCAATAGCTATTTGTTATTAGTTCAACTCAATCTCAAAACAATGGCAGTAGGAGCAGTAGTGCATATCATACATTTCATTCATCTCAATCACGGCATCCGCAGCCACAGTAAAGTATAATTCCCTTACGTCCACCTCGACCACCTCGGGTATTCCCAGCAGCCATAGAATCAAAACGCTCACAGGTAATCTCCTCATCTACTCGCTCTTCTACATTGGCACATCCACCACCCCCAAGAAAATCAGAGCACTTTTCATCCAACATGGCTTGGATATCCATATCACCTTTACCAGGTCGACCTCCTCCACCACCAAAGCCTCCTCCTAAAGGACGATCTCCTTTCTCGGCCAGGATATCTTCAATACTAACGACATCACAGCATACACATTCTAGTAGCTGTTCCTTAAACTCCTCCCTCTTTTCCTTGAATTCGTTCATCATCTCATCATCGAATACCAACTCTCCTTCGTCTGCAGGACGAGCAGGACGTTCAAGGGTACAGTCGATGGCATCGGAGTTTGCAGGACATGTAAAGGTCTCGAGGAAGCCTGGGCACTTCTTGTCTTTCAACTTCTGCAAACGTCCACCTTGACGAGCTTGAAGAGTACGAGCCTGGTTAGATTCTTTGGCATTACTTAATGAGAGTAGGACAGCAGCGGTAGTAACGAATAGTTTCATATTGACTGTAAGGATTAGATATGAGTATGTTTATAGTTGCCAGAGGTTTGAAATTATGAGATTAGTTTTTGGACTGCTGATACCCAATAAACGATTGACCTCACCTGTAGAAGAGTATTCCTATTCAATCCAGAACATACGATCAATCTTACCAAAGTCCGCTGAAAATCTAGGCATCCGGTATCCTTATCAGTATGCAAGACCTCGAAAGTGAAGCAGAATCTGGAAGACTTTGCCACTCACTACCATATGTCGCCGTATGCCATTAATTCTCAGTAACAACCTCCTCCTCTTCTGCTACCTTATATCCCATGGGATTGGTACTCTGCCACCTCCAGGTATCCTCACACATCTCCTGTGTACCTAACTCAGCACTCCAATTTAACATTTCTCCTGCTTTCTTGGGATCAGCATACAACTCTGCCACATCGCCGGGACGCCTTTCTGAGATTTCATATGGTACAGGCTTGCCAGTCGCTTCTCCCATACCATCGACTAGTTCCAAGACGGATACCCCCTTTCCTGTGCCCAAATTAACTGCCTCACATCCTACACTGTCGGCGTATAGTTTATCAAGTGCAGCAACATGACCCCTGGCTAAGTCAACTACATGGATGTAATCTCTCACCCCTGTACCATCCGGTGTATCATAGTCATCTGAGCAGGTTTTGTATTTGAAGAATGATTCAGAACAAGATGGGAAAATGGTGCTAACATGCAATAGGCAAACACAAAGGATCAACTTACCACCAAAGATACTTAATTTCTCCCGTCTACCAACACATACTTGTGCAATGAAAGGCATGAGATTATTTGGTATACCCTATGCATGTCGTAGTGGTTTTGAAGTGAGAGAGCAACAGCAAGATAGTCAGTATTATTCTCAGACAAGACAGAAGAGAACACATCATTGGCACTCAAATACATACCTGCGGATCTTCTCCCATCAAACCACTCGGATGTGCACCAATTGGATTAAAATATCTTAAAATCAATATATTCCAAAGTTCAGGTTGACTAGCATACAAATCTCGTAATATCTCTTCAATGAATAACTTTGTACGTCCATATGGATTCGTAACGGGTCCTAATCTTGCCTCTTCAGTCAATGGTAACATCTCAGGCTCACCGTATACAGTTGCAGAACTTGAGAATACAAAATGTGGTACTTTTGCTTTTTGTAAACATTGCAATAAGGTTGTAGTGCCACCAATATTCACTCCATAATAATCTAATGGTTTGGCTACTGATTCACCTACTGCCTTTAATCCAGCAAAATGAATACAACTTTCAATGGATGGAAATTCATTTAATACAGATTGTATCCCCTCTTCATCTCGTATATCACAATTGCGAAAATATAATCTATCCTTAATATCCGATGAACTTAGACTACTATCTTTTGCATCTGTTAGTAGTTTTGTAACTCGATTTAAACTTTCCTCAGCTGAATTTATTAGGTTATCAATGACCACAACTCGGTATCGATTAGTATTCAGTAATTCCAGACATGTATGTGAACCAATATATCCTGCAGAGCTCTCACGATCAGAAAACGGTATCTTTCCAAAGAGACATACGAATATCAGATCAAAAAACCTAGTGCATACCTGTCTCACTACTCAAATTCCTCCATTTTTGTTACTGATGATCATAGGGAAGCCATCGCCCTAGTGGATACCGCCGCCGTAGCATCTTTATTTATACAACAAACTGGTCATGATATATATCACTCAACGACACTATTACTAAGAAATACCGAACTGAAGGCCGTGATCAGTTTGCTTCAAAATTAAAAAGTTCTACTCGATTTACTCAACGATGGTGAATTGTTGCAATGAAGGAAGGTGCATCATCATCATGTGTCGATAGATCGCCTACAACCCGACGGC